>VYLG01000041.1_pt1 | contig 48912 bp, 41 predicted proteins | sample 5114351 | NCBI WGS metagenome assembly VYLG01 (sample SAMN12291798, study PRJNA351875) | freshwater metagenome | isolation source: freshwater lake | place: USA: Michigan, Kent Lake | collected 2013-08-15
AGTAATATTGGCTCCGACCCCAAAGCTCAAGACATTCACCGAAAGCGTCTGTAGGTTTTGGAATGGCAGCTATCCGCATATCGACCCCCAAAGCAGACCACCCGCAATCGGCCAAACCCGGCCAAAACAAGAACTAATTTCCCGATCAGGAAATCATCGCCGCGTTAGCTAAAAAGCCACTAAAAAATGCCCCGCTCGTGCCTCTAAACCGGCGACTTAGGACGACTTACATCCTCTAAAAATGGACGACTTAAAGCAAGTCATGGGGGGTATAAGATGACTTGTCTAAAATCAAATATAATCAATAACATAAACCAACCGACGACTTGGGCCCTTTTATCTTGCCCCGCAACACAAAAAACGACTTACATTCCTCTGTCCCCATTCACTCATCGCCATCCAAAAGCCTGCCTCGTTTTCAAGCAAAGCCAACATGGCCGGCAAGTCATGGGATCTCTAAACAATCGCGGTTGCATGGCATAATCGGCTGCATCCATAACTCGGGCGGTTATTGGCTATGTAGGCTCGCGGATAGGCCATAAGCGCTTGAAGCCCCATAAATGACTCCTGAGGCGTGATGCGGGCTGAGGCTAGAGCTGAGGCTGCTAGAACGGCAAGGGCATTGAAGCGGGCGCTAATTGCCTTTGGCGGCGCAGTTTTGATTGAGGGCCTCGCGGTTTGGACAGTGACGCGGGCAGGGAGCTGGGCGCTCGATTGTCTTGCTCGGCTGCGTAAGCGGCTACACGCGGTTCGCTCGAGGATCTGCGGGGCGCTGAAAGGTGTTCGTTGAAATAGTCGTCTAGGTGGCGTCGCCAATACATAGCGCGGTCACCGACATGGGTGCAAAGCGGGCCGCACCCTTCATGGAATTTCCGCGCGAGTGTCTGGGCGGCCATCTCCAAGCCCAAGTCTGTCAAATAGGCTGCTGCATCCTTACGGTTGAGCAAACGATCCCGTTTTGTCTCGGTCTCTCCATCATCCATGGATTCAATCCTTTTCGTCTATTTCCTTCCCTGTCAGCTGAATTTTGCTGGCAAAGGTGGTCGCTGCAGGATTTATGCCGTGAGGTTGCGAGGCAATCACCTCAAGGCCATCGCATGCCCATCATTTCCTAGGAATTGCGCGGAATTGATTGGAATGGGTAGGCTAGAGGCCATAGTGCCATGAATACTCCGATCGATGATGGCTCAATACTTTGGGGACTTAATCGTCACTGATGTTTGTTTGATTTTGGGACAGTCTTTTTTAGGTTTAATTGAGACGGTCCCCCGCTTTTCAGAGCGAATCCGCGCCATGGGGTGGCCCATCGTCCTGCCAGTTTGTGGGTTCAAGGAATGGCGACAATTGGCCGATTGCGGATGGTCTGGTCTGGGGCTGGCATGGTAGGTAAGCCGCCAAGGAAAGGCGAACATCCCTCCGAATAAGTGTTATAGGCGTATGAATGACTAGAGCTGTCGTGCCACTGGCAAAGACACCGGGCGCCGCTGTGGCAGGGCCTGCCTGCCGCTGAACGACCGAGGCGGCGTAAGAACCCTCCCACCCACCATTGGGATCACGTTGGCTACAGTTATCATCCGACTCCCGACGCCGGATCACCTGATCCGTTGGTGTCAAACGTTAGCGCCTCTGAGGAGGTGCAGTCCTGAGGGACTACTCGCTAAGGCGCGATGTGCATTGCTGGGAAACGCTTGGCAGAATAAGTACGCCATTGACATATACGCCATTAGCCTATAATTCCACCTCATGACCGCCCCTCAAACCGTTGTCGAACTGGCTATCTTCGAGAGGCAAGCCAAAGCAATAATGTCGGATGAGGAACGTGCGGCCATTGTCGATTATATCGCGGCTAACCCAGAGGCTGGCGTGCCGCTCGGCGGTGGTTTGCGTAAAGTCCGTTTGGCCCGCGAAGGCGGCGGCAAGAGCGGTGGATACCGGACCTTGTTTGTCTTTGGCGGCGTGCATGTCCCACTGTTTTTGGTGGGTGTGTTTGCCAAAAATGATAAGAGTAACTTGACCAAGGCCGAGCAGGCCCACCTGGTGCAGTTGGCCAAGACGCTGCTGGCAACTTATGGAGAACAAAGATGAGCAAGTTTTACGATGAGTTGGCCGAGGGCCTCAATGAAGCGATTGCCTTTGCCAGGGGCGCGGATACCGGCGCGCGGGTCCACGTTATCGAGGTGCCGGTAATCGATGTGGCCAAGATCAGGGCGCAGACGGGTCTGTCGCAAAGTCAGTTCGCCAAAAGCATCGGCGTTGCCAAGGGGACGCTGCTCAACTGGGAACAGGGCCGCCGTCACCCCACTGGTCCCGCCCAAGTACTGCTGGCGATGATCGCGCGACGGCCATCGGTGGTTGCTGAGCTCCTGCGCGCGGCCTGATCATTCGCTGTTGATCACTTCCGACTTGGACGAATCGCATCCATTTTTTATGACCTTACGAGAGTCTTCCTTCTGGCTCCGCTCACGCAGTACCTTCGCCTACTGCTTGCGCATCCAGAACTGACGGCATTTTGGCTGAACATGGCCGAAAGGGGATGGCCTGCTTTGGAGGACGCGGGCGGCGAAAGCTGCCGTTTGGAGGTTTTGAACACCAACCGCCGCTTCCGGCCGATCACGGACTTTGGAGCGATCAGCGAACTCGTCGGAAAACTCCACAGTCTTCACCGAGAGATATTGTATTGCGTTCGTAGCGGAAGCCGGCTTTGAGAAGAACGCGCTAATGCACCGGAAGCTTTCGTATCAGCGGGCTGCGCGCAATAGCAATGTTTAAGCCACCCCTCGTGCCGGACGCTGCATCCAAACAAAGAGCGCGCTGGCGATCATGGTCAACAACATCAAAAACCCAATCACTATAGTGGTAAATCCCCAGTCATGTCCTGAGTTGTCTGTCAGGCTTGGCATTAGAACGTGGATCAACCCATAGAAGGCGGCACATAAGAGGAGCGCGACAGCAGCCGCATTGCGCGTCATGCGCGCGTTGTGGCGCGCAAACCATGCAACACTCAACAAAAAGATGGCGCTAACCAAACCGACCGAAAGGCTTGTTTCCAGTTGCTCGTGCCTTGCTTTGGCGACCATTATGGAAACGAGGCTAATGAACGACAATAATGCTTGCATGCCGCCAGCGATGAGCAAGCATCGAAATGTCATTCTGTAGCCAACCTCTGCCAACTGAAACCGGTCCAGGGGAGCCTTCAACGCCTTCTGAGCGGCCAACGCCAAGACAATCGGATAACAAACAAATCCCATCGTCGCCAATGTCCAAAAAAACTTCAAGCTGAACTGCGACGAAATTTCGAGCAGTGCGCTAAAAGTCCAATAGGTCCAATACCCAGCTAACCAAAGGGAAATCAGAAGAACCAGTCCAAAAGCCATCCGCGCCCACCCCTCTCCGGTGGCTACATTCTCTTTCAACGACGATCCAAGGCAACCCAACGCAAATGCGCTCTGATTGTCGCGCAAATGCTCGTATTCCCCACGCATCGCCTCCCCCCAAGCCCGCCGACTCGGTGGCAAGAGTGCAATGGCGAGTTTCAAAGCCGAGCGGCTCATGCGGTTTGCTCCTTCAATCTTGTTAAAGTAGGGCTGCTGGCCTTGGCCTCGCGGGCGGCCTTCAGCCCAGCATCAGTCAGTCGATATGCATGGCGAGGTGGCTTACCCTCGACGTCTGGCGGCGTCCATTTGCTTTCCAACAAGCCGCGCTCATCCAAGCGCATGAGAACAGGATAAAGCGTGCCGGACTTAATGCCGGTTGCCTTCATCAACTCATAGCCATAGCACCAATCATTCGGTGCGCTGGCGAGAATCGCGAGGAGGTCTTGGGCTTGGCTTGAAAGGGGGCGGTTGCGTTTCATTCCAATAAAGCAACATATGTAGATTTAAGAGTCAAGTGCGGTAAAATTATTTGTTTAACTCCCACCCCTCGCAAGCCCAGAGATTTGCCCAATGGTGAGTGCCCAACCTCGCCAAGCTCCCCGTGTTCAGGGCCACCAGAATGGTTTGCTTTGGACAGATCGCAATCCGGCTAAATTGCCAATCCACTTGGACAGCATTGCCAAATGTTTGGACATTAATGCCAAGGATTATTGTCACTTGAGACATTCAAACGGCATGCAAACCAATCCCCTCCTGATTCCGACCACGATTGGCAACAGCTGGCCGATTGCGGATGGTCTGGTTTTGGGGCCGCTTGGTCGGTAAGCTGCCGTTTTGAGGTCTTGAACGCCAATGGCCGCTTTTGTGCCGTTACGGCCGATTAGACTCGCGGCTGCCTGACTTGTAATCTGTCTTTCATTGGACGATCCTAACGAGGGCCTGCGTGAAGCTACAACTAACCGAACTCATAAAGCCTGCGGTTGCCCTTGCCCAAGCATACAGTCTTCGACGCCATGAGCTTGTCACCAGCGAGAAGTCTGCGGGGCAGTTTGCGTCGGAGGCTGACGAAGCCATCGAAGCCAGCATCCGTGCGGCCATCCTCGAAAGATTCGGTAATGTGGAAATCATCGGGGAGGAGCAAGGCGGGACGTTAAGTGCCGACGCTTCTGGGTGGGCAATCGATCCGATCGACGGGACGACCAATTTCCTAAGGGGCCTGCCTATGTGGGGAATATCAGTCGGATTGCTCGAAAATGGCGTTTCAGTTGCTGGTGTACTCGCACTCCCCGAGTTCAATTTGGTCATAGTCGCCGAACAAAATGCGCCGCTCTATGTTAACGGCCTACCCTTCGTCCGCTCAACAAACCCAATTGGAGGTCGGGTGATCGCATTGGGAGAGAATGATTTTGAAAGCGGTGAGCAGACAGATGCGCGGGCCAGCAAGTTAAGAGTACAAGGATGTACTGTTGTTCGATACAGGTCAGCGGTCTTTTCACTTGCTAGCGCCGCCTTGGGTCGCCTTGATGGCTATGTTGAGCACGGCTGTATGATCTGGGACATCGCAGCAGCTTCGACGATTTGCCGAAATGCTGGTCTTCAAACTAATGTTGTGCCTCTCGGCGGCGGGCGATTTTCAATCGAATCCATAGCGAACAATCAGTGACAGATTTGGCTACTTATTGCGCCGAATGCGGCTGGTCTGTAATTGTCTGTTGGCTGCAGATAAGCGGACTATTCGATGCTTGATCCTTAAGACAGATTGATTGGCTTTTTTGAGGCTGCGTGTTACGAACACGGGCACTTTCGGGCGTAATAGGTGCTTTTGGATGCACCGAAATGTTAAACCCGCATCTCATCTCGCCGTAATATTGCTCGCGATCAAGAAGGCAACAATCACCTCCAGTATCCCCCAAAGCAAGGGAATTTTTCCCAGATGTCGATCCACAATTGCAGAGGTGATCCGGCCAATTGCCATCCCGGCAGAACACGCGGCAAGCGCGAACAATATGCCGTTTGACAGATCGGGACGGGTCAAGCTGAATAGGAGCAACCCGGACACAGCTAGTGGGAACCCACCATAGATACCGCGCACCTCGTTACGGCTATCGATTGCCGTAGTCTCGATGCCAAAATCTTTGAGTAAATTGTGGGGGCGGAACATGGCGGTCACGCCAATCGCGCCAAAAAACAAAGCCCCAAGCAAAACGCCGATTGTACCCAACATACGCTACCCTCCTACTTTAAATGCTTGCCATCCGACAAAGAGCAAAATGGGGATGCCAATCATGTCAGCCACGGCGATACTTTTGAGCGCCGGTGAAGCACCCGCGAGCCACCAGAGCAAAATGAAACTGCACATACTGATCCCGACAGCAAATGTTGCAAGGTGGCGGACTTCCGGTCGTAAGGCAGCCCAAATAGCTATGATGAAGACTATGAGGAAAAGAGCTGCACGATGATGCATCAGCGTGAAGATGTCGGATCCAGCTTCGACACGATACATCTTTGTTAGGAGGTCCGGTTTGAACACAGCAAGCGAGGGCAGAAGGTGGATCAAGGCAAGTAAAGCCCAGCAGATTTTCACGAACATGCAGGTTGCTCCTTTAACGTAGTCGCCAGTGCAAGAGCCAAGAGAGCTGGGCTAATGACGAGTGCAAAATCAAACGCGAATATTCCGTCGAATGGGAAGCCGCGATGGCCCCAAATCTGGATATGGAAGAGCGCGTGAAGAAATGGCCAAGCAATTCCCGCGATAGCAATATTGCGCGTTGTGGTGCTGGCTCCCCAGGTCAATGCACCACCACTAGCAAGAAAAGCCAGCCCAACATCGCTGATAAAATGCATGTTGAATGGCCCCATCAATTTTAAGCCGGGCGTCACTTCGTAAAAATCCATAGGTCGCGCAAATATGTAAACGCCCGTCAGCATCCAAACCATGCCAAGGCCAATCAGAATTGCCCGGTTCATTGGCGCACCCTGCTGGCACTGCGGCTGTTATGTCGGATTACGGTTGCATCAAGGTAAGTATGTTTCGCGGTGACCAACCCATCTCTAAAATAGATGACGTCAATCGCGGGAAGAAGATATGCGCGCCCGTTTGGGACGTAGCGGGATGCGCCAAATGTGAAAGCACGGGGTGGGTCCATGTGAATGTCATACTCAATGACGACGTTATCACTCCCTAAACTCAGCGACCGAACGGTTGACCGATACGTTGGATTGTCAGTCAGGATTTTTTGAAACTGCTGACGGATTGCCTCTTGCCCTTTTGCTGGCGCTGCGCCGTCGATGAACAGACGGAATGTGGAATCCGCACTATGCAGCACAACAATCCGTCCCGCATCACGGCTCGCCCAAGCCTCGGCATATCTCTGCACCAATGGTTGAAGTTCACCAGTAGGCGGTGATTGGGCGACAACCGATTGTGTAGGCACTGCGAGCACGAAGGCGATCGCCATAACGAAATTTTTGAGTCTTTTCATAGCTGCGCCCTCCAAACGATGCCCTGCCTTTAACCGAGCCGCTTGTAACATGTCAATAAGATGTTATAGCGTGATGGGCTGGCAATAGTGCATTCAAGGGGAAAAAACCTCAGATGGCCAAAGCATTTTCCCGGAGCGACGCGCAAAGCGAACGACAAAGCGATCAGGCGCTGAGACTCATCAAGAACGCGATCATTCTCTGCCATTTGCCACCCGGGACTAGCTTTTCGGAAGCTGAATTGTCGGGGCGATTTGGTCTCGCCCGCGCTGCCACGCGTGCCGCCCTTATGCGCCTAGCTGAGGTTGGTTTGGTCGAACCTGTAGCACGTCACGGCTTTTTAGTGACACCAATCACCGTCGCTTCTATTCGCGAGCTATTCGAATTGCGCTTAATGATAGAGCCACAGGCTGCTGTTTTAGCCATTGGTAAGGTCGACATCGCAAAGTTGCGAAATCTAAACAGTTCAGCTCACTTGGCGGGTAACGACGCCCAACAGCTCGACTTTGTCGAAGACAACCGGGCTTTTCACGCAGAAATTGCCTCCGCCACAGGGAATCGCCGTTTATTTCTTCTGTTGGAATCACTGGCCGACGAAATGCAACGCTTGGTTCGGTTGGGCCTTTTTGGTCCAAAGGGTAGCGAGGCGGAACGTTACAACGCCGACAGTCAACATGAAGCCTTGATCGCCGCTTTTGAGGCGGGCGACCGGGAAGGTGCCAAAAATGCAGCACGTCATCATATTGAACATGCGCGTATGTTGGTGTTGAACCATGCCCTAATCAGCAATTTGCCAATCAACCTAAAATGATAGAGATAAAAGATATGTTTACCATAGGTCATGATATTATCATCGCCGACACCGCTTTCATCCATCCTTCGGCCCTGATTTACGGCAAAGTGCGGATTGGTGCAGGAGCGTCTGTTTTCCCTTATGTTGTCATGCGTTCCGAGGCACATGAAATCCAGATTGGTGCGCGAACCAATATCCAAGATTTTGTTATGGTCCATGTCGGAAACTTTACGCCAACAATTGTCGGCGACGACTGCTCGATAACCCACCACGTAACACTCCACGGTTGTGAAATCGGTGATCGATGCTTGATTGGGATCAATTCAACCATCATGGACGGAGCAAAAATAGGTGCCAATTCCATTGTTGCTGAACACAGTCTCGTGCGGTCTGGTCAGGAATTTCCACCTAATTCCGTGATAGCGGGATCGCCAGCGCGATTGATTAAAGAGCGAGACTGTTCCGATGCCAATCTAATGAATGCTCGAATCTATGAGCAGATCGCACGAGGCTATGCAAATGGCGAAGATCGGCTAGTATAAGACCGATATAGTGGGACGCATTGATTGGTATTTCCACCATTATAGGGCTTCTAGTCAAAATGGACAGATATTCGGTCCAACGACTACAAAAGAATCGGAAACCAATTTTCTAAGCGCAACACTTCGCATAGATCGTATTGCGTCCGCTTTCTGGAAGATCTGAAAGGTCGTTTTATGACTTGGTATGGCGCATTTCTGAATGGCGGCTCAATGGGGAGATCTGGCCGATTTCGGACTGGCAGGTTTGGGATGGGGGTGGTCGGTTAGCTGCCGTTCTGAGTTCCTGAACGCCAATGGCGGCATGCGCCCAGTTTCAGCCGTCACTTGAATCATAGTAGGGTCTAAACATGTCCGGACACGTGGTTTTTCTCAGCGGCCCGATCGGTGTAGGCAAGTCCACTCTCGGGCGTGAACTCGCCGGACGTTTGTCGGGCGTTTTCCTGGACGGAGACGACTTTAAACAATCCAGCCGCCCTTGGTACTCGAGCATCCTGCAAACTAGCCGCGGTATAGTGCAGGCGGGCATCACTGCCGTTGAACATTCGGGTTTAGCTGTTGTGGCTTATCCCCTTCGACAAACCGACTGGGTGTTCTTTAAACGAAGCTTCGAGGACCGGGGACTCAGAACCGTATTCGTAATTCTACGAGCGACCTACACATCAATCGTCGCGGAGGGACGAGGCAGGGTGTTCACGGACCGAGAGCAAGATCGCATTCGGATCATGATTGCAGAGGGCTATTGTGCTCGCTCCTTTGGCGACTTGATCGTCGATACCGATAGGGCAGACTTTGTTGAGACATCCGCCTTGTTGGAACATGATGTCCGGCAAATCATTGACCAAACGACACTGAAGTGCACCCATTGTTCGGCACCATAGATGTCCGCTTTCGAGCAGCCGCCAAGCAGCCCAAAATGGCAACCTCTGGCGCAAAGCAGACGACAAGATTAGCGTAAAGCTCCTCCCGTTCACCCCACCCGCGTCCCCAAAATCTGATCTGCCACCGTTTCTGCAGCCCGCCTTACTGGATCGTCTGACAAGTGCGCGTAGCGTTGCGTCGTTGAGGCTTGTGTGTGGCCGAGGGCTTTACCGATGACATAGAGGCTCGCCCCGCGTGCGGCGGCGAAGCTGGCGAATGAGTGGCGTAGGTCATGCAGCCGTACCCCTTGCAGGTTCAAGCTTTGGCGGACTTTTTCCCATGATTTGTAGAGCCCGACAGTTGGGCCATCTGACCCTGTGAGCGAGGGGAACACATAGCGGGAGGAACGGGGGCGGTCTGTTAGCTCGGCAAGCGAGGCAGAGTTTAGGGGAATGACCTTCTCGCCAGTTTTGGAGCGTCCTCGGGGCAGGACAATCCGGCCACGTTCAAGGTCGAGCTCGTTCCACATCAGGCCCAGGATCTCGCTCTTTCTCGCCCCGGTGAACAAAAGCAGGCGGATAATGGTTGCATGGCTTTCGTCGATCTCGGCATTCTCGGTCAAGACCACGAGTTTGGCTAAAAGGGAGCGCGCTTCTTCGGTCGTCAGGAAGCGCTCACGGCGACCGGGTTTAAATTTCTCGACCCCGATGCAGGGATTGGTTTCGCTAAACCCGTTGCGCACAGCCCAAGACATCATGGCAGAGAAAGAACGAATGAGGCCACCAGCTGAGGTTTGGCCACCTGAGATCCGTGCGAGGCCTCGGGCTTTTGTTTTGATCCTTGCCGCTGTCTTTCCCGCTGCCACGTCTGCCTGCATCCGCTCAATATCTTGGCGGGTGAGGTCGCGGGCAAATCGCTTGCCGATGAGGGGAATGGCATGGCGGCGCAAAAGCGATGCGTCATTGGCCCAAGAAGACTCCCGCTTGTTGGGCTTCGCCATCCGGCCTTCCGAGAGATACCGTTCAATCAGCGCCGCCACGGTAAGCGCGGCGCGCGCCTCCTGCTTCTCAAGTTGGGGGTCAATTCCATCTAGAGCGTCAGCTAACATGTAGCGCGCCCGTTCACGCGCTTGCTCGACCGTCCAAGGGCTGCCTAGATCTCCGATGGTCATCCAGCGTTGCAGCGAGCCAATGCGCAGTTTGACCCCAAAGGACACCCGACCATTATGAAAGATGCGTGCGACAAAGCCCTTCGCGTCGCTGTCCCAAAGGCGCGTCTCGCCAGACGCAGGCCGCACAACTGAATCGAGAAGTCGCTTTGTTAGTTTAACTCGCTCGCCCATAATCTACTCCTGTCGAACAAACTTGACCCAATTTTCGACTGCCAGATTTTGCTACCAATCAGACGCATAAAACGTGCCAAATCGTCAGTCTGAATCTCGCAGTTTGCTACCAATTTGCTACCAACAGAACGGATTTCGTCAGAAAATGACGGAAGCGTCAGGAATGAAGCGGTACGGCAACATAATGAAATATATATGAAAAATCACGAATTGGAACGTTCAGGAATAAGGCAAAAATGTGGCATGAAAAGACTACGAATCTGAGGGTCGGGCGTTCGAATCGCTCCGGGCGCGCCATCTCTCCTTCGTCAAAGTGACCCACCGGGTCTTTTTGTTTCTTTCGAACTTTGTTCGAAGGGCTCGCGATGAACTTCCAATCAAATTTAGGTCGGATACAAATCCCAACCGGGGATTGCTGGCAATTCGTCAATAGATTGCAGTACGTCTCAGGATGATCTGGAGCGCCTCCTAGGAGCCCAGCTGCGCTTCTGAAGTCATGATGCCGCTGGATTGGACAAGCGCTCTTGCCGCAATGACCATGTTCTGAAAACGCATCGCCTATCCTCGTCCGCGACGCGATTTAAGCCTGAAGGTCAGGAAATCCACGCACTTTTAAGCTAGGTTTTGATCAAGCTGCCAAGCTGGCACCGACAGGTTTGCCGATTGATTAGGCTCCACGGACTGCGTGTTGGTGTGTGTCACGTCAGCCATACTGGTCTTGGCAAATGTCAAAATCGTTTGGATTAGGACGTTGGGGTCCAAGGGCTTAGATACAAAAGCGTCTGCACCCGCTTCCATAAAGGCAGAGCGGTGGTGATCCATCGCATTTGCAGTTAGGGCGATAATGGGCACCGACTGGGTATAGCTAGCTGACGCGCGTAAGCGTCGCGTTGCCTCTAGGCCATCCATATTGGGCATTTGCATATCCATCAGGATAACATCAAATTCCTCGAGCCCTGCCATTTCCAACGCTTCAACGCCATCGTTGGCCATTGCGAGTGACCAGCCCATGGTCGACAGAAACAGGCTGACAATCTTTTGATTGGTCGGATGGTCCTCAGCCACAAGGATGCGCAAGGGACGCATTTCCACCTCAACATCTTCGGCTTCGTCGTGCGCGCTTTGGCTGTCGGCCAAGTCATAAGGTAGGGTTACCGTAAAGACGGAACCTTCACCCTCTATGCTTCGGACATCGAGGGACCCATCCATTAGTTCAGCCAAACGTCGGCTGATGGCGAGGCCTAGACCCGTGCCACCCTTCTTCCGCGCGATCATCAGATTGCCTTGTTCAAACTCGTCAAAGAGGCGCGATAGGGTAAGCGCGGAAATGCCACAGCCTGTGTCAGCCACTTCCAACACCATAGCTCGCCGCCCCGTGCTATCGAGGCCAGTTCGCGCAGAAACATCTATGGAGCCCGACTCGGTGAATTTGACGGCATTCGAGATCAAATTGAAAAGAATCTGACGGATCCGTAGAGGGTCACCTTTGATCGCGGTTGGGAAATCCGGAGCGGCATTAAACCTTAGGCTTAGGTTTTTGTCTGATGCGCGTGGGTCCCAACTCCGGACCGCCGCTTGCAATTCATCGATGACCGGGAAGTCGACCCGCTCAACCGTCATTTTCCCCGCTTCGATCTTGGACATGTCTAGGACATCGTTCAAAAGTGCAAGTAAAGTATCGACCGCGTCGTTGAGCATGTCGACATGCTCGCTCTGGACTTTCGACAATTTCGTTCGGCGCAACAAAATGGCAGAAGCCATGACCGCGTTCATTGGGGTACGAATTTCGTGCGTCACGGTCGCGAGAAAATCTGACTTGGTTTGGCTTGCGCTCTCGGCCCGTCTCTTTTGGTCCTGTGCTTCCGCATTTGCCCGCACGAGCTGGTCGGTAGATTCAAAGGAGCGGCGAATAATGATCGCCAAATGCGCAAGGTAAACGAGCGATCCAATCAGGATCACAGCCGAAGTCGCCGCTTCCATCTTGAAATAGGCCCAAGAGGTAATCGGCAAACCAATCAGATAGAGACACATCGGCACAGTTGACGCGGCCAGCAGGGAGGTCGAACGGGCCGCATGCAAGGTGGTATGAAGCAGGGCACCACAAATAATCAGCGTTGCAAAGATACGCCCAGCCTCGCCGCCTTCGGCCCAGAGAATGGCTGCAATGCTGGTGTAAACGAATGCATTAAGTGCCACGATAGCAATGCAGGCGAGCTTCTTGCCCTTTGATACGACCTTCTCAGGGTTCAGGCGTAACGGCTTAAAAGTGTACCAGTCCAGCGCTTGGCCTAGAACTACGATTACCAGCCAAGCAATTGGTTCATAGCCACCGACAATAAAAAAGCTTGCAAGCGACAGGAACACGGCGACCGCAAGGCGCGTCTTCAGCTCCTTTGCGCGGTTGAGGCCTACCTCGGCGAATCCAGCTCTTTGAGTATCCATCAAATTGGACCAATATCTTTATCGAGTAAAATTCTAGCATGCATTCTAGAACTTTTAGGTAAAAATAAGGTGAACCTTAAAAAAATGACTAGTGGAAAAAGTTGAATCTTTATGCTGATCTTTAGTTGTTACAAAGAATTTGGACTTATCCACTAAACAACCTTGCTTTTCTTCGCCTTAAATGAAGGCCGTTACACGTGAGCAATTAGACTTCTGATCGGCACACTAAGACTCCTTTAAATGGTTTGTGAGATACCTAAGGTCCGAGTTTTCGGAGGATGAATTATGCCTGCGCCCAAGCCACAAAATGAAGCCCAGCGTCTTGCTGAGCTGGTGGATTTTTCAATTCTCGATACATTGCCCGATCCGTCTTTGGACGCCATCGTCTCCTTAGTCTCAAGCATCATGGACGTTCCGATCGCGCTGGTTTCACTCGTAGATGCAGAGCGACAATGGTTTAAGGCACGCGTGGGCCTCGATGCATGCGAGACAGATCGCGAGAGTGCTTTTTGCGCGCATGCGATTTTACAGGATGAGCCCTTAATCGTCGCCGATGCGTTAGAAGATCCACGCTTTGCAAATAATCCGTTGGTTCTCGGGGAACCGAAAATCCGTGCTTACTTTGGCTTTCCTCTAATTGTTGGGCCAAACCTGCGATTGGGCACGCTGTGCGCGATTGACCAAAGGGCGCGAGGCATCACGGATCAGCAAATTGAACAAATGAAAGCGCTGGCAAAAATTGTTGTTAGCCAACTCGAGATTACCCGTTCCACCCGCGACGCACTTGCTTTGGCGGAGGCCAATGAAGCGCTGAACCGCGAAGCAGACCATGCGCGCGTCATTCTTGAAACCATGTCGGAAGGTGTGTTGATCAGGAACCGAATTGGCAAGATTGTCGAAGCCAACCTCAGCGCCTGTCGAATCTTAGATCTGTCGCGGGACCAGCTTTTGGGCATGATGCCAAACAATCCGCGTTGGCAGCACTTACGCGAAGACGGCACACCTTATCTGACCCATGAAATGCCGGCGATTGAGGTTTTACGTAGCGGCGTACCGATCAGCAACGCAGTGGTCGGCATTCCAGATCCCGACCGTGGCACCAAATGGCTGCATCTCTCTGCCAGTCCACTATTTGAGCCTTTTGAGGAGACACCATCCTATGTGGTGTCGACTTTCTCTGACATCACCCATTTGAAGTCGCAACAGGAGCATTTGCGAAATCTGTTGGTGAAAGCAAACGCTGCCAATGCTGCGAAGACCCAATTCCTAGCAAATATGAGCCATGAGTTGCGCACGCCTTTGAATGGGGTCGTCGGAGTAGCTTCTGCATTGGCCAATACAACTTTGGACGATCGTCAGAAGCGTATGGTTGAGTTGATCCGCTCTTCGGGCAAGGATCTTGAGCGCCAGTTGTCCGACATCTTGGATTTGACCAAGGTGGAAGCTGGAGAGCTTCAATTGGAAGCGGTTCCTGTCGATGTCGCCCTCATTATTCAAGATGTCGTAGCCTTGATGGCAGGTGCCTGTGCGCAGAAGAAGCTTGATCTTGTATTCGACAACACTCTGCCAACAAAGCAGCTCTTTCTGGGTGATCCAGTTCGCCTGCGCCAAGTCATCACCAATCTTATGTCAAATGCTGTGAAGTTTACGTCCGTAGGTCGTGTCAGAGTCACCGCGTCTCCCCGTTCAATGGGCCCTGGCTTAGTGATTGAGGTCGAAGATACTGGCATTGGCTTTGATGAGACGCAGAGCCAGAAATTGTTTGAACGCTTTTCGCAAGCAGACAGTTCGACTACCCGCCGATTTGGGGGAACCGGACTTGGACTTGCAATCACAAAATCCTTGACCGAACTGATGGGCGGAACCATCCGGGCCCAGTCAACCCCTGAAGTTGGCTCCGTCTTCACGCTGGACTTGCCGCTACCGCTCGATCGGGCCGTGGTGCCATCGCAAGTCAGTGAGGACCCGACGGAGATTTGTCGCGACATCCCCAAAGACCTGCGCGTTTTGCTGGTTGAAGATCAATTGCTGAACCAACAGGTGTTTGGGTTCATGATGGAGCCCTTCGGGGCCGAGTTCTTTACAGCGACGAATGGCGCCGAGGGCGTGGAAGCTTTTGAGACTGCGACCTTCGACGTTATCTTCATGGATATGCAAATGCCGATAAAGGATGGCCTAGCTGCAACCCGTGAGATCCGTGCGTTTGAGGCAAAGACAGGCGTAAGGCCCACGCCCATCATTATGCTGACCGCCAATGCCGGTGAAAACCATCGGCGCGAGGCTTTGGCAGCGGGTGCCGATTTGCATGTCGCGAAGCCTGTAACTCAACAGGCGATTGGGGATGCATTAAGAACAGTTCTAGCCACTTATGAAAAGGCGACCCGCGCCCAAGCATGATGGCAGGATAAGGCTATTGCAGAGGCAGGGGGCCTAACGCGCTTCGTTGGTTTGTGGGTTATTGGCAGGGCCTAGGGCCCGTCCACCAAGCCTACCACGTCACCATGGTTGCGCGCTTGGGGGCCAGGCCATTTTCGAACTCGCGCAGGATGTCGAGAAATTCTTGAACCTCGATATTCTGTTCTTTTTCCTTGTTGAACCGATAGGCCCAGAAAGACGTGATATGCGAGATGATCCCCATTGAATGGCCGAGTTCAATGAAGAGCACAGGTGCGTCTAGCAGGAACTGACGGAACACTGCCGTATTGCCCTGTTCAACCAAGTCACCGAAGGCATCGTCATAAAGCGACAATACGGATTGACAGTTTTTTGCACTATCGCGAATGCGGCCACGGATCGATTTTTTTAGCTCATCGATCTCGTCACGATTACTCTTGTTCATCCGGCCCTTGACCTTAACAGAGTCCATCTCGGTGCCGATCCGGGTCAATTTTTGGAAGGTCTCTGAAAACTGCCATTTGTAATAAATGAAGCCCTTCCAACTGAAGACACCTTGCGTGAACTTCTCGCCTTCAAGGCCAAGTGTCATGCGCAAGGGATCTAGGCGGGAGTCCGCATTGGTTGACAAGAGCGCATCGGCCAGCCTCTTCACGAGTTCTGGGGAAATGGCACCGTCCTTGCTGCCAAACGCCATAGCAATCAGCGGCCCCATCTCGTTGGATGTAAAAGTCTGCATGCGCGCATTGTCAGCCGGTGAAATGGCGAAGTAGCAATCGGCTGGATGATGGTGAATGCGGCGCAATTGTTCGCGCACGAGGAATGGATCAAGTGAGGGCAATTCGTTGAGCAACTCGAGGATCTCAAAATCCTTTTGCAACTCTGCTTCAGTCGCGCCCAACAGGTCACATAGAGTGGCGCGCCACCCCATTTGGTTGATCAGGATGGAGCGGCCGCCTGCCTTTAGATCTGAGCGATCCAACGGAAACAAGATTTTGGTGGCAACCGCTGTGCCATCGCTTAACAGATAGGTCTCATCAGTGCGCAGCCGGTGCTTGATGATGATCGCCCTATTTAAAACCGGATCGAAGAAAAAGGGCGCACTTACCCGTGCCATATCATCAGCGAACTCGACGGTGACCAAATGTAGGTTGAGCACTCGGCTGGTTGAGGCTGTGTTAGTTAGTGCTGCTAAGCTTCTCACGCCACTCATGGATACTTACCCCAAACTTCCTAATGGCGCGTCCATGAACGCTTTTGCTCAGTGCGATATCGGTAGGTCAAGTCCAATTGAGATTTCGTAAACCTTACTTACATTTGTACAGTCAAACTGCATAAAAAAGGTACAAATTGCGCAATTTACCTGACTTCCCTAGGGGAAAGACCGAGGTCAAAATCTTTCAGCAAATCAAGAAATTCCTCAACATTGGTAACTTCGCTTTGGTTGGGCCTGAATTGATAACGCCAATACGAAACGATGTGAGAGATCATACCCATGGCATTGCCCAATTCAATGAAAAGGCCCGGTGCCTCTAACAAGAATCTCCGGAACTCTGCAGCATTACCCTTCTTTGTAAGGCCAGCGAGCCCATCGTCATACAAAGACAAAATGTCGCCCGTTCGCTCAATGGCTTCCTGAACGCGTGCCTTGATTGAGCCGCGGACCGTACCGATCAGGTAGCCGACAGTCGGGTCAACACGACCCCGGATCTTCATCGACTGCATCTGCGCGACAACTTTATAGAGCTCTGGCTTAGTTTCTTGGAATTGCCATTTGTAGTATAAGAAGCCTTTCCAGCTATAGATGCCGCGTTGAAACTGCTCACCCTCAAGACCTAAAGTCATTTGCAAGGGGGCTAAGCGGTGATCGGCATTGGTGGCCAGAATGGCATTTGACATACGCCTCACCAATTCCCCGCCGGCCTCAGCCCCTGATTGGAATGCGAGGGTGACCAGATCGCGGATCTCGTTATAGGCAAATTTCTCAAGACGCGCGGTGTCGCTTGGCGTGATGGCGAAATAATCGTCTGAGGGTGCAAAATTATGGCGCTTGAGTTGTTCGCGCACCAAGAACGGGTCCAGCGATGGCAGTTCATTTAAAAGCTCAAGGACCGTCAAATCAGCGTCCAGAGCAATCGGATCCTTGCCCAAGAAGTCGCACAACGCATTGAGATAACCAATCTGATTGACAAAGACAGAGCGCCCGCCCACCCGCAAGTCAAGATTATCAATCGGAAAAATAATCTTAGTCGCGACTGGAACATTCTCGTGGAAGCATTCGATTTCATTCGGTCTAGGGCGATGCTTGGTGATAATCGCACAGTTCAGCAGCCGATCTTGGAAAAATGGCGTGTGAAGCTTTTCCTCAGACCGCAGCGCATTCTTGTCTATCGCATTTAGATTTAAGACCCGGCTGGTCGAACAGGTCTTGGCCAAAGCCGCCAAACTGCGAACACCAGTAGTGAACCCGCTACTCATTGTGCGTGAATGCATAGTCATAGAGAAAACTTCCCTATGAGTAATTTCAGATACGCAAAATTACCCAGTCATATTAGTGATTATTTGACGGATACTAACGCGTATAGAATACAACTATACTTTTGTTATATTAGACCAAAAGCCTTAAGGCTTCGTGTATCCTGTGCTCCAGCAATTATGTGGTCGATAACGGTTACTTTTAAAGGGTTGAGTGCATTTATGATTTCGCGTGTCATTGCAATATCGGCACTTGAAGGGGTTGGGTCGCCAGATGGGTGGTTATGGGCCAGAATGACGGAGCTGGCTGATAGTTCCAGCGCGCGGCGCGCGATTTCGCGCGGATAGACTGGGGCATGGTCGACCGTGCCTTCACCCATCTTTTCATCGACAATGAGGCGTAGCTTCTTGTCTAAGAATAAGACACGGAATTCCTCGCGCTTCGCACCGCCAAGGTTCAGTTTGAGATAGGCCAAAACGCTCGACCAAGAGCCCAGGACAGGCTTGTTCATGATCTCACTTTGGCTGCCCCGAACTTGGATTGCGTGGATCGACTTCAGATGGATGGCTGCGACTTGGCCAACGCCTTCGACTTGCAATAGGTCATGAAAGGGTGCTTGCAGCACCTCATTGATGCCACCAAAGCGCGTGATCAAGTTGCGCGCTAGGACTTTGGTATCTTGGCGTTTGATGACCCCAAACAGCCACAACTCCAGCAATTCGTGATCGGCAAGACCATCCGCGCCTGTGCGCAAGAAGCGGTCGCGCAAGCGTTCGCGATGACCATCAAGATGGGCGTTCGACTTGTTGGCTATTCCCATGGGCCCTCAAACTGGATCAGACAGCGTGTGGGGTGTGTCCAAGCCAAGAGGGGAGAGGGTGAAAATCTCGCATCCGTTCTCAGTCACACCAATCGAGTGTTCAAACTGCGCGGATAAGGAACGGTCGCGCGTAACAGCGGTCCAGCCGTCATGCAGGATCGAAACCGAATGTTTGCCTAGATTCACCATCGGCTCAATGGTGAAAAACATGCCGGCACGCAATTCTGGCCCTTGGCCCGGCTTGCCGAAATGGACAATATTTGGATTGTCGTGGAAAACGCGGCCTAGGCCATGGCCGCAGAAATCCCGAACAACCGAGCAACGCTGCGCCTCGACAAAGCTCTGGATGGCGTGGCCAATATCGCCCAAAGTGGCACCGGGCTTCACAACTTCGATCCCGCGCTGCAAGCTTTCCCACGTGACGTCCATCAGGCGGCGGGCTTTTCGCGATACTTCGCCAATGCCGTACATGCGCGAGTGGTCACCATGCCAGCCATCAACGATCACGGTGACGTCGATATTGGCGATGTCACCACTGCGAAACTGGCGCGGCCCTGGAATTCCGTGACAGACGACATGGTTCAACGAAATGCACGTTGTATGATTATAGCCGCGATAGCCCATGCAGGCCGGGATCCAGCCATGATCGAGCACATAGTCGCGCGCCAACGTGTCAATCCGCTCTGCCGTGACGCCTTCTTTGACTTCGCCGACCAACATATCCAGCACCTCAGCTGCCGCGCGGCCTGCGGCGCGCATGCCAGCAAAAGCCTCTGGCCCATGCAACTTGATGGCATGGTCATTTCGGCTGTCGGGTACGGTGTCTGCGTCGATATACATCCCTGTCATATAGCCTTCTTATTGGCTTTTGGGCAGGGGGTCTAATGTGGTTTGCTCTTCTGCATCGTCATCTTGGCGCGCTACTGTGGCAGTCACCGCCATATCCATGGTGACATTGCCCAATGTCCTGAAGATATCGGGGAAGGTTTCGACCGCGATCAACAGGGCTAAGGGCTCCACCGGCGCGCCGAGCGCCAAGCAGATGGGCGCGATCGAGCTGATAAAGCTGATAGAGCCCGGCAGACTAACCGCGCCTAATGTGGTGGTAGCCGCCGCTGCAATGCCCAAAGCAATTTGGGCAGGTCCTAGCTCCACCCCAAACCAATGGGCAATGTAGAGCGCAACGCCTAGGTTCATCGCAGGCCCGGTTGCACGAAAGATCGCAACCGCAATCGGCAAGATCACGTCTGCCTTGGCGGCTGGAACACCCAAGGCCTGCACGCCTTTAAGCATGGCAGGAAGCGAGGCGAGCGAGGATTGGGTGGAGATGGCGACCGCCTGAGCGGGAATGGCTGCCCTAAAGAATTCACCTAAACCGCGCTTGGCACCAAAGACGGCGACGCCAAAGGATGCGAGCCAAATGATGACACCAAGGGCGGACAAGACGACGACATAATGGGCCAATGCCCCAAACGCTTCAGCACCAGCTTTTGCGCCAACCACAAAGGCCAAAGCAAACACGCCAATCGGGGCCAATGCCAGCACCCAGCCAATCACCAAAATCATGGCTTCGGCGACCGCTTCGAAAAAGCCTGTTACGGGTGCGCGCTTTTCCAGTGGCAATCGGGTCAAGGCGAAACCGAACGCGGCGGTAAAGATAATCAAGGGCAGAATGGCGTCATTGGCCGCAGCGGCGATCGGGTTTGTCGGGATCATGGCGCGCAAGAAATCGCCCAAGGGCGGCACGGGCCCTGGCTTTTCTGTAATGCTTAAGGCCGAACGCAAGGCCTCCGCCGAGCCATCGGGCATCGGGAAGACGCCAAGAATGACCGGGATCATGATGGCCGCCATGATGGACGAGCACCACAGGATCACCAACATGGTCCCGACCCCACGGGCGGCAAGCCTGCCAGCGCGCGCTGCCAAAGCGGTTTGCGCAATCCCTGTAATCAAAAGGGCGACGACCAACGGCACCACCGTCATGCGCAACGCGTTTAACCAGACAGAGCCGATTGTGTCGGCTGTTGCATTGATCGCCTCGCTTGCACCCAGCCAAATCCCAGCCAATAGCCCGAAAATGAGTGCGGCAAGAATGATGAGTGCTTTCGACATGAGGCAATACTTTCGACCAAATCGGCCAACCAACTGGCCCAGAGCGGCCAATCTGGCTGAGCTTTGTTGGCACTGCAAGCAGGGCACCCGCCAAAACCCCGGCATTCCGCTGCAAGGTCACTAAAGGGTGCGTGCAGAAAGCCGATTGATTACATCACGACACTCTTGCTCAAAAAGTCCGTTTGCCGCACAAAGCGCCCAGATGGGGACGTGGCGAAATAGGTAGACGCACCGGACTTAAAATCCGTTGGAGCAATCCGTGCCGGTTCAAGTCCGGCCGTCCCTACCAATCCTTCCAGCCTAAAAGCAGAAAACCCCGCGACTGGGCTTGCCAATCGCGGGGGTGTTGGTTTGGGAACCTTACACTTAGTTTAGAAGCTGGTCTGATAGCGGACCATTACTGCTTGGTCTTTCTTGCCCGAGATGCCGTCCGCATCCTGACGCGCCATGACGGCGAAGGCGAGGGCGGAATCTTGGCTCAAGGTCCTTGTATAGACCGCTTCAAACCGCTGTTCTGGCGTTTTGGATGCGAGGCTGACCGCGCGGCGCGTCATAATGGGCGCACCGGTTTCAGCGTCCGCACCTGTCGCCAAGAACAGGTTCATCATGCCGCTGCGGCTGGTTAGCGGGGTGCCGATGGCCAGATCAAGCTGATCACCCTTGGCCAACAGGTCGCGCTGGGCGAAGTTGATCGCGTAAGCTGTGGCTTCGGTTGCACTGATCGAGCTCACCAAGCTGGTGCCTGCACCCAGTTGCGAAGCGGTTTGAGAATGGGTCATCCGCGCGCTGAGCGAGGCTTTGTCAGACAAAGCCCAAGCCACATCGGTTTGCACGGCAAACGTGCGTGCAGGGCCCGACAGGCCAAACAATTCGCTATCCACATCACCCAAGCGACCTTGGTCTTCCTGAATGGCCACGACGCTTGCACCAAGGCTCACGCGGTTGAACTGACGGCTCAAGGCCACCTCCACGCTACTGGCCTGGCTGGTCGCGTTTGGCGTCCAATTCAGATTGCGGCGCTTATATTGCTCACCTTGCAAACGGGCACCAAAGGTCAGGCTGACGCCATTGTCCAAGGTCCGCAGGCTGGCGACGCTGGCGGTGGTACCTTCAAACAGGGCGGTGTGATCGGCAAAGCCCAAGAGGCGTGCAGTCGGGGCTGCACCCGGGGCTAGGCTGGCACCCAAGATGGGGGAGGCTTGGCCGATGGCGACGGCCCAAGACTGGCCTTGGTTGCCGACAAAATGGAGGCCGCCACTGCTGTCTCCACCCACGGATTGCACAGGTGTTGCGACCAAGGACAAGGTGCCGCTGGGTGTTGCCACGCTGGCTAATGTTGCTTGCATGCGACTGGAAAGGGTCGAGGAGAGGATAGAGACTGAATCTGGTCGCAGATCTTGTGCCTTGGTGGCAAAATCATAAGCAAAGTCGCGGCCAAACGCGTCAAATACGACGCCTTCAAACGCGCCCGCGTTCCCTGCAAACGACTTCGCGCCGATGGCCACAGCACCGCTGGTGGACGGCGCGAGGGCGAGTGGGGTTGTGCCCGCCGAACTAACCGCCGTCACCGTACCAACGGGCAGCAGCGCCTTCTCTAGATTGAGGAGGCCGCGGCCATAGATCGGGTCGATCCCTTTTGCGCCTAAGTCTGTCGCGGTCACGAATAGGACTTCGGCCACTCTCGGCGCTGTTAGAAAAGGCCACGCGCTTTTTACAACAGCAGCAGCACCCGCCACCACTGGCGCGGCCATCGAGGTGCCGCTCATGGAAACATAGGCGTTGGGGGCGGTGAAGTAAGCACCGATCAAATTGACGCCCGGTGCGACCAAGTAGAAGTTGCGCGCGTCGCCAGCACGGTTCGAGAAGCTGGCAATCAGATTATTGGCGTCAACGGCGCCAACGGCAATGATTTGTCCCCTGGCCCAAGCTTCAGAAGCATGGCGTGCCGGGAAAGATGGATTGGCGAGGCCTTCATTGCCCGCCGCAATCACCATCAAAAGGCCTGCCGCCTGCGCCCCTTGCAAGGCAGTGCGGATCGTTGGGCTCATGCTAGAGCCACCGAGGCTTAAGTTCATCACGAAGGCGCGTTGGCTGGTCGCGTAATTGATGCCGCGCGCGACATGAAAGTCCGAGGTTGTGGGGCCTTGGAAGACTTGGACCGGCAGGATTCGGGCGTTGGAGGCAACCCCCACCATACCAACGCCATTGGCGCGCGCTGCGGCCAGTGAGGCGACGTGGCTGCCATGCCCACTGGTATCATTTACCGTTGTCGTCCCGGCAAGGTTGGTAAAAGCATTATAGCCGCCGGTGATGGCACCTGCAAAGTCGATATGGTCGCGGCGGATCCCTGAGTCGATGATCGCGATGGTGACATTTGTGCCGCGAGCCGCCCATGGGCGTGGCTTGAAGGCACCCACACGCGACGCGGCTGACGACCACGTCAGTTCTTGGCCAGTTGGCAACTTGGCGGTTTGGGCGAGAGCTGCACCGCAAGGCAGAAGGCCAGCAACAGCAGTCATAGAAAGAAGCATGGATTTCATGGGTAGTCCCCGATCCTCGAAAAAGCTGGAGGACCCATAAATCCCAAGGTTTAAAGGGGAATTTTGAAACAAGGCATAGAATTTATAGCCTTCTCATGGGCGTTTTTAGTCAAAGATGGATCAAATTTGCTCGAAAACTCGAACGCCGATGATCTTAATCCAAGAAAACACGCGTAGATTCGAAGTAAATTTCTCATAAGCATAATCGTTTCTCATGCGAATTCCTGCCAAAAGGGCTGAAAATAGCTCGTGTTCTGTTCTTCAAGATACCTCGGCTTTGTGTGAAAATTTTTTTCACGAATTCGACACCGACCTAGCTTTCGCGCGTGATCTGCGTAGAGAAGGTCAGAAAGGATTTAGGCTGGGAGAAGCAGACGTGGGTAAATTTAGAAGTTTGGGTTTGGTTGGCTTGGTAGCTGTTGGATTGGCTTGGGCTGGCCAAACGAGTGCGCAACCAAATACCGCAAAGGGACCGCTCACGCCGGAGCTCATGTGGCAATTGCAGCGCGTTGGTGCACCTAGCCTGTCTCCAGATGGCAAATTCTCGGTCGTTTCGGTCACGCGGTTTGACGCCGTAAGTGACCGTAGCTTCACCGCATTGTGGGTGATTTCCACGGACACCGGCACAAGCCGCCAACTAACCAGTGGTGAAGGCAATGATGTTGCACCTGTCTGGAGCCCTGATGGCAAATGGATCGCCTTTGTTTCCAAGCGTGGCGCGGACAGCGCAAACCAGCTCTATGTGATTGCTCCAGATGGGGGCGAGGCTCGTCGGCTGACGGGCGTGCCAACGGGGGTATCTGCGCCCAAATGGTTCCCCGACAGCCAGAGAATTGCTTTCATCAGCTCGATCTGGACAGACCTTGCCACATGGGAAGAGCAAGGCAAGCGTACGAAGGATCGAGCCTCTACAACCATGCAGGCCCGTGTTTGGGATAAGGCTCCCATCAGCTATTGGGATCGCTTTCTCGATGAACGTCAGCCGCACCTTTTCGCTATTTCGATCAATGCAGGAGACCCAGTTGCCCTGACCCGGCCTGCGGGTGTGGCGATAGAGTTCCGCACACCGGGCTCTGAAGATTATGATATTGCCCCAGACGGCCAAGAAATAGCCTTTGTTGGCGAAAGCGATACCAAGGGTACCCGCCCGAATTCGGATGTCTTTGCGCTGTCTTTGGCTGCTGGCACGGTTCGCAATCTAACCACCGCCAATTTGGCAGGCGACAGTGAGCCCCATTACAGTCCAGATGGTCGGTATCTGAGCTGGAGTTCTAATGTCATCGTATCGGCCCCTGACCGTCAACGGGTGATGCTGCTGGACCGCCAAGCACCTGACACAGCACCACGCGACCTGTCCGCGACTTGGGATTGGTCTGCCTCAGAAGTAACTTGGGCTTCAGATTCGAAGTCATTGTGGGTGATTGCAGAAGATCGGCCGACGCGGCGCCTGTTTAAGATGGATCTGACGGGCGCGACGCCACGCCGCATTACCAAGGATGGCGATTTTGCGGGGATTGCGGCGGCGGGGCGCAGCTTGGTCGGTTTGCAGGCCAGCTTCTCCAGCCCTGCTACGTTGGTGCGTATTGATGGCGCAACTGGCCAAACTGGCCAATTGTCTCGCTTCAACGACGCCTTGCTTGCCAAAGTTGAAATGGGGAAAGTCGACTCGGTTAGCTATCGAGGCGCCAATGGGGCAGATATCCAGATGTGGGTCGTCAAACCACCCCGCTTTGACGCATCGAAAAAGTATCCCGTGATGTTCTTGCTGCATGGCGGACCCCATGTCGGCATTACCGATCAATGGTCTTACCGCTGGAACGCACAGGTTTTTGCGGGTTGGGGTTATGTGACGACCTGGCATAATTTCCATGGCTCATCGGGCTTTGGCGACGCCTTCACCGATGCCATCCAACCAGATTGGGTCACTTTGCCTTATCAGGACACATTGGCCGCAGCGGACTATTTGAAAGCACAGAGATGGGTCGATTCTGAACGTATGGTCGCTTCAGGGGGCAGCTATGGCGGCTATCTGGCCACGGTACTGCTCGGGCGGCCCCATCCCTTCAAGGCGTTGGTGGCCCATGCGCCGGTCTATAATCAATACACCCAGATCGGAGCCGATTATGGGGCCAACCAAAATCGTTACTACGAAGCTTGGGAAGACCCTGCGAAGTTTCAAGCAATCAGCCCGAACATGATGGCCGCTAACTTTAAAACTCCAACCTTGGTCATACATGGTCAGCTGGACCTGCGCGTCCCTGTCAATCATGGGATCGAGCTGTTCAATACCCTTCAGAAGAAGGGCGTGCCTTCGCGTTTGATCTATTATGCCAACGAAAACCATTGGATTCTTCGACCCCAGAATTCCTTATTCTGGTATGAAGAAGTCAAAAAATGGGTGGAGACTTATGCTCCGGCTGGCGGCAAGTAAGGGTCATTATGCGATCAGGGCCTGAGTTGCGAGAAGAGATCATATGACGACATTTGGGGTAGCAATGAGCCCAGCTGCGGTTGACGCAGCGGGTCAGGCAGGGATGGCCGCTTTACGGGCAGGCGATCCTGCAACGGCCATAGCTAAGTTTCAGTCAATCGTTGCGGCTGGGGCGGCGGACACGTCTGTTTGGCTCGCCCTTTCAATGGCCTATCAAGCGTCAGGTGACCGGAAAAGCGAGATTGCCGCAGTAACCCAAGTGCTGGAGCGCGACCCGGACAATATCCGCGCGAATTTGATCAAAGCCGATGCGCTTGTCGCCCTCGGGAGCAAGCGGGCAGCTATGGGCTTTTATGCGCATTTGGAGGTCTTGGTGCCGGTGACAGAGGGGTTGCCGCCCGCAATTGCTGGCGAACTCAACCGGGCGCGGCAAGCCCACGCACAGCTGAAGCAAGGCCTCAGCGATTATCTTCTGGCCGAAGTGGAGAAAGCAGGCTTTCATCCAGCACACTCAAGCCGCCGCTTTGGCGATAGTCTCGACATTTTGACGGGCCGAAAACAGCGTTATGTGCCGACCCCTCGGGCTTATTTCTTTCCGGAATTGCCAGCGATTGAGTTTTATGACCGCGCCCGCTTTGCATGGCTTGACCCCGTTGAAGCCGCAACCGATGAAATCTATTCAGAACTTATGCCTATCCTTGAAGAAGGCACTCATTTTGGGCCTTATATCGAAGTCGAAGCCGAAAAATCATCTCATGTCGTTGCAAGCTCTGGCAAGGAGCTAGTCTCATCGCCTGAAGATTGGACTGCGGCCTATTTGATCCGCGACGGCAAACTTCAAGCCCCGCTGGCCGAGCGCTGCCAGAAGACACTTGCTGCGCTGGACGAGGTGCCGCTTGAGACAATTGAAGGCCGCGCGCCCTTTGTTTTGTTTTCTAGATTAACACCCGGTGCTTGGATTGCCCCTCATACGGGCTTTTTGAACTCGCGTTTGGTCTGCCATTTGCCCTTGTTGGTTCCAGATGGCTGTTGGTTTCGAGTTGGCAATCAGGTCCGCTTGTGGGAGCGGGGCAAAGCGTGGGTTTTCGACGATACGATTGAACACGAAGCCCGAAATCAGGGCACCGGGACACGTGTCGTCCTCATCTTCAACATCTGGCATCCGGACTTGACCGAGGAAGAGCGTCATCTGGTTGCAGCTTTGATGACTGCTGTCGAGACCTTTGAGGTCGGATAAGAAAAGGGCCAACCTGCCGCGTGACAGATTGGCCCCAAAATCTTGCTGACGAGGCTGAAATTCAGCCTGCGAGAGCTTTAGTTGCCTGGAGAGACGGTAAAGCTGTTGCCAATGGCAGCTGTGGTCAAGGCAACGTCACCAGCCACATTTGTCAAGGCCAAGTTAGCCGTAGCTACATTGATGGCACCATTGTTTTGGAAGTTGTTCAACGACAGCGTGGACGTTGGCAATGCGTTCAACGAGAAGGTGTTGCCGATTGCAGCCGTCGTGAGGCTGACCTTCCCGCCAACGTTCTGGATTATCGCGTTGGTGGTGGCACTTGGGTCGATGTTGCAGACTTGGGTGTTGTTCAAGCTGATTGAAGCAGCAGTGCTCGCCTTAACGGTGCCGCTGTTGCAGATTGCAGCTGAGGTGCCTGTGACATCACCGCTGACAGTATTCACATTGGTGTTCAATTGGCTGCTCACATCACCCCAATAGGCTTGATAGGTGTTGATTGAGCTGACTGGGCCGCTGACTTCAGCAGAGAACGAGTTTCCAATGGCAGCAGAAGTTTGTTCAACCTTCCCAGTGACACCAGAGATGCTGCTATTCAGACGAGATTGAACCCCACCCCAAGCACGTTGGGTGTTGGTGAGATTGATTGCTTCAGGCGATGCAGTATTTGCAACCTTCACAGTAGCCGAGTTTGCGATGGCTGCCGAAGTTGCGGTCACGTCTTTTACATTGTTGACCGAAGTCAGGTTCAGGGCGGACGAAACCAATGCATTATTGGTCTGTGTATTATTGACGGTTGCTACGCGGCCAACGTCGATCGATGCCGTGTTGCCAATAGCTGCTGCCGTTGCTGTAACAGTGCCACCAACGCTTGCGTTCGTGCGAGTGATGCCAGCATTGGTTTCGGCAATCGCCTTAGCAACATTGTTTTGGTTGGTGTTGATCACGGTGCGTTGCGCCATGGCCGACGAAACAACCGAAGCGCTGAGAGCGATAGCTGCTGCTGTGATGAAGAGTGATTTTCTGTTCACTGGATACTTCCCTCTTTATTGCCGATGAAACGTTTTGTTCCACCGGACTGGTTACAAACTGTCGCAACGCGGATTTTTGGTATTAAGTCCAAACCTCGATGCGTGTGGGGTCAACAATGCCGCTAATTCCCCTCGCGACGCAGACGTTCCTGCATCGTCTCATTGTTGGACCGGCCCCCGGGCGCGAAGGGTTGATCTAATTGACCTGACTGAAGACCCCGCAAGGGTGTGTTCATTTGGGTCTGCCCGAAGTTTGTTTGGCCGTCGGCCAATTGCGGCGACTGGGGTCTTTGTTGTGAGTGCGCATTTCGCTGCTGGCCTTGACCCATCCGCGATTCTTGCAGCCAAGGCGCAAGCGGGACGGAAGGCGGGGCCAAAGCAACTGGTGCCCTGTCAGAATAGTGGCTCGTTTGACGTGGGGCCGGCGCAGCTTGCGCGAATGGCTGGCTTGGCGCATTTTGCGGCGCAGCAACAAACTGACGTGTCATGGAGAAACACGGCGCGGCGTCGTCGCCATAAAGTCCTGCCGTAAACTCAAAGACCGAGCGATCAATAATGCTGCGGATGGCCATTTGGATCGGCTCATTCTTACGGCCGCCGAGCCCGATATCGATGGTATCGGAACCATTTGCTAGGACGGCCCCTAATTCACGCTGTTGGCCGCGTACCTGCTTGCGGTATGATTTGACCGCGATCACTTCGGTGGTTCGCGCATCGATCAAACGCAAATCCATCCCGACATCGACGACATAATCGCCATTGGTAGCAAAGAGAGAACCGCCTCTGTTGCCAGATCTGCTGATGGAAGCATCTTGGCCGCGGGATACAAGATTGTGGTTGTATTCGCTAATCCCACCGACGATATAAAGATCGACGCCTTGGATTTGGCCTTCCTGCGGTGTCCGGATCACGGTGGCGGAATCGCGCAAAAGTCGATTGTTTGCAAAGTCCAGATCAACTTGGGTCACGCCGGTGTCAAAGCGCTCAATTACCCGCATACCAGCTTTCGAAACGGCAGTAATGGCCATTAATGTGGCCCCTTGAGTCAAGCGGCGACCCAGATACAGGTCATCAGCCCCGGTCATGTCAGTGATATGCCCAACGGCGACGCGCGGCGCGGGATAATCTTGGCTTCCTGCAATATCGGCAACGCATCTCAGAGCGGCTGTATAATCCGTCTGAGTTGTGGCGACCGGGCTACCCTTCAGCGTTGCAACGGGTGCAACGGGACCCTCAGTGGCACCAGTGCTCGCGCATCCCGCCAGCAACGTGCTCAGGGCGGTGCAGATTAAAAGGAGGCGAGTAGCTCGATTAGTACGGGACATAGGTTTCACCAATGCTGGCGCGCGATTTTATCGCGGCGCGTTTGAAGTCGCAGTCACACGACCATTATTGATTTGAGTGATCGAAATGGTGGAGTTTCGGACATTGCTGATCGAAACCAGGTTGCCAACAGCCGTTGTATTGGTCAGCGTGGAGCCGGGCAGGCGACCAGACCGTGTTGAGGCGGAAAGCTGGCCACCGAGGCCGCCATAAGGATCGGACAATCTAGCAGGTCCCGCTGAGCGCGAGCCGCCCAGGTCGACCGGCCGACCATTGACGACTAGACGAACGCCATTTTGATCGCGGCTTGGGAACCGATAAGCACTTGCCTCAACATCGGGTGTAACGCCGTAGGTCCGACGCATTTGATCGGCACCCTGCTGTTGAGCTGCCGCAAAACTTGGCGCCAAACACATCGCTGTCACAAAAATTCCAAGGAACTTCTTGTTGAAACCCCGAGGCTTTTTAGCGTGTACCATTCTGGAACATCCTATCCTATTAACGCTTTGGTAATGGGATAGAAAGCAACAGCCGTGCCATTGATATTTATGTAATTAAATCAGATATTTACAAAATGTTACACTTTGGTTACAGTCAGAATCTGTACCTAACTGGCTTTGCGTTTTACCTGAAACTGACCGTATGGCTTAAAACGGTACAGATAAGTGGGTACGATTGATTCAACGCTCTCTAAGCTGGTTACCCTGAGATCGGCTAAAGTCTTGGCGCCAGCACTTACCACATTGTCCGTTTTTAGCATGACTACTTGGTCGTCTGTCAGAGGTGGGCCGGCGAAAGGATAGAGCTTGAACACCGCATCCAGCACAGCGCCTAAAGGCTGCGCGATAAAGAATGGCAGAGGTGCCAAAAAGCGCGGCCGCTCAATTTCCTTTAAGATGTATTGCAGGACTTCTTTAAAGCTATAGACGCGTGGTCCGCCCAACTCGTAGGTGCCACCACCACTGTCGAGTGCATTGACCGCCGCTTCGGCGACATCACCAACATAGACTGGCTGAAACTTGGTGTGGCCGCCGCCAATCAAGGGCAAGGCAGGTGACATCCGTGCCATAGCCGCAAATTGGTTGAAGAAATTATCTTCAGGTCCAAAGATGATAGAGGGGCGCAGGATAGTGGCAGTGGGGATCAATTCGCGCACAGCCAATTCTGCTTCCCCCTTGGTGCGCCCATATTTGGAAGCCGATGCGGGGTCCGCGCCGAGCGCCGACATATGAATGAAACGGGTAATGCCTGCCTTGGCTGATTCGGCTGCAACGATCCGCGCGCCTTCCAACTGGGTGGCCTGAAAGGATTGCTTGCCCGTCTCATATAAAATGCCAACTAGATTGATGACGCCGGTAGCGCCTTCTAGCGCCCGCGCGACACTTTCGGGGTTGCGGACATTGGCTTGAACCAACTGAATCTGCCCAACATCACCCATAACCCGCAAATCTTGGCCTAAATGGGGGCGTCGCATCGCCACGCGCACGCGTTTGCCCGCTTTTGCCAGCGCGCGCACAATATAGCGGCCGACAAAGCCTGAGCCACCAAACACGACGATCACATCATTAGACATGGTTTTCCCCTACAATTCGACATCGGCATAGTCTGATAGGACCTTGTTTGTCGAGGGTTTGGGACACCCAATCAGCTTAACGCAGCGGTCGATTTGCCGCACCCCCCACCTTGCTGCTATAGGCCCGGCACACTAAGGCCTCCGCCACCTGATTTCGATCATGGGTAGATGGGGCCTCCACTGCAGATTTCCTCCCGGAGCATGACCCGTGACCACCCTTTCTGACGCGCCAGTTTCATCGGCTGCGCTACGCAATATTGCGATCATCGCCCACGTTGATCATGGCAAGACCACTCTAACCGACCAATTGTTGGCCCAAGGCGGTGCTTACCGCGAAAATGAAGCCCGTGCTGAACGCGCGATGGATTCCAACCCACAAGAAAAAGAACGTGGCATCACGATTTTGGCCAAGTGCACCAGCATTGTATATGGCCAAGGCGCTGACGAAGTCCGTATCAATATCGTCGACACCCCAGGTCACGCTGACTTTGGTGGCGAAGTTGAGCGCGTTTTGTCGATGGTGGATGGCTGTCTGCTTCTGGTCGATGCAACCGAAGGCCCAATGCCTCAGACGAAGTTCGTTCTGACGAAGGCTTTGGCACTTGGCCTGCGCCCCATCGTGGTTCTGAACAAAGTTGATCGCCCGACCGCCCGTCCGGATGAAGTTCTCGATGAAGTGTTTGAGCTGTTCATGGCGCTCAATGCCACCAATGAGCAATTGGACTTCCCATCGGTTTATGCGTCCGGCCGCGATGGCTGGGCCTCGCTTATGCTCGATGGCTCGCGCGAAAATCTGAACCCGCTGTTTGAGACCATTATTGAACATGTGCCTGCCCCGGACGCAGCCTTGCGCCGTGATGAGCCATTCAAAATGTTGGTGACCATGCTGGATTCAGACCCATTCTTGGGTCGTATTCTCACAGGCCGTGTTGAAAGCGGGCGCTTGACGGCTGGTACGGTCGTTAAAGGCCTCAGCATTGACGGCAAGACCATCGAGCGGTCGCGCATTTCTAAAGTGTTGGCGTTCCGCGGTCTGCGTCGTCAGCCGATTGAAGAGGCAGAAGCAGGCGACATCGTCTCTATCGCTGGTCTGTCCACCACCACCGTGGCAGACACGATTGGTGATATGGACGTCACCGAAGCCATTCACGCAACCCCAATCGATCCGCCCACCCTGTCGGTCACCGTTATGGTGAACTCAAGTCCGTTGGCTGGTCGTGATGGCGATAAAGTGCAAAGCCGCGTGATCCGCGATCGTTTGTTAAAGCAAGCCGAAACCGACGTGGCGATCAAAGTCACCGAGACCGCCGACAAAGACGCTTATGAGCTGCAAGGTCGTGGCGAATTGCAGATCGGCGTGCTGTTGGAAGGCATGCGCCGCGAAGGCTTTGAGATGTCGATCTCGCGCCCACGCGTTTTGACCAAGCTGGACGAAGATACCGGCCAGAAGATGGAGCCGCTGGAAGAAGTCGTCATCGACGTCGATGATGAATATGCTGGCGTCGTGGTTGAGAAGATGTCGATCCGCAAGGGCGAGTTGCAAGACATGCGTCCTTCAGGCGGCGGCAAAACGCGCGTTACCTTCTTGGCACCTGCCCGTGGTCTGATCGGCTATCACTCAGAATTCCTGACCGACACGCGCGGCTCTGGCATTATGAACCGCATCTTCCACAGCTGGACGCCTTGGAAAGGCAATATCAATGGCCGCCACAATGGCGCGTTGATTGCTAACGACAGCGGTAAGTCGGTGGTCTATGCCCTGTGGTATCTCGAAGAGCGTGGTGTCTTGTTCATCGATGGCGGCGAAGACGTCTATCAAGGCATGATCATTGGTGAAAACGCCAAGCCCGAAGACATGGACGTCAATCCGCTGAAGGAAAAGAAGCTGTCGAACGTGCGCTCGTCGGGCAAGGATGAAGCCATGCGCCTCACCCCGCCGCGCCGGATGACGTTGGAACAAGCGATTGCGTGGATCGATGACGATGAATTGGTGGAAATCACGCCTAAGTCGATCCGCATCCGCAAAATGGAACTCAATCCTGCCTTCCGCAAGCGTAAGCCCAAGGCCGATTGATCAGATCAAAAACATGAGTTTGGGGGCTTGAGGCAGACGTCTCAGGCCCCTTTTCATTTGGGGCTGGCGACGATTTTTGTATCGTGTAGCGTGGCAATTTCTGTATTAGAAAAGCCAATCTCGGTGAGGATTTCCAACGTATGCTCGCCCAAAATGGGCGCAGGGGCAGGAGCTAGGCGGTCTACCCCCATAAAGTGGATCGGGCTGCCGGGCATCAGATAGCTACCAATGCCTGGCTGGTTCAGCATCGCAAACATCGGATTGTCGAGGCTACAATCGGGATCTTCCTCCACGGCTTGCTTGAACGTCCGATACTGGCTCCACGTCACATCAGATCCTGCGAGGCTGGTTGCGATATCTGAGAACGTGCGTGCTTCAAAGAAGGGCTTAAGCAGCGCTGTAATGGCGTGACGATGGATAAAGCGTTCGCCTTCTTGGTCTAAGTCGGCATCAAGGCGCTGGCTCAAGTTTGCCATCTCCGCTTCTGTGCCCGTCGCGGCCTTTAGATTGCGCCATTGCCGGTCGGTGAGGGCAACAACCATAACCCTTTGACCGTCTTGGCACACAAAATCCTGCGCATAGGCCCCAAACAGCGAATTACCCATCTTGGGCCGGTCGCTGCCACTAATGCTGGCTTCCGCAATAATCCCAAGATTGCCCAGCATGGCGAGGGCGGTGTCCTTTAAAGCCAGTTCGATCAACTGACCCTTGCCCGTTTTCCGGCGATGACGGTCTGCTGCGATAATGGCCATAGCGGCCTGCTGCCCGGTGATACAGTCCCAAGCCGGCAGGGCATGGCCCACAGGCTCGGTGGAGCCTTCAGGCCCCGTTGCAGTCGGGAAACCGACTGCAGGGTTGACCGTATAGTCCACTTGCGGGCCACCATGACGATCGCCCAACACCGCCATCATGATCAGATCCTCACGATGCTGCTTAAGACCCTCATAGGACATCCAGCCGCGTAGACGCAGATTAGTGAGGAAGATGCCTGCATCCTCGCCAGGGCGACAAATCAAGCGGGTCAGGATCTCCCGCCCTTGAGGCGTGGTCATATCTACCGCCAGACTGCGTTTGCCCTTGTTGAGGCCTGCCCAGAACAGGCTTTTCCCAGATTTGGTGATGGGCCAACGTTCGGCATCTAGGCCACCTTGCAAGCGATCAAAGCGGATTACATCGGCACCCATCTGCGCCAAAGTCATGCCAGCGAGCGGAGCGGCCACAAAGGCCGAACCCTCCACCACGCGCATGCCGTCCAAAATTCTATTCATTATGTTTCCCCCACCAACCATCATCGGATTGGTTTTTTGTTTTGTATGGGTCGCCGTCAGGTCCAGGTCATCTGGGCTTCCATGGTGACAGCTTGGTCGCCATTGGCGGCGTAAATCTGGGTGTTCGTCGGTTCAGACTGCGCGCCATTGAAACTTAGCGCGTCAAAATCGAACAAAGGGCGGACGCCCTTAAACCGGAAAGCCTGAGGCTTTCGGTCTGGTTGTTCCAGGCAGGCAAAATGAAAGCCGAGAATGGCCTGCAGGGGGCCGTGGACCACAAGGCCGGGGTAATTCTCAACCCCCATCGCATAATCGCGGTCATAATGGATGCGGTGGCCATTGAATGTGAGCGCTGAGAAGCGAAACAGAAGAACGGGGTCGAGGGGGACATCATGGTGCCACGTACAGGCTGGCAATGGCACCGGCTCTGGCGGGGTGAAGACCTTGGGAATATCCATATAGACGATGTCTTGTTCTTCTTCACAAGCAAGGATCGCGTCCACCCGAATTTCATGGCGGACCGTAACAAAGAACATGGTGCCTGCGCGCCCCTGCTTCTCGTTGATCTTTAAAATCGTCGAGGTCTTTGTCGCGCGGTCACCAATATGCAGGTCATGGTGAAAGGTGCAGCGACTGCCAGCCCACATACGACGGGCTAAGGTAATCGGCGGCAAAAACCCACCGCGTTTGGGATGGCCGTCTGGGCCGATTTGACGACTGGGAGCACGCGGCAAGAAATAGAGCCAATTCCAGACTGGCGGTAGGATGGCGCCCTCCGCAGCAAAGTTTTCTGGGTCCAAGTTTAGGGTTGCCGCCAGCCCTTGTGCCGGGCCGGGGGCAAGTATTTCTTCAAGTATTTCCTGTCGTCCCAACCAGTTTGTAATGGGTTCCTGTGTCATCACCGCGCCCCCGTTGGAAAGCTGTTCCAACAAAAGGCGGCAGCGTTCACGAGCCAGAGATCATGGCCACAGGCCTCGCACAAGGCACAACGTGCCAGCTCATCACCCTGTGGACGGCTTGCCTAAAGCCTTTCAATCTAACAAAAGTGAACCTCTTTGCTGAACCTCAGCCTATCCAGCCGAAGGCGTAACACAGCCTCGGACCACATTGGGTTGTGCGGGGCGCGGGTTTAGCTGCCTGTCTCGGCTCAGCATTTTCAAGATGACTATCCACAGAGGAGGTAGGGTACCCCTAACCGATCCGTATGCCTTGCCGCGAGGCGCACGGTAGATTTCATTGTGTAAGATCGGTGTTTTGGCCGCGATCTGAGTTTCAATCTTGGCCGCACAATGAACGAGTCGCCCCTCCCCCGGGAGAGGGAGGGGCTCAATAGCTACCAGATCCGGACCCGGTTTTCTGGTGCGACATAGAGTTTGTCGCCTGGCTTCACATTGAACGCCTGATACCAAGCGTCGGAGTTTTGGACCGCCCCGTTAACCCGGAACTGTGCCGGCGAATGAGGGCCGGTTTGGACTTGGTTACGCAGGGCTTCTTCGCGTTGTAGGGCCCGCCAAACTTGGCTCCAAGCCAAGAAGAAGCGTTGATCGCCCGTAACACCTTCCAAGACAGGCGCTTTCTTGCCATTCAGCGACAGCTTATAGGCCTGATAACCTACAATCACGCCGCAATGGTCGCCAATATTCTCACCAAGGCCGAGTTGGCCATTGAGTTTCAGGCCAGGCAAAGGTTCAAAAGCGCTATATTGGGCAACCATCTTTGCCCCAAGCGCCTTAAACGCCGCCACATCCGCTGGTGTCCACCAATCGCGCAAGACGCCATTCTCATCATATTTGGCACCTTGATCATCAAATCCATGGCCCATTTCGTGCCCAATAACGCCGCCAATGCCACCGTAATTGATCGCAGGGTCTGCGAATTCATCAAAGAACGGCGGTTGTAGAATGGCTGCGGGGAACACAATCTCGTTATAGCTGGGATTGTAATAGGCGTTCACCGTCTGCGGTGTCATGAACCAACGCGTCTTGTCGGTCTTCTTTTTCAGATCCTCGAGGTCATTTTTGATTTCAAACGCTTGCACGCGGCGATCATTGCCCAGCGGGTCACCGGCCTTGATCTCCAAGGAACTATAATCGCGCCATTTATCTGGATACCCAATCTTGGGATTGAAGGTTGCCAGTTTGCGTTGCGCTTTCACCTTTGTTTCCGGCGACATCCAAGTCAGGCCATCGATGCGAACCTTGAATGCTTTGCGCAGGTTTTCGACCAGCACCAGCATCTTGGCTTTGGCCGTTGGACTAAAGTGGCGCGCCACATAGACTTGACCAACGCCCTCGCCCAAGGCCCCATTGATGGCTTGAGTTGCCCGCTTCCAGCGCTCACGCTGAACGGGTTGCCCATTCAACGTCTTTCCGAAAAACTCAAACCGCTCATCATCAATCGCCTTAGGCAGCACGCTCGCGCTGGAGGAGAGCAGATGATAGGTTAAATAGGCCTGCCAAGTCTCAACTGGGGTCGCTCTGAACAATTTCGCCAAGGGGCCAATTGCAGAGATTTCGCGGACAACGCACTCTTGGATATCATTGAGTTGAGCGGCACCTAGACCAACGGCCCATGGGAAGTCTGGCGCAATTTCGTCTAATTGCGCACGGGTCTTCAAATTATAGGTTTTGGTGCGGTCCCGGCGATCAGTGATATTCCAATGGAGTTTGGCAATTTCGGTTTCCAAGGCCATGATTGCGGCTGCTTTGGCCTCGCCATCCTTTTGCCCAGCCAGGCCCAGCATCTTGGCGATATGAACCGGATATTTCTCGCGCAGCGTTTTGAAGCGCGCGTCGTCTTTCAAATAATAATCCCGCTCTGGCATGCCCAAGCCGCCTTGGCCGATTGAGACAAGATAGCGGTCTGGATTGCCGGCATCTGGTCCAATGCCCCAACCGATAGGGGATGGTGTGGGGAGGTCGATCTTACCAAAAAGGGCCGCAATATCTTCATGGGTCTTCGCTGAATTGATCAGATCAATCTCAGGCTGGATAGGGGCAAGGCCTGCGGCTTCAATGGCATCGGTATCCATCGTGGAGCGATAGAAATCGCCAATCTTTTGTTCGATAGAACCAGGCGCACTCTTTTTGGCGGCGAGTTCGTCGATGATCGCGCGAACGTCAGCTTCGGCTTTCGCGGCTAATTGATCAAAAGCACCCCAACGGACCCGGTCGTTTGGAATGGGGTTGTTCTTCATAAATGTGCCGCCGCCATATTTCCAGAAATCGTCACCCGGCTTAACGCTCAAATCTCGACCGGCCATATCAAAGCCGAATGTTCCGATTTTTGGCTTATTGGTCGCCGCCCAAACAGAGTCCGATAGGCCTGCCTGCATGGCGATCGCGACACCCATGCCGCCTGCACTGGAAAAGAGAAACCCACGTCTATTCATTGTTTTGCCCCCGCATTGATCTTTGAAACTCATTTGAGTCAGCCTGTCGCTTTTGACAGTGCCTGTCAAATTGTCGAATTAACTTGCAGCAAGGTTTGCCAAACAAGTCCAGTCGGGCAACGATGAGGGTGAGTAGCTGATGCAGCACGCGTTCACGGAGGTAAAGCCATGTCACAAAACATAGGGCCAGCAGATGTTGCGGTTATCACGGGTGGGGCCTCTGGTATTGGCTTAGCTTTAGGCCAAGTGCTTGCTGCAAAGGGCGCGGCAGTTGTGCTGGCCGACATTGAAGGGCCGAAGGCCGAAGCTGCCGCCCAAGCGATCCGCGATCAGGGCGGGGCAGCACTTGGCTGTTTTGTCGATGTGGCTGACCCAGCATCTAACCAAGCGCTTGCAGACTTTGCGTTTCAGCGATTTGGCCGGGTGACCTTGGTGTTCTTGAATGCGGGTATTGGCGCTGGCGGGGCGATCCACAAGGCCTCTCGCGCGAATATCACTTGGACCTTTGAGGTCAATGTGATGGGAACAATTGATGGCGTGCGCGCCTTTGCGCCCCGTCTGCTTGAGCAGGTTATCCCGTCACGTCTGGTGATAACGGCCTCAGAGCATGGTTTGGGTCTGCCGGTGCGCGGTGGCCAAGCAACGCCGTATACAGCGTCAAAACATGCCTTGGTGGGCCTCGCTGAGGCGATGGCGCGCGATTATGTCGACACGCCTTTGGCTGTGTCCGTGCTGTGCCCGGGGTTGGTGGTCTCAGAAATCTGGAATGGGTTTCGCAATCGCCATGAAAAATTCGGCGGGCCACGTCAGTTGGATGAAGCGTTTGGGCGCGAGAACCAAGCGGGTCTTCCTGCCTCTATCGCGGCAGAGCGTATCTTGCGCGGCGTTGAGGCGGATGAATTCTTCCTCTTCACCCATGGTCGCGATATCGCCGAAGTGGCTAGGCCGCGTGCAGAAGCGATCGAGGGTGCCTTGGCGCGCTTTTCGGCGCGCGAAGGCGATCAAGCCTAATTTGCTTCACCCGCTCAAACCAAGAGGGCCTGAGCGGGTGTAAGCGGGTATCTTATGAACGGCCGCGACGTGGCACGAAGGTGCTGTCACCACCGCGACCGACATTAGCGCCACCCCGTGCGCCCGAGCGCCCGAGACTGACCGGCTTGCCACCGAAGGTCTTCTTACCTGCAGCTGGCTTGCCCGACTTGCGATCATCGGTACGACCTTCAATGCGGGCTTCCCCGCGTGGGGCAGGGCCCTTGCGTGGGGTGTAATCGCGCTGGCCTTGGCCATTACGATGGCCAAACGCTTCGCTGCGCGCTTCATAGGTGCGTGGACGATCCCCTTGTGGACGATCGCCCCGAGGACGGTCATCACGAGGACGGTCATCACGAGGACGGTCAGCATAGGAACGATCATCACGAGGCCGATCGTTACGCGGACGATCTTGGAAGCTGCGCTCTTCGCGTGGCTTTGAATGGAACGGCTTGTCAAAGCGCGGACGCTCTTCACGGCCTGTATCGGCTACGGGGCGTACATAGGCTGGACGTTCAGCGGCTTCAGGTGCACGGGCACCAAAGCGGTTTTCTTCGCGCTGTTGTGGACGGCCTTCATTGAAGACAGAACCTGTCGCGAAATTGCCAGCGCGAGGACGACGGTCACCGTCATCGCTGCGGTCGCGGTTGGAATATTGACCACCACGAGGCCCTGGACGGCCACCGCGACCACCTTCGCGGCCACCATCGCGCGCACCAAACTTGCCATCGCGACGGGGATCGTTGCGGGGTTCGTACAACATTTCCTTTGGACCTGTGCGGCGCAGCACGCCGATCACATCGCCATGCGCATTGGTTGGCGCGCTCAGCGTGTTGGAGGCTTCGCCAACGGTTTCCACAAAGATGGCTTCGCCATCTTCATCATACTGAACTTCAGCTGGCTTAGGGGCCGCAGGACGAGGTGCCTTCATCAAATTGGCTGGGTCCATCTTAGTGATGGACTTTTTGATCAAGCGCTCAATCTGGCGCAAATTGTCCCGCTCATGAGGTGCACAGAAGGAGATCGAGATCCCTTCAGCGCCAGCACGCGCCGTCCGGCCAATCCGGTGGACATAGGCTTCAGGTACGTCTGGCAGGTCAAAGTTGAACACATGGGTCACGCCATCAACGTCAATCCCGCGTGCAGCCACATCGGTACATACCAACAGACGGGTGTGGCCTTTGCGGAAGCGCTCCAGCGCATGCTCACGCGCATTCTGGCTCTTATTGCCATGGACGGCATCAACCGACATGCCTTGTTGCTCTAGCTTATCGAGCACCTTTTCAGCGCCATGCTTGGTGCGGACAAAGATCATGGCGCGCTTAACTTCGGGCTCATGACAAATGGATTCAAGCAATTGCTGCTTGTTCACTTGGCTGGACAGGATCAAACGCTGGTCGACGCGCTCTGCAGCCGACGACAAAGGCGCGACTTGAATACGCTTTGGGTCGGTCAGCAATTCTTCAGCGAGGTGGGCGATTTCCTTCGGCATGGTGGCCGAAAACAGGCTCGTTTGACGCGCCTTCGGGATTTCACCGACGATCAGACGGATTGGCTTGATAAAGCCCATGTCCAGCATTTGGTCGGCTTCGTCCAAGATCAGATGCTCCACCATATCAAGGCGGATGGCGCGCTGCTTCATCAGGTCAATCAAGCGGCCGGGGGTGGCGATCAGGATGTCGACACCACGCTCCATCGAGCGGATCTGCTTGCGGATGTTTGCCCCACCATAGACCAAAGCGCCGGACAGGCCGACGAACTTGCCATAGGTGCGCAAGCTGTCGGCAATCTGGCCAGCCAATTCGCGGGTTGGGCACAGGATCAGCGCGCGGCAAGCGCGTGCGCCAGCATGAATGCGGCGTTCGCTCAAATGGTGCAGCAAGGGCAGCGCGAAGGCTGCGGTCTTGCCGGTGCCGGTTTGGGCGAGGCCCAAAATGTCGAGCGATTGCATGGCCGGTGGAATGGCCTGCATTTGGATGGGGGTAGGATGCTCATAGCCTTCGCCTGCGATGGCGTTCAAGATAGGCTCAGCAAAGCCGAAATCGGCAAAAGTAGTCATGGTTTAGTCGTCTTTCACACGTCAAAGCGTGCAGTATCGCCCCCGTATCTTGGGGTGCGCGCACGCGTCTGGGACGGACCTGACCTTGAGTTGCTTCAAGTCAGGCGCGCCAAATAGGGCTTACCTTCGCCCGGTGTGACCTCGCGAAACTAGACACGGTCACTTGCAACGCCCAGACGGCGGAAAGCGATGAAAGAGCCATTGTGGCTCTGATGTGGGACGTGCACTTAAACTCGGGCAGATCGGGGGGGCAAAAGCCCCTCACACCTGACTTAGCTGCCGAGTGCTTCCAGGATCGTTTTCGCACAAAGTACCATTAAAACGAGTGAAGCCAAGGCAAACACCGCGAAGCGCGCAGCCACCAAATTAACGGTCGCTTGCACCAGCGAATGCAGTACACGAAGGGCCACATAGCCCCAAGCGAGCTGAATTGAAAGCCCATCGGCCCAATTTCCCACATGCGCAGCCAAAGCCAACGCGTAAAACAGGGTCGGTTGCTCGTGCAAATGGTTATAATTATGTGCGATTTGCGCCACTTTTAGCGGTAAAGCGTCCAAACTACCCGGAATTGCAGCCCCTTGCGGGTCAATCTTGTGTTTTTGCATAGCTGGTAGTCGGGTGGCATACATCCACACCCACATGACCATAGTCCAAGCAATCAGCGCCAAAATTGGTAGTAACATCGCAAGCCCTCCCCAGAGCATTTGTTTATGGGCAGCAGTCTAGAATGGGATTGGTCGAATGGGAAGGTGGCGTAAGCGCAAAGGGTTTAATTGCGGTCTAAGGGAAGGACTTTGGAGGGCGGGAGATCTACTTTCCCGCTAAGGCAATCCCGCGCGCTGGTGCGACCTTAGCGTCGCGATGGCTCTTGGTCTGACAGATGGATAAGCTGGAAACTTGGGCTCACGCTTTTGCTTGCCAATCGCATCGGGCAGTCGCATGGTGGGTGAAAATCACATTCTGGGGGGCATTATGCGTTCACTACTTTTATCGACTGTTTTGGCTTGTGTGGCCGTGGGGTCTGCTCAGGCGCAGACCCCATCAGCGGCGTCACCGGCTACTTATATCCATGTGGGTCGGCTGATTGCTGAGCCCGGTACAGCTCCTACAACGGCAAAGACGCTGATTGTGCGCGATGGCAAGATTGAGGCCATTCGCGACGGCTATGTCGCCCCATTGGCCGGTGCCAAGCTCGTCGACCTTAAGGCCAAAACGGTGATGCCTGGCCTGATCGACAGTCACGTCCATCTGCTATCTGAGTTATCGTCTTCGAGCCTTTTGAATAAAGTAACTAAGGAAGAGAGCGATCTGGCCTTGGATGGCCTGGTCAATGCGCAAAATGCCTTAAAGGCTGGCTTCACGACCGTGGTGGATTTGGGTGCCGATGGGCATCACACCATTTTCGCTTTGCGCGATCAATTTGCCGCTGGACGATTGCTGGGTCCACGTATCTTGGCTGCAGGTGCCGCCATCAGCCCCACGGGCGGGCATGCTGATGTGCATGGTTTCCGGGAAGATATCATGCATGTGATTGGCCCAGAGAGCGTATGCAATGGTGTCGACGATTGTCGCAGGGCAGTTCGTGAACAGGTCAAAGCGGGCGCAAATATCATCAAAGTTACGGCCACTGGGGGCGTCTTGAGCAATACGGCCAGCGGCCTCAGCCAGCAATTCTTTGATGATGAGCTCAAAGCCATTGCCGATACAGCGCACCTCTTGGGCAAGACCGCTACTGCACATGCCCATGGCAAGGGCGGCATTGAAGCGGCTCTGCGGGCGGGCTTTGATAGTATTGAGCATTCGAGCTATGCCGATGCAGAAACCTTCGCCCTCTATAAGGCCAAAAATGCGTGCATCGTGCCAACTATTTTGGCCGGTACAACAGTGACAGAGATGGCCAAAGCCGGTGGCACCTTGACGGGTGCGCAAGCGGCCAAGGCTTTGACGGTCGGACCACTCATGATCAATATGTTGAGCCGCGCACGTGAAGCAGGCGTCTGCGTGGTGTTTGGTACCGACAGCGGTGTGTCCCGTCATGGCGATAATGCGCGCGAGTTTGAGCTGATGGTGCAAGCAGGCTTCACCCCAGTCGAAGCGCTGCGGAGTGCGACGGTAGGTGGCGCCGCGCACCTTGGCTTATCCGACCAGATCGGCACTTTGGCACCAGGAAAAGCCGCAGACCTAGTCGCTGTGACAGGCGATCCATTGACCGACATTTCCCTGATGCGCAGAATTGAATTTGTGATGGTGGGTGGCCGGATCGCCAAGGAATAGGGGGACGAAATATCCCTTCAGTCCTCACTCTGTCATCCCGGACGACGTAAGCCGAGTCCCAGACCTCATGCCGCAAAGTCCTTGGGGGTCCCCGCTCTGCGCTACCGCTCCGGCGGGGATGACAGGTCTGAAAATGAAGAGAACACTTAGAAGCGCTCTGGTGCCCATTCTGGTCACCCAACCGCTGTTTTAATTGTTCGTGCGACCTCTGGGTCGTCAAGTGTCCGTTTTCTGCGAAAACGGATCGCCCCGCGACGCAGCGGAGCTGCGCACTTGACCACACAGATGTCGCGCTAATCCTAGACGATCTGTTTTGGTGAAACATGGTTTCCACCAAAACAGGTCCAGACGAAAGGAGAGCCCTTAAAGGTGAAAAAAGTAACTTACTTCATTCGCTTAAGGAAAGGGAAGCCCGACCTATACGTCCACTTCGGCTTCCAGCGCGAATTCCTGAATGAACTCGCGGCGGGGTTCCACGATGTCGCCCATCAGGCGGGTGAACATGCCGTCGGCTGTGTCAGCATGGTCGACAAAGACGCGCAGAAGCGAGCGGGCCTCTTTGTCCAAAGTGGTTTCCCACAATTGGTCGGCATTCATTTCGCCCAAGCCTTTATAGCGTTGGATGGTGATGCCTTTACGGCCGGCCGCGCGGACTGCCTCCAACAAGGCCAAAGGCCCATGGATTTGCGTTTCGACTTCGCGGCGTTTGATCTTGGCCAAGCCGTCATAAGCACCCGCCATGGCTGCGGCGCGCTCTGCCAAGCGGCGGGCGTCCGATGAGCCCAGGACGTTTTGATCCAGCTTGATCGTCTCGGCGACGCCGCGCACTTCGCGCGTCATCACAAGGCCGGTGGCATCAATTGTGACAGTCCAAGTAGCTTCGCCTTCATCGGCCAACTCGTTCAGCCGCGCCGCCAAACGTTGCGCCGACTCTTGTCCAGCCCCGATTACAAGCGCACCTGCAAGCGCCGCTTGTTCAATCGCAAACGCGGGGAAGCGGGTGGCCAGACGACGGACGGAGCCTTCAAATCCTTCGGCATCTTTCACGGTTGCCACCAAATCGGCCCCAAGGCGGCCTTCGCCACTGGACAATGTGAGAATGGCGTCAGTTGTGCCTTCTTCGATGAGATAGGCTTCTAGTGCTGCATCGTCTTTCAAATAACGCTCTGATCGGCCTTTTGAGGCCTTGTACAAAGGAGGTTGGGCGATGAACAAATGCCCACGCTCAATCAGTTCGGGCATTTGGCGGAAGAAGAAGGTCAAAAGCAGGGTCCGGATGTGTGCGCCATCGACGTCTGCGTCCGTCATGATGACGATTTTGTGGTAGCGCAATTTGTCTGGATTAAAGTCATCCCGACCAATCCCTGTCCCCAGTGCGGTGATCAAGGTGCCAATTTCTTGGCTCGACAACATCTTATCAAAGCGCGCGCGCTCGACGTTCAAAATCTTACCGCGCAGGGGGAGCACGGCTTGGAAACCGCGGTCGCGACCTTGTTTGGCTGAACCGCCTGCAGAGTCACCCTCGACGATGAAGATTTCGGACTTCGCGGGGTCACGCTCTTGGCAATCGGCGAGTTTGCCGGGCAGGGAAGCAATGTCGAGTGCGCTCTTCCGGCGGGTCAATTCGCGTGCCTTCTTCGCTGCTTCACGGGCAGCGGCGGCTTCGACGATTTTGGCCATCACAACTTTGGCGAGGCTTGGGTTCTCCTCAAACCATTCAGCCAAGGTTTCACCAACGGTGTTTTCAACGGCCGGGCGGACTTCGGACGAGACAAGCTTGTCCTTGGTTTGGCTGGAGAATTTCGGGTCTGGGACCTTGATGGACAGGACGCAAGTTAAGCCTTCGCGGGCGTCATCGCCCGTGATGTCGACCTTCTCGCGCTTGGAAATACCTGACTTTTCACCATAGGCATTGATCACACGGGTCAAAGCACCGCGGAAGCCCGCCAAGTGGGTGCCACCGTCACGTTGAGGGATGTTATTGGTAAAGCACAGCATATTCTCGTGATAGCTGTCGTTCCATTGCAACGCGGCCTCAACCACGATGCCATCCTTCTCACCCTTCACGAAGATGGGCTTTTCGGTGACGCTGACGCGATTGCGGTCAATATGCTGGACGAAGGCTTCCACACCGCCGTCATAGCGCATGATCTCTTCATAGGGCTCTGGCCCGCGCAAGTCGCGGAAACGTACGGTGACGCCGGAATTCAGGAAGGCCAATTCGCGGAGGCGGTGCTCCAACGTCTTGCGGTCAAACTCCACCATGGTGAAGATGGTGGGAGAAGGCCAGAAGCGAACGCGTGTGCCCTTTTTCCCGGCCTCAACAGGGCCAACCAGTCGCAAAGGCGCTTTGGCTTCACCAAGGGCAAAGCTCATGGTGTGTTCAACGCCATTGCGGAAAATAGTCAGTTCTAACAGGTCCGACAAAGCATTTACGACCGAAACGCCCACGCCATGCAAGCCGCCAGACACTTTGTAGGAATTCTGGTCGAACTTACCGCCCGCGTGCAATTGGGTCATGATAACTTCAGCGGCAGAAACGCCTTCTTCGCTGTGAATGTCGGTCGGGATACCGCGTCCATCATCTTCCACTTCGGCGGAGCCGTCGGGATAAAGCGTCACATTACAGATGGTTGCGTGGCCTGCGAGGGCTTCATCAATCGCATTATCGACGACTTCATAGACCATGTGGTGTAGCCCAGAACCGTCGTCTGTGTCGCCAATATACATGCCAGGGCGCTTACGCACGGCATCCAGCCCTTTGAGGACCTTGATGGAATCCGCCCCATAAGAGGCCTGCCCATTGGCATCACGGCCATTCTCGTCAAAGCCTTCGGCATCAAAGACGCGGTTATCTTCGACTTCTTGGAGGTCTGGCTTGGCTTCTGGCTCGTTATGGCTGGGAAGATCGCTCATCTGGCGTCACACTTCTTTCACTGCATCAACCGGACTGATCCCGGTGAGACTTCAAACTGGGTTGCGCGCGAACCAAACTCCTCAAACAGATTTTGATCCGTGCCCGTTAGCCAAGATTGACCTGGAAGCGCCAGTAATTCCTCACAGAGTGCGGCGCGTCGAGCAGGGTCAAAATGGGCTGCGGCTTCGTCCAATAAGACTAGCGGATTCGGCCCAGAAAAGCCCGCACTTTTTGCCGTTGGCAGGCCAGAAGCGATCCGCCGCGCTTGAGCTAAAATCAGTGTAACTACAAGGGCTTTCTGCTCACCTGTCGAGCATTTTTGAGCAGGCATGCCAGAGGGGGCATGGATCGCAGTTAAATCCGAACGATGTGGGCCATCTAGCGCCCGTCCAGCCGCCGAATCACGGGCCCGGCAATCATGCAACAGGCGCGTATAATCAGCTTCTGCCTGTGCCGCATGACTCGCTTCGCGCAGGCCGATTTCGAATAAACCTTCAAGGGCTAGGGTCGCTTTGGGAAAGGCTCCATCCGGCCGCTGGGCAATTTCACTTTGCAAGGCATCAACCGCTTCAAGTCGCGCAAGACCCAGCGCAACACCGGCAGCGGCCGCTTCAGCTTCCACGACGCTCAGCCAGCGGGCATCAGGCTTTGGCTCCTCTAACAGGCGCGTGCGTTCACGAAGGGCCTTCTCAAACTGACTGGCCTGCTGAGCATGCTCTGGAGCAATTGCAAACACCAAACGGTCGAGGAACTTGCGCCGCTCGCCGGCCGGGCCTGCAAAAAGGCGGTCATAGGCCGGGGTGAGCCAGAGCAACCGTACCGTCTCTGCCAGATCCTTGGGGCCAGCATCCTTGCCATCAATGCGGGCGACACGTCTTTGGCCCGTAGACGTACGCTCAAGTCCCACACCGATCCGCCGCGCCTCATCACCTAATTGGATCAGGCCTGTAACAGCAAAGGGACCACCGTCAGGGCCTTGGCGGGCCATTTCGTCGAGGTCTGCCCCACGCAAGCCGCGCCCCGGCCCCAAAAGCGAGAGAGCTTCCAGAATATTGGTTTTGCCGGCACCATTGGGGCCAAACAAACACACAGGACCATCGCCTGTCTCAAGATCAAGCCGTGGATGGTTTCTAAATTGGGTTAGATTAAGCCGCTGCACAAAGGCGCGCGGGGTCGCGATAAGATCAGACGTCACACGCGCAGCGGCATCAGCACAAAGAGCGCATTGGGATCATTACCGTCGCGCACAAGGGTAGGCGATGCGGCGTCGGCAAACTCAAAACGCGCTTCGCCTGTGCCAATTTGGCCTGCGATATCAAGGAGATATTTCGCATTGAAGCCAATCTCAATTGTCTCAGCGCTATAGTCGGCTTCCACTTCTTCGGTCGCGGCCCCGGTTTCGGGGCTATTGACCGCCAAAATGACTTTCGCATCGCCAATGGTCAGCTTGATGGAGCGCGAACGCTCTGCCGCCATGGTCGCAACCCGGTCAACAGCGCGCGAGAATTCATCATTACGAACTGTCATAATCCGCGAATTCCCCTTTGGGATAACGCGGGTATAGTCAGGGAATGTTCCGTCGATCAGTTTAGAGGTCAGCGTTGTCCGGCCGAATGAGAACTGGATCTTGGCATCCGAGACCGCGATTTCAACATCTTCAGCCGCATCATCTAATAGTCGACGCAATTCTTGAACGGTTTTGCGTGGGATAATGACGCCGCGAACAGCCGTCGCGCCTTCGGGCTGTGGATAGTCGGCCAGAGCGAGGCGGTGGCCATCGGTGGCAACAGCACGCAAGGCTGGACCTGAATCCCCAGTCGCAGAATGCAAGTAAACGCCGTTCAAATAATAGCGCGTCTCTTCGGTCGAGATCGCAAAGCGTGTGCGGTCAATCAAACGGGCGAGTGCCGCACGCTCTAAGGTGAAGCGAGAGTCGAAGTTGCCGCTGGACATGGCGGGGAAATCGCCAGCTGCCAACACCGGTAGATTGTAGCGGCCACGGCCTGCTGTAATGGTCACGCGTGGGTCGTCCGGCGACAAGTCCAGCCGAACTTGGGAACCATCCGGCAGTTTGCGGACGATTTCATACAATAAATGAGCAGGAACTGTGATGGCACCCTGACGCTCTACATCGGCCTCAGCGCCGTCAATAATCTCAATATCAAGGTCGGTCGCCGCAAACGTAACGCTGCCATCGCGGGCTTCGATCAGAACATTCGACAAAATAGGGATTGTATTGCGCCGCTCAACGACACTTTGCACATGGCCCAGAGCTTTCAAAAGCGCTCCACGTTCGATCGTTAGACGCATACCCGAACCCGCTCCCCGAGAAAATCTTCAGTCAATGGCACTCGACATTCCATCCGCGGGCTACAAACGTAACGGATGGGCAGAACCGTTTTGATTCTGGCCAAGTTGAAGAATCATTTTGCCCGACTTTTATCGCTTTGCGCAATGACTTTAGGCTCTATTCGGTGATCTTCCGGCCAATTTCCTGCAATTCAGCTGCAAAGGTGACATCTTGGGCGGCCAATTCTTCAATCCGCTTCACCGCATGCATAACCGTGGTGTGATCGCGCCCACCAAATCTTTGGCCAATGTCTGGGAAAGAGCGACGGGTCAGGCGCTTGCAAAAATACATCGCCACTTGGCGTGGCCGAGCCACGGCGCGATGACGTCGTTGAGAAACCAAATCTTCCAAAGTCATATCATAGAAAGCGGCGACCCGACGTTTAATCGTCTCAACCGGCACTGACTTTTCAGGAGGGCTCCAATTACCCGATAACGCTTCTACAATAACTTCCATACTTGCCTCCCGGCCAATCAAAGCTGAAGCCGCAAACACCTGCTTGATAGCCCCTTCAACTGCACGCCCTGTCCCCGTGATGCGCGCCGCAATCAGATCAATCCCTTCGTCGGGCAATACAAACCCGCCTCGACGTGCATTGAGCTCGCTTGTTTTCCGCTTGGCAATAGCCCGACGCAACTCGAAATCAGGTTCATTGATTTTAGCGATAAAACCGCCTTGCAGCACGCAGCGCATCCGGCTGTTGAGGCCTTGCAAGCCGTCAATGGCAACGTCAGCTGTACAGACAACTGTGCGTCCGCGCGAAATCAGATCGTCTAAGGTCTGGA
>VYLG01000079.1_pt1 | contig 46707 bp, 12 predicted proteins | sample 5114351 | NCBI WGS metagenome assembly VYLG01 (sample SAMN12291798, study PRJNA351875) | freshwater metagenome | isolation source: freshwater lake | place: USA: Michigan, Kent Lake | collected 2013-08-15
ATTTCACCAATTTGACTATGATCATCTGTAATTAACACTTTACTACAATAACCTTCTACTTGTTCACGAAACCAATCCCCATCATTTTTACAATAGGTTCCTGCACATACTACAAAAAATAAAACTCATCAAATAATATAATAATATTTACTATGCGAAATTAATACTATTTATTTTATATTACAAAGAACACAATGTTTTCTCTAAATTTTGCCCCTTGTTGGGAAGATAAGAAACCCCGAAAAGGTTATTTTATAAGTAACCCCTTTCGCTTAACGAGTAGCCATAAAAATTACTTCGCACCCCATGCACCCCTTCACGTAGCGAAACCTGTAGGGTTTCCCTGCCCCTTATAAAATTTACTAATTAATTTTTATAGCTCCCTAACCCTTACCTCCTTTAGGGGGTTGCCTATAAAATTTCTCTTGCCTCCGGCAGCGCTGCCTTCTTCTTCGCATAGCGAAATACGTGCAATAAAATTTACTAATTAAATTTTATAAGAAGCGATTGGCTCCGCCTTCGCAAAGCGAAACCCGTAGGGGTTATAAAATTTACCTATAAAATTTCCGAAGGAAATTTTATTACCCCTTATAAAATTTATAAAATTTCCTTCGGAAATTTTATGGCTACGTAAATTTTATAGCCCCGTTCGCAAAGCGAAAGAAGGGGGGTTAGGGGTTTGACTTCGTCAACGCGTAGCGCGACCATAAAATTTTATAAGGGGTAGGGAAATTTTATTGCTTGGCAAAGTCAAACTACGGAGAGGCAGGGCTATAAACGCCTCCTTCGCTTCGCTCCCTACGGTCTTCGCGTAGCAAACCCCGTAGGGTCGGGGTCGTTTATAAGGGGCTGCGCTTGCTCCCGACAGCGCAAGAGAAATTTTATAGAGCAAATTAGCTGGTCTCTGGTCCCTCTCCGTAGGGGCAGGGGTCGGTAGTAAGTTTTATAAGTGAAAGGGCTGCGCTTCTTACCCCTACCCCTACGGGTTTCGCTTTGCGAAGGGGTTTGGCGTTCGCGTAGCGAAAGCCAACGCAAGGGAAATTTTATTGCTTGGCAAAGCCAAACTACGGGTTATTGGCTTTCGCTTTGCGAACGCCAACCGTAGGGAGCGTAGCGAAGGCAGAGCCAATCGCTTCTAACCCCTTACCCCCTTCAGGGGGTAAGGGGTAGAAGGCAGCGCAATAACAATTAATTAGTAAATTTTATGACACTACGTGGTTCTCTCCGAAAGGGGAAGCGAAACCCGTAGGGGAAGGAAAATTTTACTTCTCTCCCTGTCCTAACCCTTATCCACTTGACCCCTTTAGAGGCAAAGACCCCAAAGAAGCTGTAGGAAAATAGCCTCGAAAGGAGTCGCCTCTTACAGCGAAAGCTTATACGCTAAAGATGTTAACTTTAACTTGTTAGCGGGGTAAATTAAAGAAAATTAAAAAATAAAAAATTATTTTAAATAGTTAATTATAAATTTGTCTTGATTACTTTCGGATTTAGTAAACAAAGACAAATTTATAAAATATAAAAATTGTTTAGAAATTCATTTCAGCTAACTGAACTTTTTCGAACTGTTTCTTCTTAAGAACAAGTAATACCTGTGCTACTAATACAAAAGCAAAGAATACTAATAAACCTTGAATACGAGCTGGGTTTTGTAAAACAACTTCAACATCTTTCTGACCAAAACCACCAACGTTAGGGTTTGAAGTTAAAGGTTGATCTGCAATCACAACTTGGCCTTCACGAACGATTAATTCTGGTCCAGGTGGGATTTTATCAGTTACAGTTTCACCATTAGCTTTTTCAATTGTTACTAAATAGCCACCTTTTTTCTCACTAGCTGTTACAATTGAAGTAATTTTACCAGCAGCTGATGCATTAAATACTGTATTGTTTGATTTTGAACCATCTGGGTATACTTGACCACGACCACGGTTAGCACCTAAGTAAATTGGGTATTTTAAGTATGATACGTTTTTATTTGTTGCTGGATCTGGAGAAAGAATTGGAACAACTAATTCACTATAATTTTTACCTGGTAATGGACCAACTACAAGAATATTTTTCTTTTCAGGGCTGTATGGTTGGTAGTAAACATTACCAACTTTTTTCTTAATTTCTTCTGGAATACGATCAGCCGGAGCTAATTCAAAACCTTCAGGTAAAATTAAAACAAAACCAACGTTTAAATCACCTTTTTTACCATTTGCTAAAACTTGTTTAGATGATTTGTCATATGGAATTTCTACTACCGCCTCAAATACTGTATCTGGTAATACAGCTTGAGGAACCTCGATTTCAGCTGGTTTTTGAGCTAAGTGACAGTTTGCACATACAATACGACCTGTAGCTTCACGTGGGTTTTCATAGTTTTGTTGAGCATAAATAGGGAATGCTTCAGCTGTTAAAACAAAGCTTAAAGGTAAAACAAATGTAACAGCTAAAAAAGATACTGTTTTTAAAAAGAAGTTTGAAATTTTATTTGTCACAGAAAATTAAAATTATTAAAATAACAAGAAATATTTTTTGATACTTAAAATTTATATAAAACTATTTAATATTTATTAAAATAACATTTTTCGTCCAGAAAGAAACATAAAATTGAGTATTTAATTAAAAATACCTAAATGTAATTAAAACTTAATAAAACCCCTTCTCTGTTTTCTTCTTCGCTCTTTCTTTCGCTTTGGCCAGCACTTGGTATCATAAAATTTACTTCGCCCTCTGTGTTGGCAAAGCCAAGCCCCTAGCCCTGCCTTCTTCTTCGCATAGCGAAATACGTGAAAGAAGCGAAACTCGTAGGGGTTCTAAAATTCCCCTACCCCTTCGCAAAGCGAAACCCGTAGGGGTAGGGGCTGCGCTTGCCTGCCCCTACGGGTTTCGCTTCGCGAAGGCAGCGCAAGAGAGATTTTATAGGCACCCCCTCCCCCTTTGGGTTTCGCGTAGCGAAGTGAGGGCTATAAAATTTACAAGGCCATAAAATTTACGACGTAAATTGTATAAGGGGCCAATTGTATAGCCCCAACCTAACTCCGTAGGGGCTTTGCAAAGCGAAAGGGGAAAGAAGCTAAGCCCGCTCGTAGAGAGTAGGGGTCTATAAAATTTACTTCGTTCTTGGCAAAGCCAAACCGCAAAAAACCCCCTAACCCCGTTCTTACCTCGAAGTTTGGCTTTGCCAAGCTATAAAATTTCGGAGAAATTTTAGAAGCGAAGCGACCCCTAACCCCTCGAAGGGGAGGGGTAAGGGGTTAGAAGCGAAAGAAGGGGTTTGACTCCCTTTGCCTCTTTCGCGTAGCGAACCGAAGAAAGAAGAGCAATAAAATTTCCAAAGAAAATTTTATAGGCAACGGGCAGCTAATATAAAATTTGCCCTCCCCTTATAAACGCCCCCCTAACCCCCTTTACCCCCTATGGGGGTTAGGGGGCTATAAAATTTACTTCGTAAATTTTATAACCCACGGATTTCGCCTATAAAATTTCTCCGAAATTTTATAAGCGAAAGAGGCGTTTATAGCCCCTACCCCTTCCCCATAGAGGCAGGGTTTGCCTTCGGCAAAGGGAGCAAGCCCCTACGGGTTTCGCTTCTAACCCCTTACCCCCCCCCCCCTTCGAGGGGTTAGGGGTAGAACGAAGTAAATTTTATAAGGGACCCCGGAGAGATAAGGGGTAATTGTATAATCGAAGAAACAAAGCCCCAAAGAGATGTTGCCTGCCCCTATGGGTTTCGCTTCGCGAAGGCGAAGCCAATCGCTTCTTTCACGTATTTCGCTATGCGAAGAAGAAGGCAGGGATAATTTTAGAAGAAGCTAGATTCGTAGGGGCAGGCGGTAAAATAGTTGTTAAATTTTCTAAAATCCAATTGATCTATTATATTAACTTAACCCTTACATAATACATAATAAAAATCATAATAGGGTTAAGTTAATATAATAGATTTTAGATGAAAAGCATATAATAAACCACAAAAAAGAGCTACCGGAAGTCTTGTTTTTCTGTTAACTATAATGTTAAAGAGATGGGTGAGAAAACAATTAGGGGAGAGTGAAGGGGCCAAAGGGGCTATTTTATAGGGCGGAACCCCTTGACAAAAGAGAAGACGGACCAACTAAAAGGAGTGGTTTAGAAAAGCAAGCATCAATATTCCTGAAAGGATAAAGGTAAGAAGAGGCAACTAGTTAAAAATTTATTAAGCTAATTTATTTAAAACTTGAAACCTGTGTTGGGTTAAAACGTTTATATAATGTAAAAATTTGAATTTCATTTGTCCCAGGATAACTTTTAGAAAAACTTTTTAATGTGTTTAATGTGTTAGTATGATCAATTTCACAGTGTATATCTTTAGTTAAAGATTGATTTATTAAACTTGATTTTGAAATATAAAATGCATAGAAATCTAAAATTTCTCGGTTTTGTTCATAAAATTTAAATGCTCTAGTAAAAGAATCAAACATAAAATGCGTATAAACTTGCATATAAAACTCTTTTTCAAAGTTAAACCAATTATGATAATAACCTGTTGTTAAGAACCAACGTCTATTACGAGGATTATAATATTGCTGAGCATCTGGAAAATCCAATAAAAGATCTCCAATTGATTCAATAAAACAATAACGCCAATCAATATCACTTAAAAAAGTTGTTTCTGCATTGTGCTCAGGTAATTGAGCATTATACCACTGGTTAATTAAATAATTTTTATGGCGCATTAAAATACGATTTTTAATAAACCAATTTGAATTGCTCGGTTTATGTAATTCTGAAGTTAAATTACCAATCATTAATGTTGCATTTGTAAAATTAGTTGTTTGATTTCCCTTCGGGTAAACACTAATTTTATTTTGAAATTCAGTCTTTTTTGTTAATTTATTTAGTAAACTTGACCGAGTTGTTACTTCTGATCTAAAATGGTCTTGCACTGGAAATCCATAAAGTCTTTTTACTAGTCTTTGTTGTTGATGATATTGTATTTTTTCTGTAATACTAATTGAAATTTTTCTGTTTGAGAAAAAAGAAAAACTACGTCTATAATTTTCATAACGACGCGCTGGTAATAAAATATTAGCAGATGGTGGAGATGGGGCCTCATAAAGTGCACTATTATTATTAAAACTTAAAAATTTGGCAACAATTAAATTATTAGCATTAAAACTAGTGTATAAATAACGTTTTTGTATTAATGAAAGAACTAGTGAACTTAACATTTTCCAACTTGTATCTAATGATGTAAATTGATTTATATTATATTTATAATTAGCTAAATCCCCGGCCGTTGTCTTCGCCCTATTGCCCGCTTCTTGTCGTTCGTACCCGGATGACGTAGACAAACCGCCTTTATAAAATCTCGGAGAAATTTTATAACCCCGGATGGGGTCGCCTCCGGCGCCTCCGGCAGGGCGCCAATGATCCTGCCCTGCAGTCTTCGCTTTGTTTGTATTTATTTTAGTTTGTACATAAAAAGGGTTTGTAGGTTTTGTTAATAAAATGAGCTCTGCTATTTTACTAGAAATTAATTTATTAACATAATTTTTAAATTGTAATGGGTTTGCGTATAAAAGAATATAAAATGCTGATATTTCCATGTTTCTTATTGCAAAGGGATTAGCTTTCGCTTCGCGAACGCCAAGAAAACAATCTAAAAAATTAACGTTTTTTGTTGGCGTTAAGCTGCTTCTCTGTCTAATATTATTAATATTAATTTGATAAAAAACATCGCTTGCTAGTAAATAAGTACGTGAAAGAATTTTAATTTGTTTTTTGTAATGATTATAATTTTGTTTTACATTGTTAAAAATATTATTTCCAAAATAATATACATCTAACTCACTAGAAATATGTTCTTGCACTTTGTTAAACACTTTGTAGTTTCGATGCTTTGAATTATTAAAATAATTTGTAAATTCATTTGCTAAATAAAATAAATTAGATTTAAAACATGTTAATTTATGTTGATTATATTTATATGTTGTTACAATTTGAAATTTATCTCCGCTCAACATTTGTACCGTTTGCTGCCTAAAAGAGGGAAAACCGAAGGAAAACTGTTTTAAAGTATTATTAAACATTATAAAATTAATATTTCTTTTAAAATGACTGTTTAAAAAGTGTGATTTCTGTGAAGAAAAAACTTGTGGATTGTAAAGTCCTGCAAAGTTTGTTAAGTCAAAACATATTAAATTGTTAGTTTGTTTTTTTAGCGTTAGAAAACCTGTTCCAAGCGAAAAAGACAAGAAAGGCGGGGCGCTCGAAGGGGTTGCTAAACCTGAAGATGCTTTTAAAATATTCCAACGAGCTATTAAGTTTGGAAAAACACTCAATGTAATTGTTTCATCAAATCGACCCGGTCGACGTAATGCTGGATCTAAAATAGATGGCATATTAGTTGTTGCAAAAACAACAAATCCACGATTTCCTTTTACACTATCAATAATAACAAGTAAATCTGTAATCATATCTAATTTTACAGACAATGTCGATATAGCCATATCAGCTAATATAGCAACTTTTACTCGAATTGAATATGAGCTTTTTGATAATTGTGCAAGCTGCTCACCTGGTAATCCACTCCAAGGCATTTCAGATACATTTTTATAAGGTTTAAATTTTTTATCTTCTTTTAATGTTAATAAGCTAAAAGGTGATGTAGCAGGCGGCGCAAAAAGTTGTCGATTTTTAATAGAAAGAATTGATTTCTGCCCCTGCCGTTCGTTACCCTTTCGCGTCGCGAAACCAAAGGGCGCAAGTGAAAAACTAGGAACACTTTCTCCTTCTTTGGCATTGTCTTCCCCTACGGAATCAACACCAATACGCGATGAGTTTTGATTATTGTCACTTGTTTTAATAGAAATTTTAGAGGCCGGAAAACTAAAAGACCGAATTGTTCCTGCTGTTGTATTTAATGGAGAAAATAAGTCAAAAGAAAAATGATTTGTTGGTATTAACAAAGAAAAATCGCCTTTATATGGTTTTTTATAATGTGTAATAATATGCTTACTTAATTGATATAAAATTTGGTTTTTTTCATGAATTTCTTCACGTTGAGCAGGACCACCAAATACCGATTTACCGCTAGGTGAAGCCCCTTTTTCGTCGTCAGAAATTAATAAAGGTCTTCGTTCTGCAATAGCATGAATATCTTCTAGTAAAAATAAACAAGGAGTGTGTAAACATAAAGAATCAAAAACATCGCGTAATAATTTAATACCAACTGCCACACCTTTATAAACCATTGCATATCTGTAGGCATTATCAGTAATAATTTTTAATTCAGTTTCACCTGCAATTGCTTGAATTAATAAAGTTTTTCCTTGATTACTTAAATTATCTAAAACTGGTATTGATATATTAACATTAGAGCTTTTCTGTTTTTGCTGTGCCGAAGGCCTACCTGTGCCTCCCGAAAAGCAGGCCCCTTCGATTTGGCTCTCTCCGGGCAGTGTGGCAGGAATAATTATTAAAATATTTTTTGAAATTTGTTTTGACATAATACCTGCAAAAATTTGACAAACTAACGAACCGATTGATGTTTGTACTGACTCATTTTTCTTTAGTAAACTAACGCTAGTAAATGCTTTTGGTGGATGTAAATCAATAAATAACTCAGTATCTTTACCTTCATAACTTAAAAACTGTTGTGCAGCAAATGATTCAGTCATTTTAGTGTATAAACTAGTATCATCCCCCAGAGAATAGGGAACATCATTTTTAAATTTATAATTTTTAGTAAATAAATACTTTAGAGGGAATTCACTTCTCTCTTTCGCTTTCGTTTGCTGTTCACCCCCCGCGCCTGACCCCTTCAAGGTAGATGTAGCCAAAGCCTTCGGGTTGCCTGTAGGAAGCCAAGCAAACAAGGAGTTAGGATTTCGCCTACTCCTTAACGGGTTAAGGTAAGAAGAATTATTGGCTGCACGTTGCCTTTGGTAAAAGGAGCCAAACCGCTTATTTGATAAAGAACGTTCATTGGCTTTTTCTAATAATTTTATTTGTTCTTCTTTTAATGAAGTTAATTCCGAAATATTAATATTTGATTCTTCTGCGATTTGAGTTAAGAAGTCACCCCATATATTCCAAAATATAGTTCCTTTTTTTTGTCGAATAATTAAATCGGTATCGGGTTGATAAAATTGAAACAATAATATTTCATAAAGATGATAAATTCGATTTTGAATAAACGTACTACTTAAAATAGCAAAATTTGCGTTAAGAATAGTATTTTGTGGTAACATAATATTTCCTGATTGAGTTTTTAAACTTACGGCCGCGCTGCCGTTCGCGTAGCGAAGCCCTGCCAGAGGCAACCCCGACAAGGGTAAAGGATAGGCAAGCAGGCTTATAAAAGGATGGGTTACACATGTTAATTTATAATAAGAAGTTGCCAAAAACATGTCTGCAGTTTCGGGAATTGTATTAGCTATACTAGAAGACCATTCAACTAAAAATAAATAAGCAATCCAATCTATAATTAATTCCCCAGGTTTTTCTAAAAAATTAAAAATGGATTTAGGCCCAGAGCGGCCTATTACATCAAAACCTTGCTTTAAAAATTTTTGCCCGGTTAAATTTAATATATAAATATAATTAAAAATTTTATTTAATAAAATTAAATTTTTTAAAGTTTGTCGATTTAAAGAATCTAACGCTCCCTTACTTAATTGTTTTGTCTTCTGCTCCGTAGAGGGCAGGGCAGCGAAACCCGAGGGGCTCGGGTTAGTGGCGAACGGTAGTAGAGCGGCTAACCTGGTGAAATTTTTATTTACAAAAATAAAATTGAAAAATTTAGAAATAGATAATACTAGTACTTGTTTTAGATTGACTTTTGTTTTGCGTAATTCTTGGTTTACATTAGGTTGACTAGGTATAATAGTTTCCCTATTTAATTGCGCAACTAAAAAAAGTGGTTCGCGTAATAAAAAAACGGGAGGTATATCGCTGTTTAAAAAAACGAGTTGCTTACGACGCCCTAGATTTCCCCTAACTCCTTTTCTCTTGCCCCTACGGTTGACGCTGGCAGAGTAAGCTTCACGTCCGGCGTTTGGCTGCCCTTCTCTCTTCAAGTGAGCCAAGAGCGAAAGGGACGGTTCGTCCTTTGGTAGCATGCGACCAATACTGGCTTGCCGGATTCGGTTGTTGGCTATTCCTTTGGAAATGAGTGTCTTTTTAATTTGATTTTTAGAAATAGCTTCAGTACTAAACCCAGAAACGCCCGTTTTATAAAATATATATACTGTATTAAAAATTGTCAGTAAAGTTTTATAAATTTTGCTAATTGCTAATAAATAAAATTTTAATACACCTCTTATTTGAGAAATGCTTAATAAACTGACAACTGTGCAAAAATGAAAAATTAACGTACTTATAAAAATTGTAAAAAATAGTTTTTGTTTATTCGCTTCGCTACCCCTTTGGGTTGCTTCCGTTCGCGAAGCGAAACCCTCGCCCCCTTCGCAAAACGAAACCGGTCTTAGCTGCCCGTTGCCTGCCCTTTCGCTTGCCTGCCCCGTTAGGGGAAGCAGCGAAGCCCCTTTAGGGGTAAGGGAGGCAAAGGGAACCAAAGCAGGGAGATCAAGAACTAAAGAATTTGTTTGTCGAGACTCGTTAAAAGCAAAAAGCCTATATTTGTTAATAGTATTACTTCCGGCTTCTTGTGCGGCTTTTAAGAAGTTAATATCTTTTCCTATCGAATATGCTTGTACAAACGATGGCTGTTCTAGAAACCATAAAAATTCATGTTGGGAATTTTGAGGGGTACGATTTTCTATCTGAGATTGTTGAAAAAATGGAGTTTTTGTTTGTTCGCTTCGCGAAAGAGAAGAAACTAACCACCAATACGATGATTTATTAGTTAAATTAGTTAACCACATTGAATTTATTTTAAAATTCGTTGTAGCATTTTGACCTTCGGTACGCGTTGACTCCCGAAGGGCAGTTAAACCCCCTGCCTGCGCGAAGCGACCCCTAGGGGCAGCGAGGTGACCGTTTTGGGGCTTGGTTTTCCCTTCGGGACCAACGCGTAGCGTACTAGCTAGGGGCGGCATTTGTAATGATTTTTTAAATTCACGAATTTGATACTTCGAAAAAAGTGATTTATTTAAGGAATGGTTATTTATAAATTTATATTTTTCTTCTTTTTGACGAGTTTTATTAAATAATTTAAAAATAAAAGTATCTTCTTCAGGTAAGACTTGCGTTAGTTTGCCTGTTTTTCTAGCACTAGTTATTCCTGTGGAGTTTAAAAATGATTGACTGTATGTTCCCTCTCCCCCTTTATCCTCTTGCGCACGAACCCCATAAGGGTCGCTCCCATCCAAACGCGCAGTTGGTTCCGGTCGTTCGCAAGCGAAAGGGGTTGCCTCTGGTCCCGTGGGGAGAGCGAGCGAAGCGAAAGCCCTATTTTCTTCGACGTGTTGGTTAACGGGAGTTTGTTTCACTAACTCGGTGGGCGGAAGGATCGTACTAAATGGTGTTAAAGTAAATTTTCTTTTAATTAATTCAGATTGTTCATTTAATAAAGTTTGAATTTTGATTGATAGTTGTCTTAACATTTTTTTAGTTTTATTATACTTAGTTTGTTCACGAAATTTGACAGATTCTGGCGAAGCCACCCATATTTGTTTACGTTTATATAAAGTAGAATTTAAATTCGTTTTTGGCTTGTTAACAGAATCTACTGTTGAAAGTGAATCAATAGCTGAGTCTAATGTTAAATAAGGAGCTATTTTTGATAAAGCCCAAATAGTTCTTAAACGAGCAATACTTGGTTTTTGTTTCCCTCCATCACTTTGGGAAAGACCAAAAGAAAAACCCAATAAAGAAGTATTTTGTTTTACAATTAAAGGTATTGTATTTTGGACTATATTTATTAATTGATTTGCCGTTGCCTTCGGTAAAGGGCTGTCTTGATTTTGCACATTTGCATTAAAATAAGTATGTTTTGTAGTATAGTCCATAAATTTTAAACCTGAGTTATAATCTGTCATTAGTGTTTTTCCTAACTTAACCCAAAAATCAGTTGTTCTGCGTTTTGTCATAATTTCTTCACGTTTATTGTGTTGAATTTTTGAATGATTAATATGAGTTGCACGGAGTGCAGAATGTACTTTTAATTTTTTATTATTACTAGTATTAATTGATTTTACCCCCGGCGCTGCGGCACTAGAAGCAAAATTAGAACCATAATTAATTAATGTTGCAAAATTTTCACGAATTTGAGAAATAAATTCTTCAATACGTAAATATGTAACTCTATTATGTTCAGCATAATATAACGTATTTTCCCATACATTTGAAAAATTAGAAGAGTCTTGAAACTTTAGAGAATTATTAGTTAAATAACTATTATTAACAGTATTTAAACTTAAATTTTGTTCCTTTAAAGTAAATCCACCTATTACATTTAATAATGCCTTTAGATCATTTATTAATTGCCATTTTTGTAATGGTTCTTTTATTTGAGTTAAAATATTTTTTACTCGTTTTAAATAAGGGTTTAAGTTTGTACGAAGCCAGTAAGATTTTAAAAAAACTTTATTAAAACTAGCTTCTTTAACATTTCGAGTAATATTTCTACTGTTCGGGTTTTCTTGGTTACCTTTCTCTCTTACCCCGCCTGGGGAATTGCCTGGCACGAAAGAAGTTGCCTCCTTCGCTTCGCGAACGACCGGAGGGGGCGTTGACAGAGTTAAGTTGCCACCAGTACTTTCATCAAGAAAGGGGCCGTTATTTGTATTTAAACTATGCGAAATTGCAAAATTTTCTTTAGTAAAAGAAATCGGAATTAACGTGTTAAGTCGTTCATAATAATTAATAGTATTTTGTGCTGTTAACTGTCTAAAAGGTGCATGAGTTAATAAAAATTTACTTTTCAGTCGTGCTGGAGGCAATCCCCTACAGGGGTAACTACAAGAAAGGGCATAGCGAAATGGAAGGGGTAGGGCTTTCGCCCCCATTCTTACTTCCTCGCTCTTCTTTCGCTGCTTCGCTGCCTCCCCTAACGGGGCAGGCAAGTGAAAGAACAGGCTTGACTTCGTCAACGCTACCCCTGAAGGGGTTAGAACGCCAAGGCCCCATATTCTATCTTGTGAAAAAGAATTTTTTTGAAATTTGTTTAAAGAAATTCTTTTTCTTTTATTTACAAATTTTAAAAAAGCTGTATAACGAAGCCAAGTTGGTCTGGGATAAAAACGTTTTCGTTTTTTTCGGCGACGAGTTTCTTTTTTTAATTTTTTGCGACGACGTTTTTTTTGAATAGTTTTTCTTTGTTGTTCAACGCTAGTTGGTATTAATGCAAATATATTATTATCTAAGTTATCTGTTAATAAAAAATTATTAGCAAATTTGTCCTTTTGTAAGTAGACGGTTGAAAAATTATTTATTTTATTAAGTAAAGAAATTTGTATTGTGTCAGAATTAATTTTATCTAAATCTGTATATTTAATTAAATTAATTTTATTTTTTAAACTTTTCTCGCTGTTTAAAATAAAAGCTCGATTTTGAATTAAAGAACGAGGGGTCGCGGCACGCTTACGTTTTTTCAGTTGACACGCTGCGCCGCTATCGTTGAAATTCTTAGGCTGCGCTTCCCCCCTGCGCGTAGCAGCTCTTATTTCCCCCTCTTTTGCTGCCGGAGGGGGCAAGGACGCCAACCAATTTCCTACAGAGTCGTTCAAGAATGTTCTGCGTGCGCGCATTCTTTTCTCTCTGGGAATTCCAGGGAAACCGCTCTCCCCGAAAGGGTAGCGAAGCGACCCGTAGGGGTAAGAGAGAAGGGTTAAAGATGGGAACGAGGTACCAATAATATTTGTTTTAAATTTTAAAGTTAACTCAGTTTTTAAGATTTTATAAAAATCAAACTTTTTATCTCTTTTATTTTTTACTTCTCTGTAATTAATTGCGCCCTTTTGCTGTAATTTATTTTTTATAGAAAAATAAGCACGTATTACTTTTTCAATTTTGCTGTTGCGAGGTTTATTACTTAAATATTTCATTTCTTGGCTATTATTTAAATTTAAAGCTGAGCTTTTTAACTGATTTGTTAATAATAAATTTTTCAAATATTGTTTTTGCTTAGGTTGCCCTTTCGCGTAGCGAAACCCTCCCTCCTTTCGTTTGGGAACAACCGGTTGTTCGCGTAGCGAATCAAATAGAGAAGGGCGCAACCCCTTTAGGGGTAAGGGGTAAGGGTTTGGTTGCGTCAAGAAAGGAATGGAAGTTTTATTTGTTAATTTTGCCAATTTACTTTTATAAGCTTTTATAAATGTCGAATAATATAAATGTTGATTTGTGTTTAAAGGAAGAGATTTTTTAAATGATTCGAAATTAATTTCTTTTTGCTTTTTATTAGTATTAATATAATAATTTAAAAGAGTAGGATCTGTAAATCGTAAGTTAAATTCAGATGATTTAGATAAAACTGAAAAAGACCGACTAGTTTCATGATTTACAAAAGGTTTTATTTTTCTTCTTAAAATAACATTGTTTCTTTCCGCTCCTTCAGAGGGGCAAGTTATTAAAACGGGATGATAATTTTTTATAGTGTTTGGTAATGTTAATAAAGTTTCTGAATTTTTAAAATCTTTAAAATAATTACTATTCAAATGTAGTCCCCCCTCTCTGCAAGCAGTGTTTGGCGTTCGCGTAGCGAAAGCCAAGTCCTTGACTGCTGGAGGTGATTCCATTCGGGGTAAGGGAGTGCTATCGAAAAACGGAAGAAATGATTGATTTAAATTGTTTAATAATAATTTATATAACTGTTGTTTTGAAAATTTTGATTTTGCGCAATTAAACTCACTAAATTCAATATTGTTTGAGTTAACATCTAACGTATTTTTTAAAATATTATTATAATTATTTTCCGAATTATTATTATCAAATAAGTTTAATAAATAACACCACTTTTTTGTTGGCGCGCTTTTACCCGGGTTAGAAAGGTGACTCCTTTCTTTCGTTCCCTTTATTAGCACCCTAAGAGGTAAAGACTGTTTAGCTTGTTCAGGTTGTTTGTATCCTAGTAAATTTTTTTGTGAATTTAAACAAAAGGAATTTTGTTTTAAGTAACTTTCAATAATTAACCAATTATTTGATATATTATTGTTATTAGAACATAACATTCGATTTTTAGTAAATTCATCTAATAAAAAGGACGCTTTAAAAAAATTTAATACAGGGTTAGATTTCCTCTTACTATCATTTGGTACAAAAGGAGTTGCTTCGCATACGTGTAAAAAAGAAAATTTCTGTAAAAAATTGGCAAAAAGAATTTTGGTAGGTGTGCTTTCCTTATTAGTGACGCTAAACAAAGGGGTTATTTCCTCACTTCGTTGTCTTATCTTGTCTTGGCTGTTTTTGTAACCGCCGTAAACCTTCGGAGTAAGGGGTCCCTCGCTACGTGCAGGGAAAACAGTGTTATTTTTTCTTAAATTTACTAATTTTAAATCAATTATATTTAAATTTAACCAAATATTTTTAAATTGAGTTTTATAAGAATAGGAACCTTTTAAATAAGGATTATTTATTATCAATACAGCTCTTTGGTTTTTAGTTTTTTCTTGATAATCTTTTACAAAGTGCACTGCTGGAGCGTTTTTGCTCTTTTCGTTTGTCGTTGCTGTTAGCGTAGCCAAACCCTTCTGGGGGATATACTGGGTACTGGTTACAATGTACTTTTCTAATGCAGACAAATATAAATTATTATAATCTGTAATTCTATTTTCAAACAAAACATTAGAAAATTTTTTATTAATTAGGTAATAAATAATCTCCTTATTAAAAGTAGTTAATAAATTTTCGCTCCCTCCTTTCGCTTGCGAACGATCAGGGGCAACCCCTGTTGGGAGACCTGCTATTTGGCTCTTTTGAGTTCTAATTGTAGCATAGCTAGCGAACGGGTTTATTTCATGTACTTGGTTAAAATTGATAAGCTGCTGATCAAACCGAGAAGAAACGTACGGATTTATAGTGTTTATGTCATCCAGGGTTGTTTGCGCAGCGAGAGAAGAGGAAAAAAGTACCCCCTTCTTTTGCTGCTCCCCCCCTTGCCTGCATTCGCGTAGCGAAGCCCCGAAGGGGTCCTCCTTATCTGGCCTTGGCTGCCCGTTGCCTGCCCCCCTCTCTTTGGTTCGCTGCGCGAAAGAGGCAAAGGGAGCCAATTCAGGATGGTAGCGACCCCTGCTTTCTTCGAGCGGCTTAGCCGCTCTTCTCTCTTCGGCTCGCTGCGCGAAAGAGCCAACGGCCGGAAACACCCCCGTTCGCAAAGCATACCCCTTGCCCAAAGGACAAAAGGTCGTTTCGCTTACCCCTACCGGGTTAGGGTGAGCAAATGGTCGATGAGCGGGGCGGTAAGGGAGTGAGGTAATAGTAAGTAGAGAGTCATTATTTTGTTCCGTCTTAAATTTATATGCATTAAATTTTGAATTCCAACTTACAACTAAGCTACTGCTAAAAACAAATCCTGCAAATGGTAAAATCCAATAACATAAGAATGATTTACCATACGGTAACGCGTTTAATAAAAAATTTTTTCTTTCCCCTCGTAGAGGAGGGTGGGTTGAGTACGCTACCCCGTCTTTAACCCCGAATGGGGTAAACGAAATTTGTCCCTTACCCCATTCGGGGCTTCGGGAAAAAAAAGGGTGAAAGCTAACGAGGGTCTTATAAAATTTCGGAGAATTTTTATAGTGGCTGCCCTTCTCTTTTCTAGCAAGCCAAACCTGGATGGAGTCGCCTTCGGCAGGGCGCCAAGAAAATTTATAATTTAATAAACGTGAAAGTAAATAATGTAAAATAGTTTTTTTTGTTTTAAAATAAGAAATTTCTGAATTCAATTTGTAAGGTTTATTTTTTTGATTTCCGTAGGGGTAAGCATTGTTTCTTGTTTGTCTGTTTCGGAACATACCTTGATTAGCGCACCTTTTCTGTAGGGGCCCAATCACTTGTACTGGAAATGCTGTTATTAAAAATTGCTTTTTTATCATTGCCTTTTTAAAAACTAAGGATTTTAAATGATTTTTATTAATTAAAAACATAACAAAATTTTTTAATTAGAAAAATATTTATACAATTAATAATTTAAATAATTAGTTAATAAAATACCATCGGAACCCCTTCTCGTAAAGGTTTCGCTCATCTCCGGTAGCGAAGAGGTAATTTTATAATTTTTATAAAATTCCGCACTTCTGTACTCCGGTGTACAAAACTCGTACCCCTAATTGATAAGTTACCCTGGGTTGACGGATTAAAGTCGGTTTGCTCTTGGTTGTTGTTAAGCACTTATAAAATTACTCTTACGCTTCGCGCACTTCGTACAGAAATTGCCTATAAAATTTACTTCGCACTCCGTTCTATAAAATTTACTTCGCACTGTGTGTTCGCACAGCGAAGCCCCTAACCCCCTATGGGGGTTAGGGGGTTAGGTCAAAACGTAAATTAGCTCGACTGCCCCTTACCCCTTCGGGGCTGGCGCGGCTTATGCCCCGTAGGGGGTCAATCGCTTCTTTCCCCTCCTCCCTTTCTTTCGCTTTGCGAACGGGTTGCTATGCGAACGATCGAAGGCAGCGGTCCCCGTAGGGGGCTATAAAAGTTGACCCTTACCCACTACGGGGGTTAGGGGGGGGGGTAAATTTTATAAGGGGAGAGCAAATTTTATAAGCTATGCTCCCTACGGACTTCTTCACTACGTGAAAGAAGCGAACACAACGTAACTTTTATAGGCGTGGGTAACCATAATCGAAGCAAATAATATAAGATAAGTTAATACTAATTATGTGTTTATGTGTATAAAAAATAAAATGTAAAATTTTATAAAATAAAACGCTTTAAATACTATAACATATAAAATAAACATATAAAATAAATTTTTATAGGTTTGATAAATATTTAATAAGCTTATTATAGCTGTTTTTAATAAAAAACATATTGCAGGGACAGGATTTGAACCTGCGGCCTTAGGGTTATGAGCCCCACGAGCTACCAGACTGCTCTACCCTGCTTAATATAACATATTTTATAAAACTACTTTATAAAATACGTTATTTATTTATGTGTATTATATTTAATTATAGTAAATAAATATAAAATTGTCAAATATACTTTAATGAATTTTGCGCGGCCGTTCGCAGTTGGTTTTTTGCGTAGCGAACCAAAGAAAGAAAGGAAAGCCAAGCCCCTTACCCCTTTTTCCCCTGCCCCACTTCTACCCCTTTGGGGTTGCACGTAGTGCTTACCCCTTTGGGGTTGCAAGTAATGCTTACCCCTTAGGGGTTAGAAGCGAAACCTGTAGGGGTAGGGCAGCCAAAAGCGAATGGCCGCGCCGAAAGGGTAGTAGTAAAGGCTCGTTCGTATTGGGAAGCCCCGAAGAGGTATAAGGGCTTGACTTTGCTAACACAAAGTGAAAGGGAGAAGAAACGACCCCGTTTGCAGCCCCGGCCCCTCCCTAACCTCTAACTCCGTTCTATAAAATTTACTTTGTAAATTTTATAGAACGGAGTCAGGGAGTGCTTACTCTTTACCCCCTGCGGTTATAAATTTTACTACCCCGGCTGCCTTCGCTCCGCTCCCTTACCCCTTTGGGGTTGCAAGTAGTGTTTACCCCTTAGGGGCCTTTGCCCCTGAGGGGTTAGGGCAACCCGTAGGGGCAGGCAACCCCTTACTACCGCTTCCCTAATTCCGTAAGATCGAGGCCGTTTATAAGGGGTAATAAAATTTGCTTTGCACTCTGTGTTCGCGCAGTGCTTACCCCCGAAGGGGGGCTATAAAATTTACCTACCCCCTACCCCCCGAAGGGGGGTTAGGGGTTTGACTTCGTCAACGCGTAGCGCGACCATAAAATTTTATAAGGGGCTGCGCTTGCCTATAAAATTTCTCAACCCCTAACCCCCCGAAGGGGGGTAAGGGGTAGGTAAATTTTATAGGCAGCGCTGCCGGAGGCAAGGGAAATTTTATAAGGGGCAAATTTTATAGGTAAATTTTCTTAGCGTAGCTAGTTAGGTGAGATGTGTAACCAAACCGTTTGCCCTTTCGGGGTTCACTTTTTTGGCTATTGCTCCGCTCGTTTTTCCCTGTAAGGCTTTGTTTTTTTGACCGTTGCAGAATAACTTATCAATTGGGCAGAAGTGCAGAGCAATAAAGGGGAAAAAGTACGTAGGCGGTAGCAGGTAATAATATCTGGTCTAAATACGAAGGGTAAGCTAAAAACCTATACAAGTAAAAAGTCAATTTTTGTAGTATCTGATATTACATTTTTGTCACTGTTATTAGAAAATGAAGAATTAGTAGACAGAGTTGTTTTATTCCCTGTTAAATAAAAATCAGACAATAATGTAAATAACTCTCTATCCGATAATTCTCGTGGAACAACTCCTTCCGGTTCTGTTAATAATTGATCTGCAATATTTAAATAAAAATCACAAATATATAAAAGAGAAGAGTCTTGTTCCGCCATTTCAAATAATGTTTTTCCTTTTACACGTGAAATTCTAATATCCTCAATTAATGGTAGAACTTCTAATACTGGCATTGGACAAGCTTCAACATATTTGTCAATTAAATCGCGTTTACCCGTACGGTTACCAATTAAACCAGCTAAACGTAATGGATGAATACGAGCTTTTTCACGTACAGAGGCAGCAATTCGATTTGCAGCAAAGAGTGCGTCAAAACCATTATCTGTTACAATAATACAATAGTCGGCATAGTTCAAAGGAGCCGCAAAACCACCACAAACAACATCACCTAATACATCAAATAAAATAACATCATATTCATAAAAAGCATTTAGCTCTTTTAATAATTTAACTGTTTCTCCTACTACATAACCACCACAACCCGCACCTGCTGGAGGTCCACCAGCTTCAACACAATCAACATTTCCGTACGCTTGATAAATTACATCTTCGGGCCAAACATCTTCATAATGATAATCCTTACTTTGTAATGTATCAATAATTGTTGGAATTAAAAACCCAGTTAATGTAAATGTACTATCGTGTTTTGGGTCACAACCAATTTGTAATACCTTTTTACCACGTTTTGCTAATGCAATTGATATGTTACAACTTGTTGTTGATTTACCAATACCCCCTTTACCGTATACAGCTAATTTCATAATAATATATTTTTAAATTATTAATGACTTATTTTTTATAATAATTTAAGTCATACTTAAATTTTATAAATTAATAAACATAAGCTAAAAAATATTAACAAAACACGTTCTTTCGCACTAATCATTCTACGTTGGCGTTCGCTAACCCCCTACGGGGGTAAGCAAACCGCCCTTATAAAATTTTATAACCCCTTCTTTCGCTTTGCGAACGGGTCGCTTATAAAATTTACGTTGCCTTCGGGCCCCTTCACGGTTCGCGCTAACCCCCTTCAGGGAGTTAGAGAGAGCTAACTAACAAATAACCGAGAAGCGTGAGACCAAAAAGTGGGTAGTGACAGAAGATTAAACTTTCAAAGACCTTACTCGAATGAAATTCTAAAAAGGTTCAAAATATTGTTCTATTTTTTTATACTGAATTTATAAAAATCCAGCTTAATTAAAATTATAGCAAATTTTATAAAATATTAAATAAAGAATGCTTAATAAATTTTTTTTACAACCGTATTTTAAAGTTTCTAATTAAACTTTTTAAACTTTAAATTTTTATTAAAATATAACATTTTTATTTTAGTAATTAATTTTAATGTAAAATAACTTTACTATATTTTGTCCACCGCTTGGTAAACAGGGCTGTTGGGTCTTCTTACCTCTGACCCCTTATTCCCCTCCCCTAACCCTAACCCCCCTTTGGGAGGTTGCCTACAAAATTTCCCTTACGCTGCCTATAAAATTTCCGAAGGAAATTTTATGGTCGCGCTACGCGTTGACGAAGTCAAACCCCTAAGGGGTAAGCACTACGTGTCTGGCGAAGCCAAGCCCCTAACCCCTCTTATAAACGACCCCGCCCCTATGGATCGAGGCGTTTATAGCCCTGTCTTTGCGAAGCGAAACCCGTAGGGGCAGGCAACCCCCTAAAGGGGGTAAGGGTTAGGGGGGCTAGGGGTTGCACGTAGTGCTTACCCCTTAGGGGTTGCAAATAATGCTTACCCCTTAGGGGCTGCGCTTGCCTGCCCCTACGGGGAGGCAGAGCAAGGGAAATTTTATGGCTTCGTTCTTGGCAAAGCCAAACCCCTAACCCCCCTTCTTTAGCTTCTAACCCCTTACCCCCCGAAGGGGGGTTAGGGGTAGAACGGGGCTATAAAATTTACATAGCCATAAAATTTCCCTCGGAAATTTTATAAATTTTATAAGGGGTTAGAAGCGAAACCCTAACCCCCATAGGGGGCTATAAACGCCTCGATCCGTAGGGTCGGGGTCGTTTATAAGGGGCAAATTTTATGAGTAGCGAAACCCGTAGGGGTGCGCTTGCCTATAAAATTTCTCAGAGAAATTTTATTGCTTGGCAAAGCCAAACTACGGGTTTCGCGTAGCGTCATAAAATTTTATGGTCGCGCTACGCGCACTCCTAAGGGGTAAGCACTACGTGCAACCCCTAACCCGGTAAGGGGTAATAAAATTCCTCAACCCTTAACCCCCCTTCTTTCGCTTCGCGAACGGGGTAAGGGGTAGGGAAATTTTATAGGTAAATTTTATAGGCAGCGCAATAAAAATGAATTAGTAAATTTTATAAGGCAAATTTTATAAGTAGCGAAGCCCCTTACCCCCTTCTACCTTTACCCTCTTTAGGGGGTTGCCTTCGGCAGGGTTAGAAGCGAAAGAAGGGGGGTTAGGGGTGTAGGGAGTAAGGGATAAGGGGCCTAAAGGCAGTTATACGCGAAGAAGTTAACAGGGTTCGAAAGCTTCTAAAAACATCAAAATTATATACTTTGTAGTAAACAAGAAAGAAGTAATTTTTAACAATATAATAAAAATGTTTACTTTTTTGTATTACAATAGTTAATCTAAAATGTTATAATAATAAATAACATTAGTCAAAAATTTGCATTACTAAAAGATAAAGTAAAACAAAAGTTGTGCCGACACTTTGTCACTTTCCCCTAACCCCTTATCTCTTCGGGCGGGATCATTGGCGCCCTGCCCCTAAGGGGCCTTTGCTCCAAAAGGGTCGCACTCCTTACCTTTTCGGGGTAAGCACTGCGTGCAACCCCTAAGAGGCCTTTGCCCCTTGAGGCAAAGGCCCCTTAGGGGTTCGCAGAGGCAAAGTAAATTTTATAGAACGGGGTTAGTGGAGAAACCGGCACTTCGTCCCATAAAATTTGCCCTCCCCTTATAAAATTTACCTACCCCTAACCCCCTTACCCCTTAGGGGTTAGGGGGGTAGGGGGTAAGTGCGAAGTAAATTTTATAGAAGGGGCTTGGCTTCGCCAACCCCCTACAGGTTTCGCTGCTCATAAAATTCGCCCCTTATAAACACCCCCGACCCTATGGATCGAGGCCGTTTATAAGGGGTAAGAAGCGCTGCCCCTTACCCCCCTTCTTTCGCTTCTAACCCCTTACCCCCCGAAGGGGGGTTAGGGGTAGAACGGGGTTAGGGGTAGAGAAATTTTATAAATTTTATAAGGAGTAGGGAAATTTTATAGGCAACCCCCTAAAGGGGGTAAGGGTTAAGGGGTAGAATGAGGTAAATTTTATAGAATGGAGTGCAAAGTAAATTTTATAGAACGGCGGTAGTGAGAGAGAGAGCGAGCAAAATGAGCCCTTTACCCCCTAGAGGGAGTTATAGATAAGAACAGGTTCGAGCGAACCGGGGAAGCTATGTTAATAGTAGGCTTTTTTATCATTTATAATTTCTCATTTATAAAGTAAAGCAAATTCTATTTTCTAAGTTAGCAAATATGTTGTAAAATTAGTAATTTTTAATATTTAAACTTAATTATTAATAACTTATAATAAGTTTAAATAGTACTAAACATTATTGTAAAATATTTAAAATCCTATAAAAATTACTTAAAACGCCTTTGTCTTAATTAAGTAAATATAATTTAATTTGTATAGATATGTTTATTTAAATTGTGATAATTATAAATAATAGGTAAATATGACACTTAATTATTTATATGCTATTTAATAGAATTATAAAAAGTGATTCTATTAAATTATGAAATCAAAATTTTCACATTGAAAAAAAAGAAACGTTTTTTATGTCAGTAACAAAAAAACCAGATTTAAGTGATCCAGTATTAAAAGCAAAATTAGCAAAAGGTATGGGCCATAACTCATACGGTGAACCAGCTTGGCCAAATGACTTATTATACATTTTCCCTGTAGTAATTTTTGGTACATTTGCAGCTGTAATTGGTTTATCAGTTTTAGATCCTGCTGCTATTGGTGAACCAGCAAATCCATTTGCAACTCCATTAGAAATTTTACCAGAGTGGTACTTCTACCCGGTTTTCCAAATTTTACGTGTTGTACCTAACAAATTATTAGGTGTAGGTTTAATGGCGGCTGTACCCGCATTTTTAGCATTAGTTCCCTTCATTGAAAGCATTAACAAATTCCAAAACCCATTCCGTAGACCAATTGCAACAATTTTATTCTTATTAGGTACTGTAGTTGCTGTATGGTTAGGTATTGGTGCAACTTTCCCAATCGATATTTCATTAACATTCGGCTTATTTTAATAAATAATTAATTTTTTAAACATTAAAACAAATACGATTTAAAACTGTTTACCAACAATCTTTCCTTTGCACTCCATTCGCGCAGCAAAAACCCGTAGGGAGCTTGGCTTTGCGAACGGGGGATAGATGTTATAAGCCCTTTTGCGTAGCAAAGACGGCGCCGGCCAAAATCGTATTTGTTTTAATGTAAAACTGATAAAATTTTACTTTTCTTTTTTTTATAAATTTACTTAAATACGCATTTATTAGTACAGTCATTGAACGCTATGATTTCTTATTAGATAAAGAACTAGATAAGTTAATTATTCTAAAAATTTAGCTGAAATAGTTCAAAAATATTTACTTAAAAAAATAAAATAGAAATTTTCAATAATAAATCCTTTAGTGCATTTCTGAGTGTTGTTTGCTTCCCAACTTTGAAAGATTCCTTCTACAAAAATTCATTTTTATTGTATAAAAAATAATAATTTTAAAAACTTAATTATAATTAAGTTTTTAAAATTATTATTTAGTTTAGTTCTAAATGAATGACAAAACTATTATTTTTATCACACTCCTTTTTCAGGTCGCACGCCCATTTTTCAAAAGTTGTTTCAACTGGATTACGGTCAACCGCAATCTTTACTTTTTTTGCTTCACGTTCTGGTGAACTAATTGTCATGGGATTTCTCCTTTATATAACAATTTTAAATTAAAAACAGAAAAGATTTAATTAAAACATTGGTTAAAAATATGTGCAGATAGTTTTATAAAAATATTATTTATTAATGTTTAGCACAATAGTATTTTAAGTATTTAATTTTTTACAAAAATAATCTTAAGTGTTAATATTATTTTACTAGTTTCTTTTTTAATTTAAACAAATAACTGTTTACATGTTTTAACTATTATATCATAATATTAATAAATGTATTAATGAAAAAAAAGTCCTCGGCCGTCCTACAAAATTTACTACTGCCCCCTGCCCCTACGGGTTTCGCTTCTTTCACGTAGTGAAGTCATAAAATTTACCTATAAAATTTCCCTACCCCGAAGGGGTTGAGAAATTTTATTACCCCTTACCCCGAAGGGGTTAGGGGTTGACCATAAAATTTTATAGGCAGCGCAAGAGAAATTTTATAAATTTTATAAGGGATAGGTAAATTTTATAGAAGCGGTGAGGGGAAAGTAGAGGAGGCGCATAGCGAACTAGAAAAGGTAAGGACAATGAATTTTCACTTTCTAACAGTTTTTTATTATTTATTTTATTAATTAAAGTAAAGGGGAATTATTCTATACATGTTTTCAATAACATACATATTAAGTATTTAAGTAAATAAATATGTTTACCAAACAGAACAAAGCAATTCGCCACCCACACCCTTTAAGCGAGCTTCACGGTCTGTTAAAATACCACTTGGTGTTGACAAAATAACAATACCTGTTCCACCTAGAATTCTCGGGATTTCTTTATGATTTGCATAAACACGTAAACCTGGCTTGCTAATTCGTTTTAAATTTGTAATACATGACTCTTTAATTTTGCCAAGGTATACTGTTTTTGAACGATATTTTAATCGAACTAAAATATCATTTGAATCTAACATAATTTGATAGTTTCTAATAAAACCCTCTTTTTCTAAAATTTGAGCAATTTCATGGTTTAATTTAGTGTGTGGTACAATTACATTTGATTTTTTTGCCAAACAAGCATTTCGAATACGAGTTAACATGTCACTAATACTATCATGAATAAAACCTTTTGTTAACGATGTAACCATTTTTATTTCATTTTTTTTAGTTTTTATTATTCAATCCATAATTTTTTTATTATACTAAATATTCTATAAATATAGTTGTGATACAATTTCTTATTACTAAAACAAGTTTTTGACCACTTCTTATATTATATATAATGTTTTTTTATTAATTTTATAAATCAAACTTTATAAAATTTTCAGGATCGTTCTTGGCAAAGCCAAACTCCGTTACCCCTCCCTAGCTCCCTTTAGGGAGACTATAAAATGACCGGGGCACTCCTTATAAAAGCCCCCTTGCGCTGCCTCCCTTAACCCCCGTAGGGGGTAAGGGGTTCTAAAATTTCCCTTGCGCAAAGCGCAGCCCCTTATAAAATTTACGTAGCCATAAAATTTCCTTCGGAAATTTTATAAATTTTATAAGGGGCTGCGCTTGCCTGCCCCTACAAGGAGGCAGCGCAAGAGAAATTTTATGGTCGCGCTACGCGCACCCCTAACCCCTTCGGGGTAAGGGGTAATAAAATTTCTCAACCCCTTCGGGGTAGGGAAATTTTATAGGTAAATTTTATGACTTCACTAGAGGCAGGCAAGGGAAATTTTATAGGCAAGCGTAATTTAGTAGTTTTTATAAGGGTTAGTAGTTTTTATAAGGGCAGGCTGTTTTAGCCAGCTTTCAATAAGTAGTTTAACTTCGACCGATCTTTTTATTGTTGAAGATAGTAGAAAAGTTTTTTTATAATTTAAAAGGCAAGCCAAATTCTTTTAAAAGAGCTAATCCTTCATCTTGTTTTGAAGCAGTTGTTACAATTGAAATGTCCATACCTCGAACTTGATCAATTTTATCATATTCAATTTCCGGGAACATTAATTGTTCTTCTAAACCTAAACTGTAATTACCGTTTTTATCAAAACTTTTCGTATTAATACCTTGGAAATCACGTACACGTGGAAGAGCTAAATGGATTAATCGATCTAAAAAACCATACATTCGATCTCCACGTAAAGTTACAGTAACACCAACAGGCATTCTTTCTCTTAATTTAAAACCAGCAATAGCTTTTTTCGAACGAGTAATAACACCTTTTTGACCTGCAATAACGCCTAATTCTTTAAGTGCAGAATCAACCATTTTTTGATTTTGTGATGCACTACCAATACCTCTATTAATTACAATTTTTTCAATTTTTGGAACTTGGTGAATATTTTTATATTTAAACTGTTCCATTAATTTTGGAACAATTTTTTCAGTATATTGTTTTTTTAATCTTTGTGCCATTTTTTTATTATTAAATTTATTTTAAAGTGATTATATACTAAACATCGCCTCCTTTCACCGCTTTTGCTTTGCATGGACAAAGTCAAGCCCCTTCTATAAAATTTACTTTGTTCTACCCCTTATAAAATTTACTACCGCTGCCTTCGCTACGCGAAACCCGTAGGGGCAATAAAATTTTCCTACCCCTTACCCCCCGAAGGGGGGTTAGGGGTTGAGAAATTTTATAGGCAACCCTTATTTCGCTTTGCGAACGGGTCGCTAATTTCCTTACCCCTACGGGGTTAGGAAATTTTATGGTTGCGCTACGCGTTGACGAAGTCAAACCCCTAACCCTTACCCCCTTTAGGGGGTTGCCGCTATAAACGGCCTCGATCCTGCCCCTAACCCGAAGGGGCTATAAAATTTCTACGAAATTTTATAAGGGGCAGGATCGAGGCCGTTTATAAGGGGTAATAAAATTTCCTTCGGAAATTTTATAGGTAAATTTTATAGCCGGTTAGGGGTTTGGCTTTGCCAAGAACGAAGGAAATTTTATAAATTTTATAAGGGGGTTCGCAAAGCAAGCTTTGTAAGAGGGGGTGGGAAAGCAATGCTTAAAATTATTTAAAAAGTTTTAGAATTTATATTTTATAATTAATTTTTTAAAAAACTATTGTTATAAAAAATCACTTTAATTTGTTTTTTTACTCAATATAAAATTAAATTAATATTTAATTTTTCTTTTATCTTAAAAACTTCTTTTTAGTTTTAAAGAACTTCTGGAGCTAATGATACAATTTTAGTAAAATTTTTATCTCTTAGCTCTCTAGCAATTGGACCGAAAACACGTGTACCTCTTGGGTTTCCTTCTTTGTTAATAATTACAGCAGCATTATCATCAAACTTAATTGTAACGCCGTTTTGACGACGCATGCCTTTAGTTGTGCGAACAATTACAGCTCGAACAACGTCTGATTTTTTTGTCGGCATGTTTGCAAGAGCGTCTTTTACAACTGCAATAATAATATCACCAATATTACCAGAACCCGAACCTAAAACACGAATACACATTAATTTTTTTGCACCGCTATTATCAGCTACATTTAAATATGATTGAGGTCTAATCATAAAAATAGATTTTGTTTAATATTCTTTTAATATTAAAAAGTTTAGTTTTTATATTTCACTATTTCTTAAACTTTCTAGTTGTATAATACAACACTTAAAATAAAAATTAATTAGAAAACTTTTGAGCAACCACCCGCGCTGATTGCGCTACCCTCCCTGCGACCCTAACTCTCCGTTGGGCGGGGTGATTTTATAACCCTTCCTCCCCTTCTTTCGGTTATAAAATTTCCCTTGCGTTGGCTTTCGCTACGCGAACGCCAAACCCCTAACCCCCCTTCTTTCGCTTCTAACCCCTAAGGGGTAAGCACTACGTGCAACCCCTAAGGGGTAGAACGGGGGTTAGGGGTTTGGCGTTCGCGTAGCGAAAGCCAACGCAAGGGAAATTTTATAGCCCTCTACGGGGGTTAGCGAACGATTCAACACGGAGGGATAAGGGGCCGTTGGCTTTCGCTACTCATAAAATTTACAAAGCCATAAAATTCCCCTACCCCTTATAAAATTTATAAAATTTCTCAACCCCTAACCCCTTCGGGGTAAGGGGTTGAGAAATTTTATAAATTTTATAAGGGGTAGGGGAATTTTAGAACCCCTACGGGTTTCGCTTTGCGAAGGCGGAGCCAATCGCTTCTTTCACGTAGTGAAGTCATAAAATTTACCTATAAAATTTCTCTACCCCGAAGGGGTTGAGAAATTTTATTACCCCTTACCCCGAAGGGGTTAGGGGTGCGCGTAGCGCGACCATAAAAGTTCCTTCGGAAATTTTATAAATTTTATAGGCAGCGCAAGAGAAATTTTATAAATTTTATAGAACGCCAAGAAGAATAAGGCACGCGTTTGGGGTTAGGGGAGAACGGGCGCGCACAAAGTTAGGGAGGGTAAAAGCGAAGGGAGAGGGGTGCTTATGTTTTAATTGAATATATTTAAATTTTAAATTCATCTTGTTTTAAAACGTACAATAACAAATTGTATTAGTGGGTACTTGTCTCCTAACCTTACGTGTACCCTGCAGCAGCTGCCTAAATGGGGGTTTTCACATCCTTATAAAATTTTATAGGGGTTTCGTCCCCCGCCCCTGCGGAAAGACGCGACAAGGGGGCAGTAAAGCAAAACCTAAGGGACGGCTTAATAGTTATCCCTTTTGTGGTAAAGAAGCCATTAAAAATTTTGTTTTTACTGGCATTTTATAAGAAGCAATACGTAAAGCTTGACGTGCAATTGCTTCAGAAATACCTTTTATTTCATAAATAACTTTTCCAGGTTGCACTACAGCAACCCAAAATTCTACAGCACCTTTACCAGAACCCATACGACTACCAGCAGAACGTAAAGTAATTGGTTTATCTGGAAAAATTCTAATCCATAATTTACCACCACGACGAACGTAACGTGTTAATACTCGTCGACCCGACTCAATTTGTCTTGAAGTAATCCAACATGGTTCTAAGGCTTGTAAACCAAAATCACCAAATGCGATAGTATTACCACGAGTAGCTTTTCCTCTTAAATGACCACGATGATGTTTACGATATTTTGTTCTTTTTGGACTTAACATTTTAATTTTAATTATTAATTTTTATAAAAAAATCTCTAAGAGTCTTTTTACTGAACACTTTTATTTCTAACCTTTTACTCGTATGTATAAACGCGTCAGAAAAATATAGAATACACTATTTACAAACTACAATCCAAGAATATTGACCTGTTAAAAGATTTTTAATTATACAATAATAAAAATTGAATCACTTAATAAAAACTAGTTTTTATTAAGTGATTCAATAAATTTACAAAACAACTTCTTAAAAAATAGAAAATTTTTAACAAACCAGAATTCTTTTATACCCATTAGTAATGGTTAGTAAAAAAAATTAGTGGTTATGAAATAAGAACATGTAAGCAAAAATTTTTATCTTTATAGGTTAATTATATATTATATACTATATAAACTCAACATTTATCTATTTAAAAACCCGTGCTAAGTTGGCCCTTTTTCAGGTAACTCCCTGCTTGGACTAACCTTTATTTCTTACCTTTTAGATTCAGTGCCTTCTCTACTAACCTTTTAGGCCAAAGTAAAAAAACGTGATACCAACACTTATCCTCTTCTTTTGCTTTGGTAACCGTTCTAACCCCCCGTTCTATAAAATGTGCCCCCCCTTATAAACGACCCCGACCCTGCCCCTTACCCCTTTGGGGTAAGCACTACGTGCAACCCCAAAGGGGTTAGGGGAGGGGTTCGCTACGCGAAGACCGTAGGGAGCGAAGCGAGCCCCTACGGGGAGGAGGCGTTTATAGCCCTGCCGGAGGCAATCCCCTAACCCCGAAGGGGTAAGGGGGTTAGGGGGGTAACCCACGGGTTGCCCTAACCCTTACCCCTTCGGGGTTAGGGGATTGCCTCCGGCAGGGCTATAAAATTTGCCCCTTATAAACGCCCCCCCTAACCCCCATTAGCGAAAGCCAATAACCCGTAGGGGCAAATTTTATAACCCATGGATTGCCCTAACCCCGAAGGGGCTATAAAATTTACGAAGTAAATTTTATAAGGGAGCGAAGCGAAGGAGGCAAGGGGCTATAAAATTTACGAAGTAAATTTTATAAGGGAGCGAAGCGAAGGAGGCGTTTATAGCCCCCTATGGGGGTTAGGGGTGCGCGTAGCGCGACCATAAAATTTCCCTTGCGAACCCCGAAAGGGTAAGAAGCGCAGCCCCTTACCGGGTTAGGGGTTGAGAAATTAGCGACCCCCTAACCCCAAAGGAGTAAGGGTTGCCTCCGGCAGCGGTAGTAAATTTTATAAGGGAGCGAAGCGAAGGAGGCATTTATAGCCCTGCCCCCCCCCCGTAGGGGCAATAAAATTTCCCTTGGGCTGCCTTCGCGAAGCGAAACCCCTACGAGGAGGCAGCGCAAGAGAAATTTTATAAATTTTATAGGCAGCGCAAGGGGTTAGGGGCTTGGCTTCGCCAATCCTAACCCCGGAAGGGAAAGCGCGAAGTAAATTTTATAAGGGGTAATTTTATAAATTTTATAAGGGGTTGCCTCCGGTCGTTCGCAAGCGAAAGGAGGGGGCGTTGACGGAATCAAACCGCCTAACCCTGAAGGGATAAGAGTCCCTACGGGCAACCCGAACCTCCTCGGGGACTTTGACTTTGCTCGTTCACAGAGCGAAGCCCCGCAGGGGTAAGGAGAAAACCGAAGCCCGAAAGCCAACCCATTTAGGGGTTTCGCTGCCTTTGCCCCGCTCCCTTATAAAATTTGATGGCTTCTCCCCTAACCCCCAGAAGGGGTTAGGGGTTAGGGCAACCCGTAGGGGCAGGCGAGCAAAAGTGCAAAGTTCCCGAAAGATTGATAAAATTGACCTTGTAATTTTTATAAGTAGCGCGCCCTTCCTGCGCGTAGCAACCCCCACTTTCGGTTGCACTTTGCGCAGGGCAATAAAAATTAATTTGTAAATTTTATAGGTAACACGCTTGAAGAAATTAGAGAAAAACAGGTAGGGGAGAGGTAATATTCACATTTTTACTGATCTTTCTAGGGCAACAAAATTAGATAAATTAATAATAATTTTATTGTATATTAAGTTATGTAAATAATATAGAATTAAAAATAAAAAATAAACATTTAAGATTTTTATAACAATAATTTTATAAAAATTATTTGTTTTAGATTATTTTATATAAGCATTTTAAACAATAAGTTTAAAAACAGCGAAGCCTACAAATTTGATTCCTCCTTTAGCTTCTTACGCTTACCCCTTTAAGGGGTAAGCGTAAGAACGCCGTCTAACGGGTGCGCTTGCCTATAAAATTTATAAAATTTCTCTTGCGCTGCCTATAAAATTTTATTGCCCCTACGGGTTTCGCTTCTTTCACGTAGTGAAGAAGGCAGGTCTATAAACGCCTCCTTCGCTTCGCTCCCTTATAAAATTTACTTCGTAAATTTTATAGCCCCTTCGGGGTTAGGGCAATCCATGGGTTATAAAATTTGCCCCTACGGGTTATTGGTTGGCTTTCGCTTTGCGAACGAAGTAAATTTTATATTGGCTACGCCAAGCCCGTTCTTACCCCGTAGGGGCTATAAACGCCCCTCTTTTCGCGCAGCGAGCGATCGGGGGGCTTGGCTTCTTTTCCCTCATTCGCGTAGCGAAACCCGTAGGGGAGGGATCTAACGCGAAAGAAGGGGGGTTAGGGAGTGCGGGCGAATAAGGCCCCAACGGAATTAGGGGTTTGGCTTTGCCAACTGCACGAAGTGCTGACGGACGGTCGCACGAAAGGAGGGAAAGCCGACAAGTGAAATTGTGTTGTAAATGCTTTTTTATTTTTGCATCTAAAGATGTTAATAATAAATGATCATAGTATTATTATTATGGTTTACTCAATTTTTAGTAAACAAAAGTTTTATATTTTAAGTATTTCTTTTATATTTACTTTTTATTACAAACAATATATAAAATTTCAATCTATAAAATAATAAAAGAATTTATTTAAAAGATAAAAATTACTAAATAAAGTATATGTATAAAAATTTATGATTCTTTCTCTAGTTACATCAATCAAAGATTATGTTGAAATTGTTAACAAGTTTATTGAATATGATCCAGTTAATATTAATTATACTGAATTAGGTTCAATTTTAACTTTTTTCTTAATTTCAATAAAAAATTGTTTAGTTGATTTTTTTAGTTTTTCGTGGCTATTAAAAGAAAACTTGTGGAGTTTACCAATTATTATTCCACAAATAAGTTCTGCTATGGTTTCTGAAATTTCAGTTTTAACAGGTTCATCTTATTTTAATAATACATTTAATTTTGTAGATACACCTGTTTTATCTTCCACAACTGCAAATGGTTTTATTTTATGCATAGAAAAATTAACTATTGGTTTAATAAATAGTGTTTTTCTGTTTTTACCAACTAGTACAGCCCATATTATTACTTTAAGACGTTTTGTTATGCAAGGTTTAGAAGCTGGATACTTAGCGGGTCTTGGTACAATTGCTGGTAACGTTTTTTGGTTAGCAAGCGTTATTCTTGGATGGCGTTTTTTTGTAATACCTTGGTTAAGTTTAGACACTTTTCGTTATGTATTAGGATTTATTTTATTAGTAAAATACATGTGGGATAGTTATAATGAAAAAACAAATGTGCCGTCAAACTTAAATACAACAAATAAAAGCGAAAATTTTTTTAGTAACCAAGCAAACCAAAAAATTTTTTTACTAAATTTTTTATTAGCACTTACAGAACAAACAAGTCTTTATGCATTTGTTGGTAATATTTCAATGAATGCCGATACTTCAATTTTAGAAACAGCATCTATTAATAATTCAACTGCACTTTTATTTACTGGTACACATTTAAGTTATTTATTAGGTATTCTTTTAGGAAGCTTAAGCTTATTACATTTTAGTTGTTGGTTTTGGGAAAACCCAGCATTTAAAATTTATATGTGGGCAATTTCATCATTTAAAATCTCAACAAATTTTTATTATAAAGCATTAAACTTTGGCTTTCTATATTTAACAATGTTATCAGCTATTTGTAGTGTACCTTACTATGGATTAGATTATGCTATTACAAATCCATTAGGGTATGTAAGTGATGATCGCCTTGTACAAGATAAAACAATTTTAGAAACTTCGTTTTTAGGTACTAAAGCATCTGATCGAAACACCCGTAGAAATCGTGGTAGACATGGCCGTCGTGAACGTTGGAAACGAAGAATTCGAAAATACAGAGCATTTGATGCTTCATTATATGATCAAGGTATTTATGATTTATTTACAATTGAAGATTTAAATTATGGATTTGATCGTTTCTGGTTACGACGTAAATTACGAAACCATAGAGTAAGATTTCGATTTTTTCCTGGACCGTGGATGCGCTCATTTAAAAAGCAATTGGCAAAACCGCGACTTGAATCATACACTGGACCTCGTATAGAATTTTTTAGAATTTTATTTGAACAAGTTTATCATCCTTCTTTTCACGCCTATAATGTCAAACCATCAAAAGCATCTAAAAATCTTAACCCTATTTCTTCTTACTCCAGAGGACCTTTGTTCTCTAATAGAACTCAAGGCAATGTTAAATTTGAACAAATAAATACAAACAATAAAACAAAAATAGCTTCTTTAAGAAAATTTACGCGCAAATTTGATACGCGAATTAAAAAGTTAAAAGCAACTTCATTTAATATAAATACTATTAACAATAATGAAAAATTAATTTATTCAAAACAATGGAAAAATTTTATAAAACATACTGAACCTCAAATAACTAAAGGTTCACTTTTATTACAAAATAAAAAAACAGAATTTAATAATCTTTCTTCTTTAATGTGTATTAAACAAAACCAATGCGTTTCCGTTTTAGATGCATTAGATGAAAAAGAAAACAAATTAAGTTTAAATAACCAATCTAGAAAAGAAAATAATCAAAATCTATTGAAAAAACAACCACTAAATCTTTCAAAAAAAGATTTACAAATATTACGTTACCGTTTAGTTCAATTTAATTTAAATAATAAAGAAAATAAATTAGACACAAATAAAACTGATTCAAACTCTTCAATAATGTTACTTCATCCATTAAAATTTTATTTACAAAAAGAAGCCGGTTTTAAAAGAAAAATGCGTTACTATAATCCAAATATTTATCGAAAATTGGGCGTTGAAAACAATGCACCATATTTTAGAGTAATGATGCGACGTTATTTTTATAATTATAAACCAACATTACGTTGGGAACGTACCATGAAAACAGCTAGTTTAAGAAAAGCTCGTAGAAAAACTACAAGAATTCCAAGAAAATTACAAAATACTCAAGCTGCTATTTCTTTTCAACAAAACAGTGATTTACAAACTAATAAAACAACAAATTTATTGGCCGAGCCTCTTTCGCTTCTTGGCGGAACAGAGGGGGGATCGTTTAATATGAAAAAATTATCAGGGCCTGTATTTGAACAACCTTTTGAAAAGAATTTATTACAAAAATCAACATATAATTATTCAGTAGTAAGTAAACGAGCAAATCGTTATCGTTATGAAATTTATAAAGATGTGTTACAACATTGGTATTATAGTCCATTTAATAGATTTTTATTAAAATTAGACGTTGATAGTTTTATTCGACGTCAACCCAATTCGCATTTTTTAACTGCTAAGGAAGAAAATTTATTACATCTACGTCGTTTTTTATTATGTGAACATTACAATACATTACGTTGGTATACAAATATGCAACACTATAGAACAATGAAAACACAATTAAACGGTGGTACTAAAAGTTTTGCTTCACGTACTTATAATCAACAATTTGCTGGAACATTTAAAAAAATTAGACATTTATTTGCAATTACTCCAAGTTTTAGTAATACAATAACTTTACGTACTGAAACACCAACATTACTTAATAATTCAAGCCCTACGGGTCTCGTTGCCCCCCCTGAGCGAAACGACCGGGGAGAAAATAAAAATGCTCTTAATAACACAAATATTTTAAAATTCGATCAGCCTTTATATAATCAATATAATAATACTAGTAATAATTCAATATTAAATCCATTAATTATTCACGAAGAATTATTGCCTGATTTTAATTCAAATATAAAATCTTCTTTAAACCCACTTGGACAAGATTTAACAAGTCAATCTCAAACTATTATCGGTCAATATTTAAATGAGGTTCGGGGTGCTCGAAAAGATTATATTAAAAAATTATTAAATGAAAATAACTATACAGAATTAGCTAACTTTATTTACAAAGGACAAAAAACTCGTGGTTCGAAACCTGTTACAAATCAAAAATTATTTAATGATCAAGAAAAAAATTATTTATTAACAAAAGCTGAGCAAGATAGTATAAATAATAATCAAAATAATTCATCTGTAATAAAAGGAGAGGTTGTTTCTAATATAAAACAAACACTATATTTACAATATTTAAAAAACTGGAAACGTCGTGTAAATGATCAAGAATCTTTAAAAAATTATTTAAACCGTCGATTAGATAAACGTGAAAAGCGTAAGCAAAAAAAAGAAAAACAATTAATAACTAAATTACAACGACTTGAAAATTGGTTTGGTTTAACGTCTCTCCCTACAAATTCGCTTGAAGTAACAAAGCCTACTGTAAGTACTAACGAGACTTTAACTTCCGGGTTACAGAAATCAATTTTAGATGGTATGATTAGTTTAAAAAATATTGATTTTTCGGCAAAATCAACAAATTTAAATAAAGATTGTTCGTTATTGTTAAACTCAGATGTTTGTACAACACAAAACTTACCTTTTGGTAAAGGTAATAGTATTAATGAAAAAAGTTTATGGAAAGCTTTATTATTATCAAAAATTACATTAAAAAATACAACTCGCTCCTTACCCGATAACTTGCCTGCTCGTTTCGGAGAGGCAACGACAGAAGGGGGTTTGGCTCAGCCAATTCGCTTGCCCCCCTACGGGTTATTGGCTACGCCAACCGCAGGGAGCATAGCGAAGGCAGCGCAAGGGGAAGTGTCAACCCGTAGCGAAGCTTCTTTAGGGGTAAAAGAAAGTGGTCTTGTTTCTTCGTTAAACAAACAAAATTTTGTCGGCTTACAAGACTTAACATTACGATTTAATGATTTAAAATATGCTAAAAAAACTAAATTAGAAAATAATTTAAAAGCTTCTGTACAAGCAATGCGTGAGTTTGTAACATTAGAAAGTAAAATATTTAATAAAAAGAATGAACCCCTTCGGAGTACGCATAGCGAAACCCCTAAAGGGGTAAAGAAAAAAGTTCAATTTTATACAGCGTTAAAAACAAAAATAACTTCTTTTAGTTCAATTTATTTAAATTTAGCAAATCAAACAGCAAAAAACATTTATAGTAAAACAAAACGACTAATTACTTCTTCTAAATATTTGCCATTAAGAAGATTAATTAAACCGTTACAATTTAAACAAAATAAGAGTTTAGACGATTGGCGTAAAAATGAACGTATTTTAAATAAACAAAAAAAATCAAGAAAAGAATTTAAATTATTAAACAAAAAAGTTGAATCTCTTTCGACGTATGTAAAAATAAATGATTTAGAATTAGCTTTCCCTTCGGCTCGGCGTTCGAACTCTGAAAGCCAACGCAATGAAGATATAACACGTAAAAAACGTATTTTGGTTGCACTAGATGGAAATAATTTTACTAATGATTCTTCTGTTCAAAACAATACTGATGCTCCTGGCCCCGCAGAGAGCAGCTCTGTTATTTTTAAACGTAAACGATCTCCTCAACGACGTTCTCGTACACGTCGTAATAGAGGGGTATTTAAAAAACGTAATTTAACAGATTTATTGAAAAAAGATTTTACACGTTTTTATAATAACTATGATAAAAAAGACATAACTTTTAAAAATAAATATTACGAAAAATTTAATACTAATTTATATTCAGCATCTAATTTAGGGTCATTTGACGGAAAAAAAGAAACTTCATCACAAAATCAAGAAGAAACTTCATTAAAACAACGAAAAGCTAAGCAAAGAAAAGAACGTTATTGGAAACAGAAACGTTCTAAATATTCTCAAAAACGTCGAAAATACAGAAAAAGACGTGCTTATACAGCAGTAAAAATTCGAGCATTAAACAAACAATTTAAACGTATTAAAAATCAAATTGAAATTCAAAATTGGTGGTGGAAACAATTTATTCCTTCAATTCAAGCTTCTAATGAAGCTTTATGGCAAATTGAAAAAGATAAGTTAATTCAACAAAAATTATCTGAATTATCAAACACTGATATTTTACAACGTGACAATTTTAATAATATACTCCAAATCGGTAATACTGATTTTAAACCCTTAGGTCTACCATATACAATTTCTTTACAACAAGCAAACCAAGAAAATAATACTTCGAGCCCTTTGCCTCTTTCGCGCAGCGAACCGAAGAGAGAAGGGCAGGCAACGGACAGAGGGGGGCCGGTTGGTGCAGACAAACCTCTTTCTTGGCAAAGCCAAACCGCTGCCGTTCGCTCGTTGGCTTCCTTTGCCGAAAGCGACCGACAGTCAAACCCCTTTGCCGAAGGCAACGGGGTCGCTACGCGCAGAAGGGAAGTGAAAGAGGTTCGCCAACAAGCTGATTTATCAAAAAAGGAATCAAATTTTATTAATAAATTGTATGAATCTTTATTTATTGATCAATCAAATAAATCAAGTATTAGTCAATTTCTTTCTCCTAATACTAATTTGCCTTTTTATGCAGGCTGGGATGAATCGTTAAGAAAACTAGTTGTAACAAATCGTATGTTATCAAGACGAGAGGCAGGCTTTAGTTTATATCCAACATCACCTTACCCCTTCGGAGTACCCGTAGATAAACCGCTTCAAATTGCTCTAACCCAGCAAAGCGAAAGAGGCCAAACTAAAGGTAGTAATGAAGAATTTTCAGCAGCGCCTTTACGGGGAATGAATGCAGCAACAACACTGTATTGGCAAATTCCTTTTACAACCTATGACCCTGATCAATTTTTTGCTTTGGGTATGGATGGTTTTTCACCAATTGGTTGGCGTAGATTTTTATTACGCCATAGTTTATTAAAAACATGGCTTAATTATAACTATACAAATAACTTAACGACTCAGTCTACTAATGTTTCGTTACAAGATTTATCAAAACCAAATAATGAAAAATTGAATGTGTTAAACGATAGAAATAAACAATCAACATTAATTGTTAAAACACGAAGTAACATATTAAAAGATTTTTCATTATTAGATAAACAAAGCTCTTCAATTGTTTCACCTTACCCTTTACAGAGCGAAAGTAATGAAAAAAATGAACAAAATAAAAATACTCAATCTTTTGCTGTAGCAAGACGTTTAAAAAAACGCTATCGCCGTGTTAAAAAGCACCCTAGAACTCCGGTGTGGTTTCCGTCAGGTCCTTTATTAAATCAAGTTTTACCTGTGCATTATATTTATGTTTTTTATAAACGTGCAAGACTGCCACGTGATAGATATATAAAACGTCGACTGTTAAATGTAAAACAAATGAATTCATCGCCGTTTACTTTAGGCGATGTAAATATTGTTAATTATGATTTTACTTTAAGAAAAAGATTAAAGCCAAAACGTAAATATCATTTAAAACGTAATTACTATGCTTCAAATGTTGTTATTCCTCGTCGCTTGAAATTTATGAGCATTTATGCATCTGATACTAATATTAAAAAATGGCGACCTCTTTCAATTTTAAAAATTAATAAACCAATTGCTGAAATTGTTAAACAACAACAAATTTTACGTCGAAGTGCACAGCAAAGATCCGCTAAACAACAACCAAACATGCGTGTTAAACAACTAAGAAGACGTGTTCAACGTCAAATTTTACGCTCTGTTTGGCGTTATAGACCGCGTGCTGGTGGTTTTGTATGGCCGGGGGATTATTTAAAATTAGAATTAGTTAAAGCACCTAAACTGCAATCAACAATAACTTCGCCAACAACTATCAACGAAGGAAAAACTAATAGGAGTCAAACGTTGGACTCTCAGTCAGTTGTAGCTAATACAGAGAGCGTCCAAAATACAACAGCCGCTGCCGGTCCTGGGGTTGCTTACGGTTCCTTTGCCGAAGGCAACGGGCGTGAGCGAATTAAAAAACAAAAAAGAAAGAAAAAACGTACTTTAGTTGAATGGCAAATTCAGCCGAAAAAATATTTACGTAAAAAACATAATTTAAAAGTTATTAAAAGAAAATTATTACAGCGACCTTTTGATTATACAAAAAATGTTTTACGTAATTCCGTTAATTCATAAACAGACTCAATTTATAAAAATTAAGTCAAAATTTATTGGGGTTTCGCTTCTAAAATTACCGCTTATCCCTCCGTGTTGGCGTTCTCCCCTTACCCCTTTGGGGTAAGCACTACGTGCAACCCCAAAGGGAAGCGAAAGCCAAACCCTTACTACCGCTTTGCTAATTTACTTCGTTCTTGGCAAAGCCAAACCCCTAACTCGCTATAAAATTTACTTCGCACTTCGTGCACCCCTAAGGGGTAAGCACTACGTGCAACCCCTAACCCCCATAGGGGGTAAGGGGCTCGCTTCGCTCCCTGCGGTTGGCGTTCGCAAAGCAAAAGCCAATAACCCGTAGGGGCTCGCTCCCTTTGCCTGCCCTCCTCTCTTCGAGCAAGGCAACGGGCAGCGAAACCCGTAGGGGCAAATTTTATGAGTAGCGAAATACGTGAAAGAAGCTATTAGCTCTGCCTTTGCAAAGCGATTGGCTCTGCCTTCGCTACGCGAAACCCGTAGTTTGGCTTTGCCGAGAAATAAAATTTCCCTACCCTTTACCCCTTTTCTTTCGCTTTGCGAACGAGGCTAGGGGCTGCGCTTGCCTGCCCCTACGGGTTTCGCTTCGCGAAGGCAGCGCAAGAGCAATTTTATAGGCAAAGTAAATTTTATAGCCCCTACGGAATTCAAAACCTAGTGCATAAAAGGTAAGTAGAGGTTTTTTTACAACCTTTTTTGTTTGCTGCTTTTCGTTGACAGCTATTTATGTTATTAATGCATTATTTAAATTTAATAACAAATTTTATAAGGAAACTAAAATTTCCTTAAATTTCCTTATAAAATTTGTTATTAATTTTTTTTAATTTTTACTGAGTTTTAAACTTAATCTAAATTTATTGTTTAGAAGTTGAATTTATATACTTTATCTTCTTTCACTTAGAAACCTAACTGGTAAGTTACTCTTCCCTTTCTCACTCTTTATCTCTTTCGCTTGTTGGTTTTCGCTCTGTTAATTTATCTTTGCCCCCTCCCCCCCCCGAAGGGGTTGAGAAATTTTATTACCCCTTACCCCCCTTCGGGGGGTTAGGGGTTGACCATAAAATTTCCTTCGGAAATTTTATAAATTTTATAGGCAGCGCAAGAGAAATTTTATAGGCAAGCGCAAGGGAAATTTTATGGCTTTGTTCTTGGCAAAGCCAAACCGCAGGGGGAAGCGAAACCCTCCCTGTAGGGGTTTCGCTGCACTCCGGGAGCGGAGGGCAAATTTTATGAGGAGGGCAATTTTTATGACTAGCGAAGCCCAGAAGGGGTAAAGGGGGGGGGGTAAGGGTTAGCGAAAGGAGGGAAAAGGGGTTCAATCGAAGGCAACCCGGATAGAGGCAGAGAAACGAGCCCCTACGGAGGTACGTAAAAAAAGAAGAAACCCGTAGAGAAACTTGAGGGCAGAAGCCCCTATGGAATATAGAAAAATAAAAGGGGGGTTTCGAAGGTCAAGACAAGCAAATAATACGGAACTTTTTTGATTGTAGAGAGTTAAAGCCTTATAAAATGAAAAATATTTTTTTGATAAGTAAGGGAAACTAGCTTCCTTATTTTGTATTATTAATATATAAAAGTAAAAATTATGTTATACTTAAATTATTAAATTAGTTTAAAATTAATTTAACTTTAAACTAAGTTAAAAAAGTAAAACTAAAAGTTTAAAAAGGATAGATTATTATAGGATCGACAAAAATATTTCATTATATTAATAATGGCACCACAAACAGAAACAAGAGCCGGGGCTGGATTTAAAGCCGGTGTAAAAGATTACCGTTTAACTTATTACACTCCAGATTACGTTGTTAGAGATACTGATATTTTAGCAGCATTCCGTATGACACCTCAAGCTGGTGTACCACCTGAAGAGTGTGGTGCAGCGGTTGCAGCTGAATCATCAACAGGTACTTGGACAACAGTATGGACTGACGGTTTAACAAGCTTAGATCGTTACAAAGGTCGTTGTTACGATATTGAGCCAGTTCCTGGTGAGGATAATCAGTACATTGCTTATGTAGCTTACCCAATCGACTTATTTGAAGAAGGTTCAGTAACAAATATGTTTACATCTATTGTAGGTAACGTATTTGGTTTCAAAGCTTTACGTGCTTTACGTTTAGAAGATTTACGTATTCCACCAGCTTACGTTAAAACTTTCTCTGGTCCTCCACACGGTATTCAGGTAGAGCGTGACAAAATTAACAAATATGGTCGTGGCCTTTTAGGTTGTACAATTAAACCAAAATTAGGTCTTTCAGCTAAAAACTACGGTCGTGCAGTTTACGAATGTTTACGTGGTGGTCTTGATTTTACTAAGGATGACGAAAACGTTACATCTCAACCATTCATGCGTTGGAGAGACCGTTTCTTATTCGTTGCTGAAGCTATTTACAAATCACAAGCGGAAACGGGTGAAGTAAAAGGTCACTATTTAAACGTAACTTCAGGTACTGCTGAAGAAATGTTAAAACGTGCTCAGTGTGCTAAAGAATTAGGTGTACCTATTATTATGCATGACTATTTAACAGGTGGTTTTACTGCAAACACTTCATTAGCATTATACTGTCGTGACCACGGTTTATTATTACACATTCACCGTGCAATGCACGCTGTAATTGACCGTCAAAGAAACCACGGTATTCACTTCCGTGTTTTAGCTAAAGCATTACGTATGAGTGGTGGTGACCACCTTCACTCTGGTACTGTTGTAGGTAAATTAGAAGGTGAACGTGAAGTAACTTTAGGTTTCGTTGATTTAATGCGTGATGATTACGTTGAAAAAGACCGTAGCCGTGGTATTTACTTTACTCAAGACTGGTGTTCTATGCCAGGTGTAATGCCAGTTGCTTCTGGTGGTATTCACGTATGGCACATGCCTGCTTTAGTTGAAATCTTCGGTGATGATGCTTGTTTACAATTCGGTGGTGGTACTTTAGGTCACCCTTGGGGTAACGCACCTGGTGCCGTTGCTAACCGTGTTGCTCTTGAAGCATGTACACAAGCTCGTAACGAAGGTCGTGACTTAGCTCGTGAAGGCGGTGATGTTATCCGTTCTGCATGTAAGTGGTCTCCAGAATTAGCGGCTGCTTGTGAAGTTTGGAAAGAAATCAAATTCGAATTTGATACTATTGATAAACTATAATCTATTTTAAAATTAATAAATTCAGTTTTCTTTATAAAACTGAATTTATTTATATATTTTTTTATTTTATTAAAAATATTTCATTCTTTACTTCGCTACTTCTTTTACCTAGTTACCTTTAACTCTTTAGACACTTCACCCCTAAGAGGCCTTTGCCCCAGCACTACGTTCGCTCCGCTCCCTTACCCCTTCGGAGTTGCACGTAGTGCTTACCCCTTAGGGGTTGCACGTAGTGCTTACCCCTTAGGGGTTGCACGTAGTGCTTACCCCTTAGGGGTTGAGAAATTTTATAAATTTTATAAGGGGCTGCGCTTGCCTGCCCCTACGGGGAGGCAGCGCAAGGGAAATTTTATGGCTTCTCCCCTAACCCCCATAGGGGGCTATAAACGCCTCGATCCGTGGGGTTGGGGTCGTTTATAAGGGGAGTTAGGGGCGTTTATAAGGGGTAGAACGAAGTAAATTTTATAGAAGAAAAAGGCAGTGAAACCCGTAGAGAAGGGGTAATTTTATAGCCAACAGCGAATAGCGTGGTGCTTACTAACGCACGGTGGGGTTGGAAAAGATAAATAACCAACAACATCCAAACTAAGTATAGAAATTTATAAATTTCAATCTTTTTAAAAAATTTGAGCCAGGAGGGATTCGAACCCCCGACCACATGGTTCGTAGCCATGTGCTCTAGTCCACTGAGCTACAAGCTCTTTAAGTATTTTACTTATAGTACCAAATAAATATGGAATTATAAATTAAATTATACACTATTTCCATATAATTCGCTAGATTTTTTTATTTTATAATTTTTATTGTCGCGAATGCACCTATTTCTGAAGGGGCTTGGCTTTTTTCCCCTTCGGGATCCAACTCGTGTTATAAAATTTATAAAATTTACTTTGTAAATTTTATGGCTACCGCTTCGCTAATTTACTTCGTTCTACCCCTTGCGCGAAGCGCAGCCCCGTTCTACCCTTTAGGGGCCTTTGCCCTAAGGGGTTAGAAGTGAAAGAAGGGGTTTGGCGTAGTCAATATAAAATTTGTCCCTTATAAACGACCCTAACCCCCCTTACCCCTTAGGGGTTGCACGTAGTGCTTACCCCTTAGGGGTTGCACGTAGTGCTTACCCCTTAGGGGTTGCACGTAGTGCTTACCCCTTAGGGGTTGCACGTAGTGTTTACCCCTTAGGGGTTGCACGTAGTGCTTACCCCTTAGGGGTTGCACGTAGTGTTTACCCCTTAGGGGTTGCACGTAGTGTTTACCCCTTAGGGGTTAGGGGGGTAACCCTACGGATCAAGGCGTTTATAGCCCCTTCGGGGTTAGGGTTTCGCTGCCCGTTGACTTCGGCAAAGGGAGCGAGTCCCTTATAAACGGCCTCGATCCGTAGGAATTTTATAGCCCCCTAACCCCTTAGGGGCTGCGCTTGCCTCCGGCAGCGCAAGAGAAATTTTATAAGGGGTTAGAAGCGAAACCCATAGGGGCAAATTTTATGGCCCCCTACGGGGACCGCTGCCTTCTTCTTCTATAAAATTTTATGGCTACCGCTTCCCTTATAAACGCCCCCCTAACCCCCCTCTGGGGGGGCTATAAAATTTACGAAGGAAATTGTATAACCAACGGATTTCGCCTCTAAAATTTCTCCGAAATTTTAGAAGCGAAGGAGGCGTTTATAGCCCTACCCCTACGGGGAGAGGTTAGGGGGCGTTTATAAGGGGGGTTAGAGGTTTGGCTTTGCCAAGAACGAAGCCATAAAATTTCCGAAGGAAATTTTATAGAAGAAGTCATAAAAATTAATTCGTAAATTTTATGACTTCACTACGTGAAAGAAGCGATTGGCTCCGCCTTCGCAAAGCGAAACCCGTAGGGGCAATTAAATTTCCTTCGGAAATTTTATAGGCAAGGGAAATTTTATTGCTTGGCAAAGCCAAACTAAGGGTTTCAAGGGGTGGAGCGGGTTGCTAATTTACCTTCGGTAAATTTTATGACTACAAAATTTTATAAGAAGTAGCCCGACAGGACGGGGCCCCCGGTTTTTGAAATACATAAACTATTTTAAAATTATACTAAAATTATACAGTGTATAAATTTAAATAAAGAAATGATATAGTAATTTATAAACAAATAGAGTGCTTGAGCCGTATGCGGATAAACCTGCAAGTACGGTTCTACGGGAGTTAAATTTTATTATTAAATATTAAAAAAACATACAGTGAATTTTTAATTCAACTTACTAAAATTTCCTAAAAATTTTATACTTAGTACTGCGTTGGCATTGTTATACTGCCCCGTTCGCTTCTGCACATAGTGTCATAAAATTTACTACTACTGCCTTCTACCCCTAACCCCCCCCCTTACCCCCTATGGGGGTTAGGGGGGCTATAAAATTTACCTATAAACGCCCCCTTCGCTTCTAAAATTTCTCCGAAATTTTAGAGGCGAAACCCGTAGGGTCGGGGTCGTTTCTAAGGGGAGCGGTAGCCATAAAATTTCGTTTGGAAATTTTCTAAATTTTATGACTTCACTACGTGAAAGAAGCAATTGGCTCCGCCAGCCCGTAGGGGTTCTAAAATTTCCCTTGCGCTGCCTCCCCGTAGGGGCAGGCAAGCGCAGCCCCTTACCCCGAAGGGGTTAAGGGTTGAGAAATTTTATGGCTACGTAAATTTTATAGCCCCAAAGGGGTTAGGGGTGCGCGTAGCGCGACCATAAAATTTCTCAACCCCTTCGGGGTAGGGAAATTTTATAAATTTTATAGGCAGCGTTCCCGGAGGCAAGAGAAATTTTATAGGCAACCCTTCTTTCGCTTTGCGAACGGGTCGCTAATTTACGTTGTAAATTTTATTAGCGTAGCCAATAGCGGTATCGATACCCCTTCGCTACGCTCCCTGCGGTTGGCGTTCGCAAAGCGAAAGCCAATAACCCGTAGGGAGCTGACGAAACTATAAGTATTAATAGTAATTTTTTAAGTATTTAAAAATAAAAAGTCTACCCTACAAAACCTGGTCATTTTTCTCGTACATTAGCTAAAGGTCCAAATACAACAACTTGGATTTGGAACCTGCACGCGGATGCACACGATTTTGATAGCCATACAAGCGATCTAGAAGAAATTTCTAGAAAAGTATTTAGTGCTCACTTTGGGCAATTAGGTATTATTTTAATTTGGTTAAGTGGGTGCTACACGAACAAACATAAAATTTCCTTTTTTATTTAGAAATTAAAATATTTATTTTAAAAGCTTTTTAAAAAATTTTATAAAGGCTTAAATGCCCTCTAATACCCGTTCTTGGCGTTTGTCCCCTAATCCCTTTGGAGCAAAAAAGGGTTAGAGGTTTGGCTTTCGCTTTGCGAACGCCAAGAAACGCTATAAAATTACCCCTACGCTTCGCGTTGGATCGTTCGCTGCTGCCTTCGCTACGCGAAGGCAGCGGTGCACGAAGTGCAACCGTAGGGGGGCCATAAAATTTCCCTTGCCTATAAAATTTCCGAAGGAAATTTTATTGCCCCTACGGGGAGACAGCGCTGCCTATAAAATTTCTCTTGCCTCCGGGAACGCTGCCTATAAAATTTATAAAATTTCCCTACCCCGAAGGGGTTGAGAAATTTTATGGTCGCGCTACGCGCACCCCTAACCCCCCTTCGGGGGGTAAGGGATAATAAAATTTCTCAACCCCTTCGGGGTAGGGAAATTTTATAGGTAAATTTTATGACTTCACTACGTGAAAGAAGCGATTGGCTCCGCCTTCTTCTTCGCATAGCGAAATACGTGAAAGAAGCGATTGGCTCCACCAGCCCGTAGGGGCAATAAATTTTATGGCTATGAAATTTTATACGAGGTGAAAAAAAGCGGTAATAGTACGGGTAGGGCCAAAAGCTAAATACTAAACGCAAGGAGAGTAAAATTAAACTAAAATTAAATTGTTATATTTAATTATTTTTGATAATTTCGAAATTTATTATCATATTATTTATAAGAAATCTATAAAACATTTTATTTCTAAAAAAATAAAAAATGAAATCTACTATTCATTATAAAATGGAAAGAATTTTTAGTTAATTATGCTCTCAAATAACAATTTTATTGTCATTTCATTTCTAAGCTGTGCTATAAAATTACCCTACCCCTTTTGCTCTTGGCTCGCTTTGCATATAAAATTTACCTTGAAAATTTTAGAGCCAAACCCCTGCAGTTGCACGTAGTGCTTACTCCTAAGGGGCTTGTCCCTCCCCTAACCCGTTTGAGAGAAGGACAGGGGCAAAGGAGGTAGTGCTATTTCAGAGAAGTAAAGGTAACATTCCGTTTGAGCTGCTAAATCCGAACCCCTTTTGGAAAGGAGGAAGCAACCAACGGGCAAGTTATACACACATTTACCGTATAAAGCTACACATATGTAACATATGCTTTGGGAAACATTTCCTAGTTATTTTTATGTTTAACGTGCAAATCTATTAATAAATTACTAATTTAAATATAGTAATAAAATTAATAGTAAAGGATACTCAAAAAAGAAATTAATTTAAGTTAATTAGTAAAACAAAATTTTGAATCTATATTTAACAATTTCACCGGCGTGCGCTGCTTTCTTCTTCTATAAAATTTCTAAAATTTCTCTTGCCTATAAAATTCCCCTACCCCTTATAAAATTTACGTAGTAAATTTTATAAGGGGTTGAGAAATTTTATAGGCAAGCGCAGCCCCTAACCCCCATAGGAGGCTATAAAAGCCTCGATCCATAGGGTTACCCCCCTAACCCCTAAGGGGTAAGCACTACGTGCAACCCCAAAGGGGTAAAGGGGGTTAGGGTCGTTTATAAGGGGCAAATTTTATGAGTAGCGAAATACGTACAATAAAATTTACTAATTAAATTTTATAAGAAGCGATTGGCTTCTTTCGCTTTGCGAACGGGTCGCTATGCGAACCATCCAGCCCTGCCTATAAAATTTATAAAATTTCTCTTGCGCTGCCTATAAAATTTTATGGTCAACCCCTAACCCCCCGAAGGGGGGTAAGGGGTAATAAAATTTCTCAACCTCTTCGGGGTAGGGAA
>VYLG01000062.1_pt1 | contig 46343 bp, 17 predicted proteins | sample 5114351 | NCBI WGS metagenome assembly VYLG01 (sample SAMN12291798, study PRJNA351875) | freshwater metagenome | isolation source: freshwater lake | place: USA: Michigan, Kent Lake | collected 2013-08-15
CCCCTTATAAAATTTGCCCCTTATAAAATTTGCCCCTTATAAAATTTGCCCCTTATAAAATTTGCCCCTTATAAAATTTGCCCCTTATAAAATTTGCCCCTTATAAAATTTCGTAGAAATTTTATAAGGGGCAAATTTTATAGCCCCCTACGGGAACCGTTTCGCCAATTCCTACGGGTTTCGCCTATAAAATTTCTCCGGAATTTTATAAGCGAGGGGACATTTATAACCCTAACCTGGGTAAGGGTTAGGGGTTAGAAAATTTTATTGCTTGGCAAAGCCAAACTACGAGTTTCGCGTAGCGAAGGCAGAGCCAATCGCTTTGCGAAGACGGAGCCAATCGCTTTTCGAAGGATCCCTCCCCGTAGGGGTAGGGGAAAGAAGCCAATCGCTTTGCGAAGGCGCGCCCCCCCCCGCCCCGCAGGGGGCCAATCGCTTCTTTCACGTAACTATAACGGCCGGGAAAGCTGTAGTTTCTAAAATATTAATAAAACTTTCAAAACGCTAAATCCATTTAATTAAAAATAAATTTCTTTATTAAGACAAATTTAATAAAGAAATTTATTTTTAATTAAATTAAATAAGTTTTACAACTTTTAATAAACCTAAATAAATTGCTAACGTAAAACCTAAAGCACCAATTAATAATGCAATATAACTTGAAATTGTAATCATAATGAAATTTTTATTAAATTATTTTTTAATCATTCTACAAAATAAAAGCAATTTCACACCCTATGCGAAGGCAGCTCTTTGCCTTACCCCTTCGGGTTGCACTCCTTATAAATGCCCCTAACCCCCCCTTATAGGCGCCCCCGACCCTGCCCCTTATAAACGGCCTCGATCCTATGGATCGAAGCGTTTATAGCCCTGCCGGAGGCAACCCCCTAAAGGGGGTAAGGGTTAGGGGAGGATCGAGGCGTTTATAAGAGGAGGGCAAATTTTATAGGGAGCGAAAATTAACAACGCCGTGCTTATCAAGAACGAAATAATTAAACCTTTTTATTTTTATATAATAATATAGAAAGATTGATTTACAATGAAACTATTAGGAAAAGAAAGTTAATAAGCTAAACCTAAACTTCTTGTGCTTTCTGATCCTAAGTATACACGAACACTTAAAAAGTCTGTAGGACAAGCAGTTTCACAACGTTTACAACCTACACAATCTTCTGTGCGAGGCGCTGATGCCATTTGTGCTGCTTTACAGCCATCCCAAGGTACCATTTCTAATACGTCAAGTGGACAAGCACGAACACATTGTGTACAGCCAATACAAGTATCATAGATTTTTACAATATGAGCCATAAAATAAAATAAATTGAAATTTAAAAAGAAGATTCAGAATTGCATAATGCCAAGAACCAGGATTGAACTGGTGACACAAGGATTTTCAATCCTCTGCTCTACCACTGAGCTACCCCGGCAAAGATTAGAAAATCAATTTTTCTTATTATATTCATAATATAACATATAAATTTATAAAAAGCAACTTTACAATTTCGAAAAAGGATCATGTTAAATTATAAAATTTATAAAATAGAAAGTCGTATTTTATAAATTTTATAAATTATTTTAAAATTTTTCAAAAAATTAAGCACGTAATGTTTGGCCTTTAGCAATAGCTTCATTAATATTACCAACTAAGTAGAAAGCTTGTTCAGGTAATTCATCTAATTCACCACTAAAGATTTTACCAAAACCTTCAATTGTTTCAGCTAAGCTAACATATTTACCCGGGCTACCAGTAAATACTTCAGCTACGAAGAAAGGTTGACTTAAGAAACGTTCAATTTTACGAGCACGTGCTACAACTAAACGGTCTTCTTCACTTAATTCGTCTAAACCAAGAATTGCAATAATATCTTGTAATTCTTTATAACGTTGAAGTGTTTTCTTAACGCTTTGAGCTGTACTGTAGTGTTTATCACCTACAATCCATGGTTGTAACATAGTACTTGTTGATTCTAGAGGGTCAACAGCTGGATAAATACCTTTAGCAGCTAAGTTACGGCTTAATACTGTTGTAGCATCAAGGTGAGCAAATGTAGTAGCAGGAGCAGGGTCAGTTAAATCATCGGCAGGTACATAAACAGCTTGAATACTTGTAATTGAACCATCTTTTGTACTTGTAATACGTTCTTGTAATGTACCCATTTCAGTTGCTAATGTTGGTTGGTAACCTACCGCAGAAGGCATACGACCTAATAATGCACTTACTTCAGCACCTGCTTGTACAAAACGGAAAATATTATCAATAAAGAATAATACGTCTTGTTTGTTTACGTCACGGAAGTATTCAGCCATTGTTAATGCTGTTAAAGCTACACGCATACGTGCACCAGGTGGTTCATTCATTTGACCGTAAACAAGAGCTACTTTACTTTCAGGAAGATTTTTTTCAACAATTACACCTGATTCTTTCATTTCAGTGTAAAGGTCATTACCTTCACGAGTTCTTTCACCTACACCAGCAAATACACTTACACCACCGTGAGCTTTAGCAATGTTGTTAATTAACTCCATAATAAGAACTGTTTTACCAACACCAGCACCACCAAATAAACCAATTTTACCACCACGACGGTATGGAGCTAATAAATCTACAACTTTAATACCTGTTTCAAAAATAGATAAACGAGTATCTAAGTCTACAAACGCCGGAGCTGAACGGTGAATTGGTAAAGTTTCACCTTGTTTTACTGGACCTAAATTATCAACTGGTTCACCTAATACGTTAAAGATACGACCTAATGTATCACGACCTACAGGTACATTTAACGGTTTTCCTGTATCAACAACGTCCATACCACGCATTAAACCTTCTGTTGGTTGCATTGATACTGCACGTACAGCGTTATCACCTAATAACTGTTGTACTTCAACAGTTACAGCAATTTCAGTACCAGCTGCGTTTTTACTTTTAATTGTTAGTGCGTTATAAATATTAGGAACTTGACCTTTAGCAAAAACAATATCTAAAACTGGACCAATAATTTGTACTACACGGCCTACATTTTTTGTTTGTTGAGTATCGCTCATAAATAAATTTTTTAGTATTTTTATTTTTTTACTTATTTAAAAACGTCAGCTTATTGGCTACGCCAACCCAATCAGTCGCTCTTGATAAACACAACATTGTTGGCGTTCTCCCCTTACGCTACGGGTTCCCTTCTTTTCGATTGGGTAACTTCTTATGGTTAGTTCTAACCCCTCAGGGACCTTTGCATTCTCTTCGCTACCTACCCTTAAGGGGGAGGGCAACCCGAAGGGTCAACGCGTACGCGTAGCCCCTTTAAAGACTTCGCTATTCATAAAATTTGCCCCTTATAAAATTCCCCTTGCGTTGGCTTTCGCTACGCGAACGCCAAACCCTATAAAAATTAATTATTAAATTTTATAGCACAGGGTAGAGCGGGACAACGTGTGGCGTGAGGGTAAAAAGGCCGTTCTGCACAAAGTGCAGAACGAGTAACTAAGAGCGAAAGGGGTGTTGTCAATTGCCCAGTAAATTCTATTTTTGTCTAATTTTTAAGGCAACGTTGCTAAAAAACACAATAATATAAAAACTATTCAATTCATTTCAATTTTTTGCTGACTTTTTTTTGCCTTATCTTCTTGCACATTCTTTGACTTTTTAAATACTTATTACCAAAAACCTTTAGTCTTTTATGTTTCAATTACACCTACTTTTGCTTTCAGTTTTTTCGTAAGTAAACATTACCCCGTTTTATTGGTAAGTACTTTGCACTCCGTATCGGCGACCCCGCCCTAACCCCCGTAGGGGGTAAGGGAAAAGAAGCCAAGCCTCTAACCCTTGCCCCCCCCTTACCCCTTCAGGCTTCGCTCAAAGCGAAGCCCTAACCCGTTCTCCCCTTTCCCCTCTGGGGTCAGGGGGAAGCGAAAGACAGGGGGTAAGGGTAAAGGGGGGGGGTAAGGGCTATAAAATTACGTAGGAATTAGTGAAGAGGTGCACGAAGTGCAACCGTAGGGGGGCATAAAATTTGACCCTTATAAACGCCCCCGACCCTATGGATCGAGGCGTTTATAGCCCCCTATGGGGGTTCGGGTTTCGCTTCTAACCCCTTACCCCCATAGGGGGGGTTAGGGGTTTGGCTTTGCCAAGAACGAAGCCATAAAATTTCCCTACTCCTTATAAAATTTACGTAGTAAATTTTATAAGGGGTTGAGAAATTTTATAAATTTTATAAGGGGTAATTTTATTACACATTTTTTTTTAAAATTGAAAATATTTAATCAAAATGCCCCGTAGGGGAGTGCTATATTTTTAGAAGATTTCGATGACACCAAAATAACTAACGCTTATTTGTTTAATATTTATTATATAGTCTTTTCTCTGTTAAAACTAAATATAAAAATTATTAATATATTAAATATACCATAATTTTTATTTAAACTAATTAAAATTGACTTTTAATTTTATTACATTTATTTGCATTATGCAAATAAATGTAATAAAATTTTTAAAATTTTAATTTGTATGCTTATTTGTATTATTAATTGAATTATTATTTATATTTTTTATAGCTAAAATATAAAAAAGTAATCATTTTTAACGTCTAGACTTTTTATCGTTTTTTACATGACCACGATAAGTTCGTGTAGGCGAAAATTCACCTAATTTATGGCCTACCATTTGGTCTGTAATAAAAACAGGAATATGTTCACGACCGTTATAAACACCAATTGTATGACCAATCATAGGAGGCATAATAACCGACGAGCGGCTCCATGTTTTAATGACAATTTTTTTGCCAATTGTATTTAATTTCTCAACTTTGCGCAATAAATGATCTGCGACAAAAGGACCTTTTTTAATTGAACGTGGCATATTTTTTTTCTTATTTTATGTGACAAACACATAAATATGACTTGGGTTTTACCCCGTCGGTTCGACTCTTGGATGTTTTCCCTTTCCGGTATTTAGTTAACCCTCTCGGGTTATTGGCTAGTTAACTCACCCTGCGTGTTGACGAAGTCAAACCAGCTTCACCCCCTTTCGCTTTTCGATCCCTCCTCTTACCCCTAAGGGGCCTTTGCCCCAAAGGGGTAAGGGGGGTTAGGGTCGAGTGGAAAGAAGCGATGCGTTGGTCTTTAGCGCAGCGAACCGAAAAGAGAGGGGAAAGCCAAGTTGGCAAAATCAAGCCTTAACCCCCGCAGAGGGTAAGGGCTATAAACGCGTCGATCCGTAGGGTTACCCCCCAGAGAGGGTTTAGGGGCGCTTATAAGGAGTGCAACCCGTAGGGGTTATAGAATTTACGTTGCCGTTCGCTAACCCTTACCCCCCCTTTGGGGGATTGCCTCCGGTTCCTAGACTCATCCGGTTTTGGAGTCGCCAAAGCAGGAAGGGTTATAAAATTTACGTAGTCATAAAATTTACAACGTAAATTTTATAAGGGCTGTTGTAAATTTTATAAATAGCGAAACCCCTTCAGTTGGTTGTTGATAAGCCTCCTAGGGGAGAAGTTAAACCAAACCCCGAAGAAGTAACTTACCATAAGCGTGTAAACTTGCTATCAAAGAGGTTTGGCTTTACCACCAACTACACGAAAAGGAACGAGAAGGGCTTTTTTTGATTCTGCGTGTAAGATACGTAGCAAATCAGTTTAAATTTTTCATAAATTTTAATTAAATGTTTATTTAAAAAATTTAACAATAAACTACTTTTATATTTTAATGAAACACAATAAAATATTGTTCTAAACTATTACTTTCTTTGGGGGAAATTTTATAGCCCCTTCTCTCTACCCAAAAGGGTTAGCGAAGCGACCCTATCCCTTACCCCCTGCCCCTTACCCTTCCGGGGTTAGGTGAGGGTGCGCTAAGCGCGTTAGGGCTATAAAATTTACATTGCCTCCGGGCCCCTTAGGGGCTTGACTCCGTCAACGCGCTTGCCTATAAAATTCCTCTACCCCTTATAAAATTTATAAAATTTCCTTCGGAAATTTTATGGCTACGTAAATTTTATAAGGGGTAGAGGGATTTTATTGCCCTTACCCCTCAAAGGGGGGGGGGTTAGGGTTGCTTCCGGCAGGGATACAAAATTTACTTCACACTCCATTGGCTACGCCAAACCCGTAGGGGTTTGGCGTAGCCAATGCGTTTGCCTCTAAAATTTCTCTTGGGTTGGCTACGCCAAACCCCTAACCCTTACCCCCTTTAGGGGGTTGCCTCCGGCAGGGCTATAAACGCCTAGATCCGTAGGATCGAGGCCGTTTATAAGGGGTAAGAAGCGCATTGGCTACGCCAAACCCCTAACCCGGTAAGGGGCTGCGCTTGCCTGCCCCTTACCCCCGAAGGGGTTAGGGGTTGCCTCCAGCAGCAGCGCAAGGGAAATTGTATGGCTTGGCAAAGCCAAACTAAGGGCTTCGCGTAGCGTCATAAAATTTACCTATAAAATTTCCCTACCCCGAAGGGGTTGAGAAATTTTATTACCCCTTATAAAATTTCTCAACCCCTTCGGGGTAGGGAAATTTTATGGCTACCGCTCCTTTTCGGGGGTCGCTAATTTCCTTCGGAAATTTTATGGCTACGTAAATTTTATGACTTCACTACATGAAAGAAGCGAAACCCGTAGGGGTGCGCGTAGCGCAATAAAATTTCCCTTGCGCAAAGCGCAAGGGAAATTTTATAGGCAAGGCAAATTTTATAAGGAGCGTAATTTTATAAATTTTATAAGGGGTAGAGCGACCGGCAGCAGCGCGGACACGTAACTGTAGTTAAAGAAGCAACAATGAAAGAGGTAAGTATTATCCTTATTGTTATACTATTGTATAAGTTTTTTATTTACGTTTACGAATAATAAATACATTGCTATATTTTTTAGGTTTACGTGTTAGTTTTCCTAAAGCAGGACGACCCCAAGGAGTTACTGGACGGCTACGACCAATAGGTGAACAACCTTCACCACCACCGTGCGGGTGATCAACGGGGTTCATAGCTGAACCACGTACAGTTGGACGAATTCCAAGCCAACGCGAACGACCAGCTTTACCAATTTTTAAACTGTAAGCTTCTACATTTCCAACTTGACCAATTGTAGCCCAACAATTTTTTGAAATAAAACGAATTTCTTTAGATGGTAGACGAACTGTTACAAAATTTCCTTCTTTAGCTAAAATCTCAACTAAACTACCGGCTGCTCTAGCTAATTGTCCACCAGAACCGGGTTGGAATTCAACGTTATGAACTTCAGCACCTAATGGAATATTACGTAAAGGTAAACTATTTCCTACTAAAATAGGAGCGTTTAAATCTGAAATTACAACTTCGCCCACTTTTAATCCGCGTGGATGTAATACGTAACGTTTTTCACCGTCTAAATAACGTAATAAAGCTAATCGAGCATTTCTATTTGGATCATATTCAATAGCCTCTACTTTAGCAGGAATACCAATTTTATCACGTCTAAAGTCAATTTCACGATATAATCGTTTGTGGCCACCCCCACGGTGGCGACATGTAATAATACCACGATTGTTACGGCCTTTTGATCGGTGTTGAAAAGAAGTTAAACTTTTTTCGGGTGTTGTTTTTGTAATTTCGCTAAAATCAGAAACCGATCTTTGACGTGTTCCTGGTGTGCATGGATTTAAAAAATTAATTCCCATAATAAATTAAATAAAAATTATTTTCTTTTATTTCATTTTTATATTAGAGTTATTTCAATTTTTATTTTATTTAATAAACTTTTATTTGCCTATAAAATTTACTTTACCGCCAAACCCCTTAGGAATTCGCGCTTGCCTTCGCTCCCTTTGCCAAAGGCAACGGGCAGCGAAACCCGAACAGGTTGCCTTTGGCAGCAGCGCGGCCATAAAATTTACTAAATTAATTTTTGTAAATTTTATGGCCCCCCACGGGTTATTGGCTACGCCAACCGCAGGGAGCGAAGCAAGCTCCTTATAAACGGCCTCGATCCTACGGATCGAGGCGTTTATAGCCCCCTATGGGGGTTAGGGGAGGAGTGCAATCGAAGAGGCAAGGGGAAAGAAGCCAAGCCCACTCCTTTCGGTCTTTGTTTCTTTACCCTTGCTCCTAACCCTGTTCTTACCCCGTAGTTTGGCTTTGCCAAGCTATAAAATTTCGGAGAAATTTTAGAAGCGAAGCGACCCCTTGCCTATAAAATTTCCCTTGCGCAAAGCGCAGCCCCTTATAAAATTTTATGGCTACGTAAATTTTATAGCCCTAAAAGGGTTAGGGGCTGCGCTTGCCTATCAAATTTCTCAACCCCTAACCTCTTTGGGGTAAGGGGTAGGGAAATTTTGTAACCCCTACGGGTTTCGCTTCGCGAAGGCAGCGCTGCCGGAGGCAAGAGAAATTTTATAGGCAAGGGGTTAGAAGCAAAAGAAGGGGTTTTGCTTTGACTCCGTCAATGCCAATGCGCTTCTTACCCCTAAGGGGTTCATAAGGGGAGGGGTGCCGGAGCGGGGTAATTTTATTGCTCTTTCGGTTTAAATTCGCTCCTTACTTCTACTTAAATATAAGCGAAGGTAGTGTTTACTAATATTTAACCAGGCAACTAAACTGGGAGAGATAAATAACTCTAATTTATTCAAATTTTATAAAATTCATGTAAAAATTATATGCATTTTATTTCAGTTTTAATTTTTAAAACCTGTCTATTTTTTGAATAAATCATGTTTAATTTGGCATATCAATTATATTCTTAATAAGATTAGTTTAATTTATAAATCATATTATATTTTTTTAAGTGTTTTATTTTATTCTTTAGAAATGTTTTTAATTAATATTATAAATTTAATAATAATTAAGCCATTTTAGTAGCAAAATTGTAACGAATTGATTGGTTTTCTTTTAACGTAATTATAACACGTTTATATAAAGGACGATAACCACGTGCTAAACCAACGCGTACTGTTTTACGTGGCGGAATATGTGTATTAATACCAATAACATTTACTTCAAATAATGTTTCAAATAATTTTTTAATTTGTGTTTTTGTTAAACGTTTATCAACATCAAATGTATATTGACGATTTTTGTTTAAAATAACGGCTGTTTTTTCTGTTAAAACAGGTCGTTTTACCAGATCAATCATACTTTTTAAACGTGTTGTTTTTTTCTCGTTTTCTAATGGAGAAGTTTCTAGGTTATTGTTTTTATTTTTTTCAGTCATAGTTTTAATTTAATTGTTTATGAATTTTTGCTTTTTTATTCTCTTCGCCTTTTTGGTTTTTCACTACTCTCTGAACCCCCTAAAAGGGTAAGGGGGAAAGAAGCCAAAGCTGTATACTCTCTAAATTTGCCTCCTTTCTTTCTCGCCAGGGTGTTGACTAATTCAAACCGCCCTAACCCCGTAGAGGTAAGGGGCGTCTGATAAGCACTCCCTAACTTTTTCTACCCCTTATAAAATTTACTACCGCTTGCCTATAAAATGTATAAAATTTCTCAGCCCCTTACCCCCCTTCGGGGGGTAAGGGGCTGAGAAATTTTATACATTTTATAGGCAAGCGTAGCCCCTAACCGCCCTTCTTTCGCGTCGCGAACGGGCTATAAAAATTAATTAGTAAATTTTATAAGGGGTTGATAAATTTTATAGGCAAGCGCAGCCCCTTATAAACGACCCTAACCCCCCTCTGGGGGGTAACCTTACGGATCGAGGCGTTTATAGCCCTGCCGGAGGCAACCCCCTAAAGGGGGTAAGGGTTAGGGGTAGGGAAATTTTATGGTCAACCCCTTCGGGGTAGGTAAATTTTATGACTTCACTACGTGAAAGAAGCGATTGGCTCCGCCAGCCCGTAGTTTGGCTTTGCCAAGCAATAAAATTTCCTTCGGAAATTTTATAGGCAACCCTTCTTTCGCTTTGCAAACGGGTCGCTAATTCCTACGGATCGAGGCGTTTATAGCCCTGCCGGAGGCAACCCCCTAAAGGGGGTAAGGGTTAGGGGGGGGGTAAAGGGTAAGCGCAGCCCCCTTTCAGGGTAAGGGGTTAGACGGAAAAGAAGTGGTGTAGAGGCCGCACGTACGTGCTGGCGAAGCGTAAGAGTAATTTTATATTGGCTGCTCTCCTTATAAAATTTCGTAGAAATTTTATAGCCCTTATCCCTTACGGGAATTAGGGCTTTGCGAAGCGAACGAGCAAAACTCCTTACTCCGGAAGGGGTTTAGGACCCGCATAGCAGAGAAGTAGCGTGGCAGCAAAAAAAAGGCAAGCTGTTTTCATAATTTATTTTTAGAAATTAATTTAATAAAAATTTATATTAAGTCTTTATTAAGCAGCAAAAAAGCTTTGATGAATTTATATCTAAAATATAACATAATTCAATATTTAATACGTATAAAAGTAATAGTCGTTTTAATTAATAAAAGAAATATATCTCTTATTAGATACAAAAAGAAATATATATCTTATTAGATACAAATAGTTCATTAGCAATACTATTAATTTATTTTTTTATTCCAGGTGTTTTAGATGCTTAAGCAAGTATTAACTGTTGTTCCCTATCGCCGTGCCTTTTTACTTCGCACTCCGTTCTATAAAATTTCTAAAATTTCTCTTGCGCTGCCTTCGCGAAGCGAAACCCGTAGGGGTTATAAAATTTCCCTTGCGCAAAGCGCAGCCCCTTACCCCAAAGGGGTTAGGGGTTGAGAAATTTTATAGGCAAGCGCAGCCCCTAACCCGGTAAGGGGTTTGGCGTAGCCAACGCAAGGGAAATTTTATGGCTTCGTTCTTAGCAAAGCCAACCTGCTCTCTTCGAGCAACCCTCCCTAACCCTGTTCTTACCCCGTAATTTGGCTTTGCCAAGCTATAAAATTCCGGAGAAATTTTAGAAGCGAAACGACCCCTTGCGTTGCCTTTTTCTTCTATAAAATTTACTTTGTAAATTTTATGAGTAGCGAAATACGTGAAAGAAGCGAAACCCGGCAGCGCAAGGGGTTAGAAGCGAAAGAAGGGGGTTGGCTCCCTTTGCCTCTTTCGCGCAGCGAACCGAAGAGAGGAGGGCAATAAAATTTCCAAAGGAAATTTTATAGGCAACGGGCAGCTAATATAAAATTTGCCCTCCCCTACGGGGGTTGCTTTGCGTTGGATCCCGAAGGGGAAAGAATCCAAGCCCCTACGGGTTTCGCTACTTATAAAATTTGCCCTGCGCTGCCGGAGGCAAGCGCGTTGGCTTTCGCTACGCGAACGCCAAACCCCTTATAAAATTGCTCAACCCCTTATAAAATTTACTACGTAAATTTTATAAGGGGTAGGGAAATTTTATGGGTTCGTTCTTGGCAAAGCCAAACCCCTAACCCCCCCTTCGGGGGGTAAGGGGTTAGAAGCGAAACCCTAATCCCCGTAGGGAGTAAGGGGCAAATTTTATAGCGGTTAGGGGTAAAATTTACGACGTAAATTTTATTGCGCTACGCGCACCCCTACGGGTTTCGCTACTCATAAAATTTGCCCCTTATAAACGCCCCCTAAACCCCCTCTGGGGGGCTATAAAATTTACTTCGTAAATTTTATAACCCATGGATCGAGGCGTTTTATAGCCCCGCCCTTTCTCTTTGCGAAGCCCGCTCGTAGAAAGTAGGGGGTAAGGGGGAAAAAGACAAACTACGGGTTTCGCGTAGCGAAGGCAGAGCCAATCGCTTTGCGAAGGCTCGCCCCCTTCGCTACGCGAAACCCGTAGGGGGCCAATCGCTGCCCTGCCCCTACGGGTTTCGCGTAGCGAAGGCGCAGCCAATCGCTTTTTTCACGTAGGGGCAGGTATCGAAGTTAGCGATAGTGTTTATTATTAGAGGTTATAAGTGCAGGAGGGGTAGCTGGTTACGTGAAAATAACAGGAGGTTAAACTCGGTTACTTGCGAGGGTAGCTCATAAGAAAAAATAGCGTGAGTTTAGTAAAGATTATTTTTTATTAAAATAACTAAAAAGTAAGTCTAAGATAGTAATTCTAATAACAATGTATTTCACATTTTAAAAAACCAAACGTTTTTATAATAAGAGAACAATATAGTTTCTTACTTTTCAAAAAAATTTACAATATGTTAGGCCCAACCGGACTTGAACCGATGACCTATTGCTTGTAAGGCAATCACTCTACCGACTGAGTTATGGGCCTATAATTAATTAGTTTTAAAATTTATTCTTAAATTTAATGTAAACTTAAAAAATATTTCTTAACGATTTAATTATAAAATATCTTTTTTTTTATAAAAAAGCAAGTCTAAAATCTTTATTTTTTATAAAAATTAATGTAACGCTAGGTGTCCTTTTGGGTGACAAAGTCAAACTCCTTTTCACTTGGTGTTGGTAAGCACAAAATTTGTATAGCGAGCCTCTTACTTCTTACCCCCTTTTTTTAGGGGGCTTGGCTCCTTTTCCTTTATAAAATTTCCGTTATAAAATTAACGTTTGCCTTCGCTACGCTTCCTTCAGTCTTCCTTTCACGTTGACCAAATCAAGTCCCCCGCCTGCAGTTTAGCTGCCCTTAGTAACGCTTCGCTAATTCCTACGTAATTTTAGAGCCCTGCCTTCGATCCTTCGCATAGCGAAAGGAGGGGAAAGGAGCGATTGGCTCCACCAGCCCGTAGTTTGGCTTTGCCAAGCCATAAAATTTCCCTTGCGCTGCTGCCGGAGGCAACCCCTTACCCCCGAAGGGGGGTTAGGGGGTAAGGCGAAAGAAGGGGTTTGGCGTAGCCAATGCGCTTCTTACCGCTTCGGGGTTCGCAAGGGGTTGAGAAATTAGCGACCCGTTCGCAAAGCAAAAAAAGGGTTGCCTATAAAATTTCTCTTGCCTATAAAATTTCTCAACCCCTAAGGGGTAAGCACTACGTGCAACCCCTAACCCCTTCGGGGCTATAAAATTTACCTACCCCGAAGGGGTTGACCATAAAATTTCCTTCGGAAATTTTAGAAATTTTATAAGGGGCTGCGCTTGCATGCCCCTACGGGCTGACGGAGCCAATCGCTTCTTTCACGTAGTGAAGTCATAAAATTTACCTATAAAATTTCCCTACCCCGAAGGGGTTGAGAAATTTTATTACCCCTTACCCCCCTTCGGGGGGTTAGGGCTACGCGCACCCCTACGGGCTGGCGGAGCCAATTGCTTCTTTCACGTAGTGAAGTCATAAAATTTACTAATTAATTTTTATGACGCTACGCGAAACCCTCCCCTAACCCCCCCTTACCCCTTCGGGGTTAGGGGGGGTAAGGGGCTGCGCTTTGCGCAAGGGAAATTTTATAACCCCTACGGGTTTCGCTTTGCGAAGGCGGAGCCAATCGCTTCTTTCACGTAGTGAAGTCATAAAATTTACGGAGTAAATTTTATAGGCAGCGTAAGAGAAATTTTATGGCTTCGTTATTGGCAAAGCCAAACCCCTAACCCCGTTCTACCCCTAACCCCCTTTCGGGGGGTAAGGGGTTAGAAGCGAAACCTGTAGGGGCTCCCTGCAGTTGGCGTAGCCAATAACCCTAACCCCCGTAGGGGACTATAAACGCCTCGATCCATAGGGTTACCCCACAGAGGGGGGTTAGGGTCGTTTATTAAGGAGCAAATTTTATAACCCCCCCCAAAGGGGGGTTAGGGGTTTATAAGGCATATTTATATGGACGCCTTGTTCTAGAAACTAATATACTTTGTTTTAATCTATACATTTATAACATTAGTGTTAAATATAAAATCTATATTTAACACTAATGTTATAAATTGAGAATTGTTTTATAGTTTTGAAAATTTTATGTTTATGTACGATATGTCAGCACAATATAAAAAGGCTATAAATTCAATTAAAATTAACTTAAAATTGATGTAACAACACCTGCTCCTACAGTACGACCACCTTCACGAATAGCAAAACGCATACCTTTTTCAATAGCAATTGGGTTAATTAATTCAACAACCATACTAATACGGTCACCAGGCATTGCCATTTTATTTGAATGTTCTTCAGCTACAGAAGAAGGGTTACGCATTTGAATGTGTGAAAAAGCAGTTACTTTACCAGTAACGTCTGTTGTACGTACATAAAATTGTGGTTGGTAACCAACTAAAAAAGCTGAATGACGACCACCTTCTTCTTTAGTTAAAATATAAACTTGAGCTTCGAATTTAGTATGTGGTTTAATTGAACCAGGTTTTGCTAAAACCATACCACGCTCAATTTCTTTTTTTTGTACACCACGTAATAAAACACCCACGTTGTCACCAGCCATTGTTTCATCTAATGTTTTTTTGAACATTTCTAAACCTGTTACAACTGATGTTTTTGTGTCTTTTAAACCAACAACTTCAACGTTATCACCTACTTTTAAAGTACCACGTTCAACACGACCTGTTGCAACAGTACCACGACCAGTAATTGATAAAACGTCCTCAATTGCTAATAAGAATGGTTTATCAGTTTCACGTTGAGGTGTTGGAATATATCTATCAACTTCATCCATTAAAGCTAAAATTTTGTCAACCCATTTATTTTCACCGCGTTGAGTTTTTGGATTTTCAATTAATGCTTCTAAAGCTAAAAGCGCTGAACCTGATACAATTGGAATTTCGTCACCTGGGAATTCATATTTATCTAATGTTTCACGAACTTCTAATTCTACTAACTCTAATAATTCTTTATCATCTACCTGATCTTCTTTGTTTAAAAATACAACAATGTTAGGTACGCCTACTTGTTTAGCTAATAAAATATGTTCTTTTGTTTGTGGCATTGGTCCATCAGCACCTGATACTACTAAAATAGCACCGTCCATTTGAGCAGCACCAGTAATCATATTTTTTACATAGTCAGCGTGACCTGGACAATCTACGTGTGCGTAGTGACGTTTTTCTGTTTCGTATTCAACGTGCGCTGTATTAATTGTAATACCACGTGCTTTTTCTTCTGGAGCTGAATCAATTTCATCATATTTTTTACCTTGAGCACCACCACGAGCTGCTAGTGTCATTGTAATTGCAGCTGTTAAAGTAGTTTTACCGTGGTCAACGTGACCAATTGTACCGATGTTAACATGCGGCTTTGTACGTTCAAATTTAGCGCGTGCCATTTTAGTTTTTAATTTATTTTTTACTTTTTTTCTTAAATTTTTAAATAACTATAATTTTTAAGTATGTTATAAATTTTATTATACCTTTATTTAATAATCTTTAACCTTTAATTACACTGTTTAGGTAGTCGCAGAAATCTAAAACGACCGAAAACAGCAGTTGCACTGCCCTTATAAAATTATCGTTGATAAACGCCCCCCTAACCCCCCTTATAAACGACCCCGACCCTGCCCCTTATAAACGGCCTCGATCCTATGGATTTCGTCTATAAAATTTCTCCGAAATTTTAGAAGCGAAGGAGGCTTTTATAGCCCTGCCGGAGGCAACCCCCTAAAGGGGGTAAGGGTTAGGGGAGGATCGAGGCGTTTATAGCCCCCTGCCCCTACGGGTTTCGCTTTGCGAAGGGGGTTAGGGGGGTAAGCTACGGGGCTTGACTTTGTCAACGCTACGCGAAGACCGTAGGGAGCGAAGCGAAGGAGGCGTTTATAGCCCAGCCCCTATCGGGTTTCTCCCCTACCCCCTTACCCTCTAACCCCTTTGGGGTTGCACGTAGTGCTTACCCCAAAGGGGTTAGAGGGTAAGGGGGTAGCGAAGAGAGCGAAGTGAAAGGGTTGCATCTGGTCGTCCCCAAGCGAAAACAGTTGCCTCCTTCGCTTCGCAAAACCCGGAGGCAGAACGAGCAAAAGGGTAATTTTATAAAGTGTATAAGGAGGGAGAGTGCAAGAACGGGCGATATACGCAGGCAGAAATAAGTATTTTCGGCGGATTTGCTGGAGCAATTCTTCTTTCATAGATTGCAAAGTTAAATAGTACAAAGTATACGTAACATTTTATCTATAAAATATAATAAAATTCTTAACATATAAGTAAAATCTTAAATATAAACCAATTTATCAAGTATAAAGTAAAAACTTAAATTATTTTAATATTATTTATTCCTTTTTTTAATTTTTTTTATACTTTTAATGAAATTAATTTAAGTTATTTACTTAGTTAGCTAACTTATAAAATCAGTAATTTTTTTGCTTTTAATTCTTACACCCTTTTTTCTCTAATCTTTATCCTTCCTTTGGATTTTCTTGTTAAATTACTCTTTTTTACGCGTTATTCTTACTTCGTTTTGGCGCGCTTGTTAAACACGACATTGGCTATACCCCATAAAATTTACGTTGCCTCCGGTTCTATAAAATTTGCCTCTTACAGGTTAGGGGTAAGCACTCTCTAACCCCTTACCTCGTTCTACCTAACGCCGAAGGGGTAAGGGGGTTGCCTATAAAATTTCTCTTGCCTGCCCCTACGGGTTTCGCTTCGCGAAGGCAGCGCTGCCTATAAAATTTATAAAATTTCCGAAGGAAATTTTATGGTCGCGCTACGCGCACCCCTAACCCCTTCGGGGTAAGGGGTAATAAAATTTCTCAACCCCTTCGGGGTAGGGAACTTCACTACGTGAAAGAAGCGATTGGCTCCGCCTTCGCAAAGCGAAACCCGTAGGGGTTATAAAATTTCCCTTGCGCAAAGCGCAGCCCCTTACCCCCCTTCGGGGGGTTAGGGGTTGAGAAATTTTATAGGCAAGCGCAGCCCCTAACCCCCCTTACCCCTTCGGGGTTAGGGGGGCTATAAAATTTACGTAGCCATAAAATTTCCGAAGGAAATTTTATAATTTTTATAAGGGGTAGGGAAATTTTATTGCCCCTATGGGTTTCGCTTTGCGAAGGCAGGGTTGGATCGTTCGCCCTTACCCCTAGGGGGTAAGCACTACGTGCAACCCCAAAGGGGCTATAAAATTTCGTAGAAATTTTATAAGGGGAAAAAAGCCAATCGCTTTTTATAAAATTTACAAATTAATTTTTATTGCACGTATTTCGCTATTCATAAAATCTGTCCCTTATAAACGACCCCAACCCTGCCCCTTACCCCTTTGGAGTTGCACGTAGTGCTTACCCCTTAGGGGTTAGGGGAGGATCGAGGCGTTTATAGCCCCTGCCCCTTCCCCGTAGGAACAGGGGAGGGGTTAGGGTTTCGCTTCTAACCCCTTATAAAATTTCTAAAATCTCTCAACCCCTAAGGGAAATTTTATGGTCGCGCTACGCGCACCCCTAAGGGGCCTTTGCCCCAAGGGGCAAAGGCCCCTAACCCCTTCGGGGCTATACAATTTACCTACCCCGAAGGGGTTGACCATAAAATTTTATAGAAGAAGAAGGGAGGGTTAGAAGCGAAAGAAAGGGTTTGGCGTAGCCAATGCGCTTCTTTACCCCTTTGGGGTTGCGCGTAGTGCTTACCCCTTCGGGGTTTGCAAGGGGTAAGAGCAGTGCAACTGCGCGAACATAAAGTGCGAAGCCATGAAATTTACGTAGAAACGCCTTTGCCCTTTGGGGTAATTTTATAAATTTTATAGAATGAGGGTAAAGAAGCGAATGAGCCAACAAACGGCGGCAACCTGCAAAGAGGGTAAGAATAAGGGGTTATTGTTTGCACTTTTCGCTGTTAACTACGCTAAAGTGAAAGAAGGGGTAAGAGAGTTAGCAGTAGAACGGGGCTTCTTCACTACGTGAAAGAAGCGAAAGGGGTAAAGAGTAGAGCCAAATAAAGATGCTATAAAATTTCTAACGGTAAGAAGATTTGATTCAAAGCATGGCAAAGACACGTTCTTAATAATACTAACTGAAATAAAAAGATTTCTAGAAAACTATATAAAGTGTTAATACTATACTAAAAATAGAAACGAAAACTAGAAATTAAAAATAGAAATAACTTAAAAATTTCAATTTTATTTGAAATAAAATTTAATATAATGATATACTTAAAATTAAATTTACGTTATTATAATATATATTTTTTGCACAGAATGATAAAAAAAAGCTCTATGGTGGGCTGTTTGAAAATATATTATTTAAAAATATATTAAAAAAAGAAAAAAAATTTAAGGAAAAACTATGCAAAATTTAGTAATGGTTATTGCAAAACTTCCAGAGGCTTATGCTCCTTTCTCACCAATTGTTGATATTTTACCAATTATCCCAGTATTATTTATTTTATTAGCTTTCGTTTGGCAAGCTTCTGTTAGTTTTAGATAATAAATATAATTTAAACATGTTACAAGGCCCAGTTATATTTAGCCTTGTAACATGTTTAAATTTATAACCCCCCCCCTCCCCGTTTGATCTCTAACCCCCTAACTACTCCGGAGTTAGGGGCTCGAAAATTTATAAAGCCATAGAACTTTTCCTTCTCCCCTAACCCCCGTAGGGGGTTAGGGGGTCGCTTATAAAATTAATAAAATTCGCCCCTTATAAAATTTCTACGAAATTTTATAGCCCCTTCGGGGTTAGGGTTATTGGCTACGCCAACCGCAGGGAACGAATCGAGCCCCTACGGGTTTCGCTGCCCGTTGCCTTTGGCAAAGGGAGCGAACGAAGTAAATTTTATAAGAGAGCGGTTTGCCGTTTTCCCTTTTTCCCCCTGCGATCAGGGGGGAGCGAGAACCAAGAACGAAGCCATAAAATTTACTTAGGAACGGCTGCACATACTTGCTGGCGTAGCGTTATTTTATAAATTTTATGGCAGCACAGCCTTCGCTGCCTCTCCAGAGGGTCAGGCAAGCGACTGGCTCCACCTCCGCTCCCTTCGCCAGGCGAAACCCGTAGTTTATCTGCCCGTTGACGAAGTCAAACCCCTGCCCTTATAAAATTTACTTTGCACTTACCCCTTCTAAAATTTACTTCTCCCCGTAGGGGCTCGCTCCCTTTGCCAAAGGCAACGGGCAGCGAAACCCGTAGGGACCAATTTTATAGCCCCCTTCTTTCGTTTCTAACCCTGCTTTCGCTCCCTTTGCCTCTTTCGCGTAGCGAACTGAAGAGAGGAGGGCAATAAAATTTCCAAAGGAAATTTTATAGGCAACGGGCAGCGAAACCCGTAGGGGCAATAACATTTCCCTTGCGCAAAGCGCAGTCCCTTACCGGGTTAGAGGTTGAGAAATTTTATAGGCAACCCCCTTATAAACGCCTCAATCCTCCCCTAACCCCGAAGGGATAAGGGGCAGGGTCGGGGTGGTTTATAAGGGGTAAGGGTAGAACGGGGTTAGGGAGGGTTTCGCCTTGCGAAGGGAGCGGAGAAGAAACCCATAGAGGCTCGAATAGGGAAACCCGTACGAGACTTACCAAGAACGAAAAACTTTTTTGTTTTTATATTTTGTAATTTTATTGAAATTAAAATGTTAAATAACATAAAATCTTTTTTAAAATGCAATTAAATTTTATAATTAATATTAATTAGTTTTTAAAAATTGTAATGTAACGTTAGTACTAAGCTTTTTACAATTTTGACTCGAAAAATAACAAATTTTAAGGTGTCAATAGTAAACGTATAAAGAAAATAAAATTATATGACGATGGTTTACACCAGAACAAATACAAAGAATAATTTTGCGGATGTAACTCAATCGGTAGAGTGCGATCCTTCCAAGTTCGAGGTTGTGGGTTCGAGTCCCATCATCCGCTTTTATTTAAAAAGAAATTATTTGTTTTTTGACTCCCCGGCGCCCGAGGCAGCTTGCACTCTCTTTCGTTTGCTGGTAACCCCTTTGGCTTCATTTGCGTATTTAAACCTCGTTTCTTTTACATATTTCGCTTTGTTAGTAAGCTCTTTTAAGCTTTCGCTTGCCTATAAAATTATCGCTTACATTTCAGGTACATCCGTTAACTCCCGTAAAGAGCAATAAAATTTATCTATAAAATTTACTACTGCTGCTGACAGAGACAACCCCTAATCCCTTTGGGTTGCACTTCGTGCAGGGGGTCGTTTGCCCCTTGGGGCAAAGGCCCCTACCCCTACGGGTTTCGCTTTGCGAAGGGGTAAGCACTACGTGTCTGGCGAAGCCAAGCCCCTTCGGGGTTAGGGGGGCTATAAACGCCTCGATCCTCCCCTAACCCCTAAGGGGTAAGCACTACGTGCAACCCCTAAGGGGTAAGCACTACGTGCAACCCCAAAGGGGCTATAAAATTTCTACGAAATTTTATAAGGGGCAAGGTCGGGGTCGTTTATAAGGGGCTATAAAATTTGCCCCTTATAAAATTTGCCCCTACGGGTTTCGCTGCCCGTTGCCTATAAAATTTCCTTTGGAAATTTTATTGCCCTCCTCTCTTCGGTTCGCTGCGCGAAAGAGGCAAAGGGAGCGAACGAAGTAAATTTTATAAGGGAGCGAAGCGAAAGGGATTGGCTTCTTTCCCCTTCGGAATCCAAAAATAAATTTTATAAGGGCGGGGAAATTTAGTAATTTTTATAGACAACCCCCTACCTCTTCCGAAGCTTCGCAAAGCGAAAGGGGCGAAAGCCAACAACCGAAAAATAAATTTTATGGTTTTGAATTTAATAGAAAATTTGTATAATTTCCTTTTTAAATTGCATCGCTTGACAAATTTATATGTATAGATATAATAATAAATATATACATATTATTATTTTTATTATTTATAATATACTATACAGTTTTAATAAATTTAATAGCTAATATACTATAAAAGTAGGTACGTCCTTAGTTCAGTCGGTAGAACGCTGGTTTCCAAAACCAGATGTCGTGGGTTCAAGTCCTACAGGGCGTGTAAATTCGAACAAGTTAAAACTATATGTAGTTTATTAAGTTTTTTATTATTGTTTAATGTTTAAAATATTGAAAAAGTAATAATTTTTTTGCTTCAGTCTTACTTAACTCGATAATTGTATTTAATTGACCCCGAAAGGGCTATAAAATTTACCACACCATAAAACTTACCCCCACTTCTACGGGGTTAAGGGCTTGGCTTTGCCAACCCCCTATGAGTTTCGCTGCTTATAAAATTTGCTCCTTGCCCCTTACCCCTTACCCCCTAACCCCTAAGGGGCTTGGCTTCGCCAGACACGTAGTGCTTACCCCTAAGGGGTAAGGGGGGGCTGCGCTTGCCTATAAAATTTCCCTTGCCTCCGGCAGCACTGCCGGAGGCAAGGGAAATTTTAGAACCCCTACGGGCTGGAGGAGCTAATCGCTTCTTATAAAAATTAATTAGTAGATTTTATTGCACGTATTTCGCTATTCATAAAATTTACAAAGTAAATTTTATAGAAGAAGTCATAAAAATTAATTCGTAAATTTTATAGGCAGCGCAAGTGGGGCGTTTATAAGGGGAGGGCGAATTTTATATTGGCTATGCCAAACCCCTTCTTTCGCTTCTAACCCCTAAGGGGTTAGAAGCGAAAGAAGGGGATTAGGGGTAAAAGCAGTGCAACACAACGAACTCCGAAGGGGAGGGCGAGCGAACCAGAAGGGTTAGGGGCAAGTGGGGATAAAAAACGTGCAAAATGAGCGAGAAGAAATATAGTAGAGAAAATCTTTAAAAAAAATTTTAAAATTTTTATGAATTTTATACTTGCAATCTTTTAATTTATAAAATATTATAATAAGTAATAAATTATATTTTAAAATTAAATTCCTTTATTACTTTATAAAACTTATCTTTTTACTTTCACTATAAATTTTTATAAAGGAATTCATTTTTTAATTTCGAGGCCATTATCGGTTTTATCTTGGCCTTTGCTGCTTGCCTAACCCGTTCCCCCTAAAGGCCCTTTAGGGGCTTGGCTGCCCTATAAAATTTACGTTGCCGTTCGCCAGCATGTACGTGCAGGTGAAAGAAGGGGGGTATTTCTTGTTCTCCTCTTTCCCCCCCTCCCTTTACCCCTTCGGTTTGCCCGTTGACGAAGTCAAACCCCTATCGGGTTTTGCGTAGCGAAGGGGCGAAGCTAATGCGCTGCCTATAAAATTTACGTTGTAAATTTTATAACGCTACGCGAAACCCCGAGGGGCAGGCAAGCACACGGGGGTTGCCTCTGGTCCCGTGAGGAGGGGGCGCAAAAGAAGTTGCGCCCTTTGGGTTGCTTTGCCCCTGAGGGGTAAGAGGTGGGGAGCAAAGCGAACGGCAGGGCAAGTCAACAAGAGCGAAATAAGTAAACCCCTACGAGTTTTGCACAGCAAACGAAATGAAAGAACGAGTTAGAAATGATTTACCAGTAAGGACAAATTACGGTTTCCCCAGTTAAGACTCGAGCAATAAAACTATCTTTATAGTAATAGCCAGCGCAAATTAATTTGACTTTATCTTTGTTTTCAAATTTCTTTCAATACTAAACATTATGATAATTTATATTCACAATGTATTAAGTTAAAAACTTAAAAAAATTTACCGAATTGATAAATAGTTTTTAATTAAACAATTATACATTTATAACATTAATACTTGTAATTATATACCTCTTAGCATTCGCATAGCGAAACTCGTAACCTTTTTGCTACGAAAGCTCTTTCACTTGTTGGTGAGTACTGGGTAGTTGACTGCTCTTCTGTAGCGACATTTACTGCCTTTCACTTATAAAATTACCTTTACACTTCCCGTTGACGAAGTCAAGCCCCTCCGGGTTTGACTTCTTTCACGTATTTCGCTATTCATAAAATTTGCCCCTTATAAACGACCCTAACCCCCCCCCCCCCTTATAAACGACCCCGACCCCGCCCCTTACCCCTTCGGGGTTAGGGGAGGATCGAGGAGTTTATAGCCCCCTAACCCGTTCGCGAAGCGAAACCCCTGCCCCTACGGGTTTCGCTTCGCGAACGGGTTAGGGGACGAAAACGTGCCCAAGAAGCGAATGAGGGGTAATTTTATAGCTCCCTACCGAGAGGCCGCAAAAGCCAATACGCAAAGAACAAATTTGGAGTCAGAGAAAAGACCCGTGCTTACTAATCAGGTCAGAAGATACCTGAGGTTTGGTATAAGGCAAAAGAAAGGCTAGTATTAATTTCTAAAATTAATTAAAAACTCCAGTTCATACAAAGGGTGACTTTTAATTTATAAAATTAACAAAATTAAATTGTTAATATGTATAGAATTTTAATACATATATAATTTCATATGTAATAAAAAGAAGCCTTGTTAAACATATTTAAAATTATTATGGCAATGCGTACACCAGAAGAGTTAAGCAATTTAATTAAAGAACTGATTGAACAATACACACCAGAAGTAAAAATGGTAGACTTTGGTATTGTTTTCCAAGTAGGTGACGGTATTGCTCGTATTTATGGTTTAGAACGAGTAATGTCTGGTGAATTACTAGAGTTTGAAGATGGTACTTTAGGTATTGCGTTAAACTTAGAAGCTAATAACGTAGGTGCGGTATTATTAGGTGATGGTTTAAAAATTACAGAAGGTAGCCGTGTTCGTTGTACAGGACGTATTGCAGAAATTCCAGTTGGTGAAGCGTACTTAGGTCGTGTTGTAAACTCTTTAGCTCAACCTATTGATGGTAAAGGTTCAATTAACACAAATGAAACACGTGCTATTGAATCACCAGCACCAGGTATTGTATCACGTCGTTCAGTTTATGAACCATTACAAACTGGTTTAGTAGCAGTTGACGCAATGATTCCAATTGGTCGTGGTCAAATTTTGGCCCTTTAAAGAATAACATTTAAAAATTTTTAATTAATATTTAAATGTTAATATACTTTATTGAAGGAAACTATATGCTGGAACCTTGATCTTTAAAAAACACGTACATGAAAATAAGTGACATTAAAATTTTTCAATACAAGCTTAACCCCCTTTGTTCGCGTAGCGAACCCCTATGTATTTCGCTCTTTATCTTTCCGGAATCAAACAGGGAAATTTGCCCTTTCGCCGGGGGGGGGGGGAGTGCTTTCCCTTCGGGACCAACGAAGGGTAATAGGTTATTAAATGCCCCTTTCAATGTAAAAATCGTTGTTTATATTAAGGAATCAGCAGGAAACCAAATCTTTAAGAAAATAAATAAAATTAAATTAAGAACTAATTATTTTATTAAAGTTTAGTAGGATCCTCAGAGACTATACGTTTCCTAAGAAAAATAAAAATTAATTATTTTTTACTTTATATTTAACTGTACTAAAACTACTTTAATTACTTTAATTACTTTACGTTGTATAATTGCTTTTTATAATAAGTTTTTATAAATATAAAAATTAATTTATATTATGATAATTAATAATTTAAACAGTAATGAAAAATGGAATCAATGGTTTGCCGGTTTAACTGATGGTGATGGATGTTTTTATATAAATAAAAAAGAAAACAGTGTAAGTTTTGAAATAACAACACATACAACTGATGCACGTGTACTTTATAATGTGAAAAATAAACTGAAAGCTGGTACGGTTAAATTACGCAGTAATAGCAACAGTGTACGTTATAGAGTAAAAAAAAAGTCAATTATTTGTGAAATTATTAACCGATTAAATGGTAAACTACAAAACCCTGCGCGCATTGCTCAATTTAAAGAAGCTTGTAGATTATATAATATTGACTATGTTATTCCGTCAGCTCTTATAGCAAACAACGATGCCTATCTATCAGGACTTATCGATTCCGATGGAACGTTTGCTATATCGGTTAGTAATTCAAGTACAGAAGACTCCCAATTAAGTGGTGTAGCAGGCAAAACAATTCGATTAACTAAGGCTAAAGGTTTTTGTCAAATTTCATTAAAAGTTACAAGTTCATATAAAACGTATTTAGATATGATTAAAACTTCTTATGGCTACGGTTCTGTTTATGTAGAAAAGCCTAATAAAAAAAAGAAAAGACCTAATTATAAGTATCACTGGACTATTAAATCTTGTGAAGACTTTGAACGTCTTTTTGAGTATATAAAAAGAAACCCCTTAAAATCTGTTAAGATGCATCGTATGCGTTTATCTTTACTTTATTTTAAATATAAAAAATTAAACTACCATTTAAAAACAGCCGGTACGATTGAATCAAAAATTTGGGCAAAATTTAGTAAAGCTTGGTTTAAGTATAGTTATTAATAAAAAATATGTTTTATATTTAAAACTATTTTTTGTTTTTCTTAAAGAGATAGTCCGTACTTAATTTATACTAAATTAAGTAACGCAACGTGAACTTATTATTGGTGACCGTCAAACAGGTAAAACAGCTATTGCAGTTGATACAATTTTAAACCAAAAAGGTAAAGGCGTTATTTGTGTTTATGTTGCAATTGGTCAAAAAGCTTCATCAGTAGCTCAAGTATTAAATACATTAAAAGAGCGTGGTGCTTTAGATTATACAATTATTGTTATGGCTAACGCAAATGAACCAGCAACATTACAATATTTAGCTCCATATACAGGTGCAACATTAGCAGAGTACTTTATGTACACAGGCCGTCCTACATTAACTATTTATGATGACTTATCGAAACAAGCGCAAGCGTACCGCGAAATGTCATTATTACTACGTCGTCCACCAGGACGTGAAGCTTACCCAGGTGACGTTTTCTACTTACACTCTCGTTTATTAGAGCGTGCGGCAAAATTAAACAATGCATTAGGTGAAGGTAGTATGACAGCGCTTCCTATTGTTGAAACACAAGAAGGTGACGTATCAGCATATATTCCAACAAACGTAATTTCTATTACAGATGGTCAAATTTTCTTAGCAGCTGGTTTATTTAACGCTGGTTTACGTCCTGCTATTAACGTTGGTATTTCTGTAAGCCGTGTAGGTTCTGCAGCTCAACCTAAAGCAATGAAACAAATTAGTGGTACTCTTAAATTAGAATTAGCACAGTTTGCTGAACTTGAAGCATTCTCACAATTTGCTTCAGACTTAGACCAAGCAACTCAAAAACAATTAGCAAGAGGTTTACGTTTAAGAGAATTACTAAAACAACCTCAAAACTCTCCACTATCTTTAGCTGAAATGGCTGCTAGTATTTATGCTGGTACAAAAGGTTACTTAGATTCTCTACCAGCTGAACAAGTTCGTCCATTTGTAAGTGGTTTACGTAATTATATTGCTCAACAGCATTCTTCATTTAATGATATTATTGCTAAAACACAAACATTTACTCCAGAAGCTGAAACAATTTTAAAACAAGCTATTACTCAATATCTTGAAGAATTTAAAACTCAAAAATAATCTATAAATTCATTGATTTGATTTCTTCACATTTGTAACCCATTATCCCTCCGTGTTGGTGTTCTGCCCTTATAAACGCCTCTCTAACCTCCCTCTGGGGGGCTATAAAATGTACTTCGTTCTTGGCAAAGCCAAACCCCTAACCCCCTTCGGGGGTAACGGGTTAGAAGCGAAACCCTAACCCCCGTAGGGGGCTCTAAACGCCCCGACCCTGCCCCTTACCCCTTAGGGGTAAGGGGCAGGGTCGGGGCGTTTATAAGGGGCAAATTTTATAACCCACGGGGCTTGACTTTGTCAACGCTACGCGAAGACCGTAGGGAGCGAAGCGAAAGAGGCGTTTATAGCCCCCTAAAAGGGTTACGGCTTCGCAAATCGAACGAGCCAAACCCTTTTAAGGGGTTAGGGTCGGGGGCCGCTCTATTTATTACTAATCTGTTTACACTTTTAACTATTCTATAATAATTTTAAAGTCTAATTTTTATAAAGTTAGATTATATTATTGTATAATAGTTAATACTTTTACTTTGTATATATACAGTCAAGAAAATTAAATTATAACAAAATTATGCTAACTTTAAAGATCTTTGTTTATACTGTAGTGACTTTTTTTGTAGGTCTTTTTATTTTTGGATTCTTATCTAATGACCCTGCTCGTAACCCAGGGAAAGGTTTAGACCAATAATGCATCTAAATATTCTAATTTTTTATTAGTATATTTTAACACTTTATAAAATTAACTACTCTTAAATTTTTTAGTTAAGCGTAGTTAATTTTATTAATGTATTATTTATTTTAAAGAAAATAAAAATATTTTCTTAATATAAATGATAATTTACACAACCAATTTTATGGTTTTTTAAGTTTTTTACGTTTAAAATATTGTATAAAAAATACGTTAATTTTATTAAAATTACTGGCGCGCGTAGCGACTCCTCTTCTTCGTTTTTTCCCCTTCTATAAAATTTCTCTTGCCTGCCCCTACGGGGAGGCAGCGCTGCCTATAAAATTTTATGGCTACGTAAATTTTATGACTTCACTACGTGAAAGAAGCGATTGGCTCCGCCTTCGCAAAGCGAAACCCGTAGGGGTTCTAAAATTTCCCTACCCCTTATAAAATTTACTAATTAATTTTTATAGCCCCGAAGGGGTTAGGGGTTGAGAAATTTTATAGGCAAGCGTAGCCCCTAACCCCTTCGGGGCTATAAAAATTAATTAGTAAATTTTATAAGGGGTAGGGAAATTTTATGGCTTCGCTCGCTCCCTTTGCCTCTTTCGCGCAGCGAACCGAAGAGAGGAGGGCAATAAAATTTCCAAAGGAAATTTTATAGGCAACGGGCAGCTAAACCCGTAGAGGTTAAAGGCAGTCGAGCTAATTTCCCCTACTCCTTATAAAATTTACTAATTAATTTTTATAGCCCCGTTCTACCCGTACCCCCTTTAAGGGGTTAGGGTTAGAAGCGAAAGAAGCGGTTTGGCGTAGCCAATGCACTTCTTACCCCTTTAGGGTTGCACGAAGTGCTTACCCCTAAGGGGCCTTTACCCCAAGGGGTAAAGGCCCCTTAGGGGTTCGCAAGGGGTTGAGAAATTTTATGGTCGCACTTCGCGTTGACGAAGTCAACCCCCTAACCCGAGCTATAAAAATTAATTAGTAAATTTTATAAGGGCCTGCCCCTACGGGCTGGCGGAGCCAATCGCTTCTTTCACGTAGTGAAGTCATAAAATTTACCTATAAAATTTCCGAAGGAAATTTTATTACCCCTTGCCCCCCTTCGGGGGGTTAGGGGTTGACCATAAAATTTCCTTCGGAAATTTTATAAATTTTATAGGCAGCGCAAGGAAAATTTTATGAGTAACGAAACCCCTAACGCGCTTAGCCCCCCCCCGTAGGGGCAGGGGGCTATACAATTTACGTAGGCATAAAATTTACCTTCGGTAAATTTTATAACCCCTAACCCCAAAAGGGCTATAAACGCCTCCTTCGCTTCGCTCCCTGCGGTTGGCGTAGCCAATAATCCGTAGGGTCGGGGTCGTTTATAAGGGGAGGGCCACTTTTAAAAGCCAAACTCAGGGTTTCGCTTTGCGAAGGGGCCCCCCGGCCCCGGAGGGGGCCAATCGGTTCTTTCACGTAGTGAGAAAGGGGGGGTGCGCCCTAACCCCCTTATAAACGGCTTCGATCCTACGAAATTTTATAAGGGGGTTAGGGCTTTGCTACCCGAACACAAGGTAAATTTTATAAGTGTTCAACAACGAAGAAGACACTCGAAGGGGGCGCATAAAAGTAAAAGGGTTAGCAAATGCAAATGGTAATAAAATTAATTTGGTTTCTGGATTTAATTAAATAATAAAAATTATTTTAATTGTAAAACAGCTTTTGAATTTTTTGGAAAATCTTTATAGTTTTAACTCAATAAAATATAATGCACGTAATTACAGAACCGAATTTGAAAGGAGCACGAGGCCCTCGTTTGAGTGTTATTAGCCGTGCCACTAATAATATGAGTAATTTCAATTCAAATAAGCAACTTGATAATAAACAAGAAGTAGTATCAATTACATACGAAGAAATTGGATTATTTCCACGTTCTTTTAGTCGTGTTTTAGATAGATTTTTAAAACAAGTTTTTTCGGATGTTGAAAATTTAGTAATTCAAGAATATCGTTTTTATCGATATTTATTTTTAACTACATTAAAATGTCTTTTAATTTTATTCTTTATTCCATTTTTTGTTAATTTTGTAGCCAAAACTTATATTGTTAGACCTTTAACTGAATATTTTTGGAATACAAAACAAACAGAAATTTTTTTAAACTCAAGTCAACAAAAGCATGCTTTTGCTGAGTTGAAAGAATTTGAAGAAAAAACGTATTTTGAATCATTAATATTTCCAAAATCTATTTTGACATATAACAATGTTGATAATGATTTACAATTACCAATTGCCAAAACTAAAGATTCTTTAGTGTTAGCAGATTCATTTTCGGTTACTTCACAGTCGTTACCTAACCGCGATTATGCAGACCATATTTTGCAAAGCGAAAAGCTTCTTTCGCTTGGCTCGCCCTACCCCTTACCCCCCGAAGGAGGGCTTCTTCACTACGTGAAAGAAGCGAAAGGGGTAGAGAGGAGAGCAGCCCAAACCGAAGGGACAGCCCGTTTGATTGCACAACAGGCAGAACGTAGCGAAAATCGTTTAAATTCCCCAGGGGTAAGTGGGACGTTAAATTTTGAAAGAGTTTTACAGACCGAAAAAACAAGCAAGGGCGATAAAATAAAAGCTGTCTTTTCAGAAGTAAGCGGTGCCTACGGTAGGGATGTACAAAATCAAGCATTGGACCGTAACCCTTACAGAATGACTGCTCTTTTTGTTTATGAAACTCAGGAAGCAGATAAAAATTTACAACAACGTTACCAAGAAAAAACAATTGAATTAGCGCAATGTTACAATGATCAAAGTGTAGAAGCAATTACTAATATATTTGCAGATTTGATAAGTTTATTAACATTATTTTATTTGTTATACGCGCTTGAAATTCAAATTAATATTACAAAATCATTTTTGTTAGAAGTTTTTTTTGGTTTAGATGATAGTAAAAAATCTTTACTAATTTTACTTGTAACTGATTTACTAGTTGGTTATCATTCTTCAAATTTATGGGAATTATTTTTTGAATTTTTATTTCATCATTACGGTTTACCAGAAAGCCAAACAGGTGTTTTTTTATTGGTAGCTACATTACCTGTTTTATTAGATGTATTATTTAAATATTTAATTTTTCGTCACTTAAATCGTTCGTCACCTGCAACTGTTGCTACATATCATGCAATGATTGAATAAGTGATTTTTATCATAGATAATACTCTGTGTTGTGTGCTGGTTGACTTTCCAGTTGGCCAATTAGCCCTGCAAAACCTAAGAGGGCTTGCTTTTTTCCCCCCTTTTTTTCGTTTCTGCACGTAGTGTCATAAAATTTACTTAGTAAATTTTACGCCTACCGCTCCCTGCCTCTATGGGTTTCTCTTTGGGACGGGACCGGGGTTTGGCTTTGACCCCCCCCCTTTTTGCTATGCGAACGATCAACGCCACCCTAACCCCGAAGGGGTAAGCATTTCGTGTCTGGCGAAGCCAAGCCCCTTCGCAAAGCGAAACCCGTAGGAGTAGGGGCTATAAAATCTACTACTCTCCTAACCCCCAGCGGCAAATTTTATAAGGGAGAGCTAATTTACTTTGTAAATTTTATGGCTGTCTTCGCTGCTTCTCCGGAGAGGCAGCGAAGTAACAAGTGATTTTATAGGCAAACGAAAGAAAGGTTAAACATAACCATTGGAGCGAATTAAAAACTTTATTTTATGGTTATAATTTTATGACAAGATTTTATTTACTACAAACATAATTTATAATTAAAGTCTTGTCATAATATATAACTATTTATATAATAAATATAAAAAACCTAATATAACACATATTTAAGTTTATTTATATAAATTTAATAAATTGTTTACAAATTTTATAACTTTTTTATTTGTGGAAATTTAACCTGCCCTTTTGGATTTTTTCATGTATCCTTCTAGGGGTCGCTTCACTAACCCCTTTGGGGCAGAACGGGATGTAGCGCAGTTTGGTAGCGCATGTGCTTTGGGAGCATAGGGTCGCAGGTTCGAATCCTGTCATCCCGATATATTAAGATTTTTAATTTGCCAGACTTACGATTTTAGTAATATCATTAAATAATATTATTTGGTAATAATACTTTTTGTTTTTTATTTAAATATTTTTCGTATTTTTTTGCTTATCTTATTATCTTTGCAAGGTCAACCATTGGCAGCTTTTATAATGCCGTAGCGATTTCAAAAGCATAATTCGTTTTTACCTGATTGTCCGCCGCCGTTAGCTTCCCCTTATCCCTTATAAAATAACCCTTACCCTTTATAAACGACCCTAACCCCCCTTACCCCCTATGGGGGTTAGGGGGGTAACCCTAGAGATCGAGGCGTTTATAGCCCCCTTCTTTCGCTTCTAACTCTTGCGTTGGCTTTTGCTACGCGAACGCCAAACCCCTAAGGGGCCTTTGCCCAAAGTGGTAAGAAGCGCAGCCCCCTAAAGGGGGTAAGGGTAGAACGGGGTTAGGGGCTCGGCTTTGCCGAAGTGTTGGATCGTTCGCTAACCCCCGCCCCAAAAGGGGTAAGGGGCTGCGCTTGCCTATAAAATTTATAAAATTTCCCTACCCCTTACCCCCCGAAGGGGGGTAAGGGGCTGCGCTTGCCTATAAAATTTATAAAATTTCCGAAGGAAATTTTATAGGCAAGAAAAATTTTATAAGCGACCCGTTCGCAAAGCGAAAGAAGCCAAGCCCCTAACCCCTTTGGGGCCTTTGCCCCTTGGGGCAAAGGCCCCAAAGGGGTAAGCACTTCGTGTCTGGCGAAGCCAAGCCTCTTCGCAAAGCGAAACCCGTACGGGTAGGGGTAAGGAAGGTTAGGGCTCGCTTCGCGCGAACGGGGTTAAGGAGGCATCGGCGAAGGGAGCCATAAAATTTACTACGTAAATTAGCGAAGCAGTAGTAAATTTTATAAGGGGTAGGGGTTTGAATGCGCCAAGAAGTTAACGAAAGAAGAGAACGAGTGAAAGCCACCGCGCTTATCTATTTATTAGGAGTTTTATTGGAAAAATAAAAGAAAACTAAATTTAACAAATTTTGGCTTAAAAATTAAACATTTTATAAAGTATTTTAGAAAAATTACAGTAAAATTAAAAATGTAAAAGCAATTTTTATTAAAAAAAAGAAAGTTTATTTTATTTTTATAAAAGAAAACAAGTTTCTTTTATAAAAATAAAATTTTTTAAAAAATTAGTCTAAAGGACGCATTGATAATACTGGTTCGTCAACACGGTCAATACCTTTTTCAAAACCAGCAGCAGCAGCACGTGCACGACCAGCGTGCCATAAGTGTCCTACGAAGAAGAAGAAACCTAAACAGAAATGTGAACATGCTAACCATGAACGAGGGCTTACAAAGTTAACTGCGTTAATTTCAGTAGCTACACCACCTACAGAGTTTAATGAACCTAAAGGAGCGTGTGTCATGTACTCAGCAGCACGGCGTTCTTGCCATGGTTGAATGTCATATTTTAATTTATTTAAGTCTAAACCGTTTGGACCTCTTAATGGTTCAAGCCAGCTTCCACGGAAGTCCCAGAAACGCATTGTTTCACCACCAAAAATAATTTCACCAGTTGGTGAACGCATTAAGTATTTACCTAAACCAGTAGGACCTTGAGCAGATGCTACGTTAGCACCTAAACGTTGGTCACGAACTAAGAAAGTAAATGCTTGAGCTTGAGAGGCTTCAGGACCCGTTGGACCGTAAAACTCGCTTGGATAAGCAGTAGTGTTAAACCAAGAGAAACAACAAGCAATAAAGCCCATTACAGAAATAGCAGCTAAGCTGTATGATAAGTAAGCTTCACCTGACCAAACAAAAGCACGACGTGCCCATGGCCAAGGAGTTGTATAAATGTGCCAAATACCACCTAAAATACATAAAGTACCAATCCAAATGTGGCCACCAATAATATCTTCTAAGTTATCAACACTACAAATCCAACCGTCGCCACCCCAAGGTGATTTAACTAAGTAACCAAAAATTACTGCAGCATTTGTTGTTGGGTTTGAAATAATACGAACGTCACCCATAAAATGTTCAAGCGAGTCGTTAATTCGCCCCGGCCTCTTTTAAAATTGAAAAATTTCAATTTTAAAAGAAAGCTAGTTATATAGATTGAACTGAATAAGTTAATTAACTTACGAGTTGTTTTAGGTAACTTACGAGTGATTTTAGCTAATAAATGTATAAAAGTATATACAAAATGGGTATAAAGTATGTACTAAATGGGTTTTTTTAGCTAGTTTTACATAACTACGTAAGTTAAGAATTGAATATATGCAACTATTTATAGTATTTAACATGTTTCCTAAAATAATCTAAAAATTAGCTTTATATAAAAACTAAACTATTGTAGTTTCAAATGTGTTAGTTTTTATATGACCTGCTTTACATCACTGTAAAGATCAGACTATATCTTAACCCTTTAGTTAATTTATTTTTAAGAAAGTAACTAAGTCGGGTTACTGCCGTTTCGCGATCACTTGACCGCTACTCCCATAAAGGGATAGTCGTTAGATCCCACTCAAAATTTTTGTTATTTTTTTAGAAAATTAATAAAATAATAAATTATTTATTTCCCTTTTTTTCATCTTTATTAATATGTTTTTCAGGTGATTGGTAATTCCAATCTTTATAATTAATGCTTTTTAGTCTACGCATAGCTTGAAATCTATCCTTTGCTTCACCGGCTTTAACTGATTCATTAATTGAGGGATAAGATTTTCCATTTGCTATAATAGGTTCATAACCTACTGGAATTTTTTCTAATATTTTATAACCAGAATAAGAATTCTGTAATTTAGTACGAATTCGAGTTTCAGATTCACCTGTTAAACGACTAGCTTCGTTAATACTGGAATAAACAGTACCATTAATTTCACAAACAACTCTATAATTTAACTCATTTTTTTTTACAGCTTTTGGATGAATGTTATATATTTCGTCCGGTGTATAAGAACAAATGATTTCTTTTTCTTTTGCTAATCGTTTTGTTAGATCACTCCACTCAGGACCAACACAAATAACGTTAGCTCTAAATTGACCTATACCATATAACTTCCAATCATTTTGTAAAGCCGGACAATCGCTTAGACCCTTTTCTAAATTTTGACCATGTTTTGATACTCGGTCTAAAATATTAGCAGCGTAACGTTTATTATTAGCTTTACATATTATTTCGTAAATTCCTGGGCCCAGGGCATAAAATAAATTTAAAGAATCTAAGAAATTTTCGGCTCCCTCTTTATCCCCCTGCGGAAAACCTAGGCAGCTTGCCCTAACCCGTTCGCGAAGCGAAACCCCTGCCCCTACGGGTTATTGGCTTTCGCTTTGCGAACGCCAACCGCAGGGAGCGAAGCGAAGGGGCAGGGGTAAGAGGGCAAAGCGAAGGACGTAAGTGAGTTAAGTGAGTAGCGCAAATCAAGCTTTGTTTTTTATTTATACCAAAAAAATTAACAAGTATAAATATTTTTAATATTAAAAGACTAAAAAGATTAAAGTACTGTAAACTATAAGGAATTTTACATAAAATTTTATATTTTTAAAATAGATGAAAATAATTGGAAAAATTTTGAGCGTTGATACGGGATATTCTTAAAAGATCCGTTCAATTAAGAGTTCCCCCGTTTAAGCAGTTTTTTTGTTCCCAGATTTCGCTGGGAGGTAGCAGTACTGTCGTATTACCACCTGGGGCCCAAGTATCGTAAACACCACCAAAGTATAATGCTTTTAAAACAAGAAGCCAAGCACCAAGACCTAACATGATTAAATGGTAGCCTAAAATGTTTGTCATTTTGTTTTTATCTTTCCATACGTAACCAAAGAATGGGTATGATTCTTCTAATGTTTCAGGACCAATTAAAGAGTGATATACACCACCAAAACCTAAAACAGCTGAAGAAATTAAATGTAGTACACCAGATACAAAGTACGGGAATGTATCAATAACTTCACCACCTGGACCTACACCATAACCTAAAGTTGCTAAGTGAGGTAATAAAATTAAACCTTGTTCGTACATTGGTTTTTCTGGAACGAAGTGACTTACTTCAAATAAGTTCATAGCACCTGCCCAGAATACAATTAAACCAGCATGCGCAACGTGCGCACCTAGTAATTTACCTGATAAATTAATTAAACGCGCGTTACCTGCCCACCATGCAAAACCAGTAGTTTCTTGGTCACGACCGCCTACAGTAAGTGTTCCGTTAAAAAGTGTTTCCACCTGACCTCCTAATGGAATACATTTGCTATCTAACTAATAATAACTAGTCAATTACATAAAAACTTTATCAACTTTCATAAAAAGTTAATAGTAAATGTTTACAATAAAAAGAAAATATTGTTTTACATTTATTTAAGCAAACCAATTCTATTTGTAATAACCCGTAATCCTTGCCCCACACTTCCCTACTAATCACTAAGAGGGTCAATGGCCTTTGCTTTGTTGGTTTTGCAAAACAGGGGAAAATAGATCTAGAGGCTATTACAGCAGAATTTTTAGATAAATTTTTTGTAATAATAAATTAAATTATACCTAATAAAATCAACAAATTTTAATACCTTTACAGTCTTCTTATTATTTATCTTTACCCGCGCTTCTTTCCCCTTCTTTCGCTATGCGAACGATCCAACGCTTCAGCAAAGTCGAGCCCCTAACCCCGTTCGATCCCTTTGGGATTAGAAGCGAAAGAGGGGGGGGGTAAGGGGTAAGCACGGGTTAATTGTTTCCTAAGCAGCAAAGAGTAAGAAAGAATTTTTACTCCTATGTACTTAATAAAATTTGCGTTTTATGAAAAAGTTAATTTTTACATAAGAAATTTTTATAATAAAAAAGTTTATATTGTCTACAAATAAGTTTATTACAACAATAACTTATAAGTATTTATTTTTAAAACATTAATGAAAAGCGCTATAAATATAATAATTAAAATGTTCATTTTTTTATAAAATTTTGTAATATCAAATTATTTTAAAATTTAAAAGTATGAAAACCAATTTAATATATATAACAATAACATTGGCATTATTGTTATATATATTAAATTGGTTTTCAATGAACTAAATTATTTGTATTTATTTTATTATGTTTTTTATAATTTTATAATACCATAAATTTTATAATTAAATTTTTTGTTATTTAACATTTATTTTTATAATAATTATTTAAACCTAAAGTACAATATAATATAAAAAAGTTATTACTCCCCACTCTAACCGCTTCGCAAAGCGAAACCTGTAGGGGTAGGGGCCTTTGACCCGGCACCCCGTTCTATAAAATTTGCCCTCCCTTTATAAACGACCCTAACCCCCCTTACCCCCTATGGGGGTTAGGGGGGTAACCCTACGGATCGAGGCGTTTATAGCCCCTACCCCCTTCGCTTCGCGAAACCTGTAGGGGCAGGGGAGGGGTTAGGGGTAAAATTTCTAAAATTTCTCTTACGCTGCCTATAAAATTTACCTACCCCCGAAGAGGTCGACCATAAAATTTCCCTTGCCTCCGGCAGCGCTGCCTCCCCTAACCCCCGTAGGGGGTAAGGGGTTATAAAATTTCTCAACCCCTAACCTTTACCCCCTTTAGAGGGTTGCCTCCGGCAGGGCTATAAAATTTACCTACCCCTTACCCCGAAGGGGTTAGGGGTTGACCATAAAATTTCCGAAGGAAATTTTATAACCCCTTACCCTCTACGGGGGTTAGGGGAGGCAGCGCTGCCGGAGGCAAGGGAAATTTTGTGGTCGACCTCTTCGGGGGTAGGTAAATTTTATAACCCCTTTGGGGGGTTAGGGGAGGGTTTCGCTTCTAACCCCTAAGGGGTAAGCACTACGTGCAACCCCAAAGGGGTTTGGCTTTGCCAAGAACGAAGTAAATTTTATAGAACGGAGTGTCGGGTTTCGCTTGCCTACCCCTCCGGTTGCACTTCTCCCCTTACCCGGGTTAAGGCTATAAACGCTTCCCTCGCTTCGCTCCCTTATAAAATTTACTTTTCTCCTTACCCCCTAACCCCGAAGAGGTAAGGGGGGTTAGGGCAACCCGTGGGTTACCCTCCTTACCCTTTCGGGGTTAGGGGGCGTTTATAAAGGGGGTCATAAAATTTACTGCCGCTCCCTGCCCCTACGGGTTTCGCTTCTTTCCCCCTGGGATCTAGGGGATCGCAGTTTGGCTTTGAGTCCGCCTGCGCGTAGCGGGGGTGGTTTGACTCCGTCAACGCAACGCATTCGCTTCGCTGCCTACGGGCAAACCAAAGGGAGAGCTAATTTCCTTTGGGAATTTTATATTGGCTTTCGCTACGCGAAAGCCAAACCCCTTCTTTCGCTTCGCGAAGGGTCTTTGCCCCTACCTCTTCGGGGTTCGGGGCAAAGACCCTTCGCGAAGCGAAAGATAAGGCAGCAGCAAAGCGGCGGGGTTAAAGGGGTGGAGGAGGGGAGAACAGCCACGTTGACAGAAAAACGGGTAGGTAATAATTGAAGGCCCTTATTAATAATTTTATTTTCTAGTCAAATTTAGAAGTGCTAGCTACATTTTGTAAAATTAAATTAAATAAAATTCGACCTGGTGTTGTTAAGACGAATTGGTTAATTAAATTATTATGCAAACTATACATTCTATAATAATTTGAAGTAATTTCATGCCATTGTCCAAAAGAAGTAACTTGAATTTCAATAGGCTCTTCTTGATCGCTTCCATTTTCAATTATTAAACTACATTTTACCCAAACAAGTGTATGTACATTAATTAGTTGTTGATCATACATTTTAATAACGTCGTCAAAAGAATTATAATACAAACTATTTGATATACTTAAAATATTACCACTTTTAACCTTAAGCTCTTCATTAGAATACGAAGCTTTTACTACAGAAAGTTGTTGTTTGTTATTTATACTATTAAGTTTAGTTGGTTGTGTTGTTAAATAATAACAACCTAAAACCATATCTTGGCTTGGAATAGCTAATGGATCACCAGTTGCTGTACTTAAAATATTATTATGTGCACACATTATTTTCCAAGCTTCTGCACGTGCCTCTGTAGTAATTGGAATATGCACTGCCATTTGGTCACCATCAAAATCAGCATTAAAAGCAGAACAAACAAGAGGGTGTAATAAAATAGCACGTCCTTCAACCAGTTTAGGGCTAAAAGCTTGAATACCTAAACGGTGTAACGTAGGTGCGCGGTTTAAAAGGACGGGTGAAACTTGCATAATTTCACGTAATAATTCATGTGTTAATGAAGCATTATTTTTAATAAGTGTTTTAGCCCCAATAACAGTTCTAGCATAGTTTTTATTTAAAATACTTTTTAATAAAAATGGTAAGTACAATTCTTTTGCCATTTCTAATGGAAGCCCGCATTCATGAAGTTTTAATTTTGGACCAACAACAATAACAGAACGTCCTGAATAATCAACACGTTTTCCTAATAAAAACTGTCGAAAACGACCTTGTTTACCCTTTAAAATATCAGATAAAGATTTTAACATACGACCACGGGCATCTTTTTCTGAGTTAGCGCCGCTTTTTCCATTTTGTAACAAATTATCCACTGATTCTTGTAATAAACGCTGAGCATATTTCATTTCATAAGATTGACTTGTAGCAGGATCTTTTAAAAATTTTTTTAATCGATCATTTCGGTAAATTACTCGTTGATATAATCTATTTAAATCCGAAGCAGCTATTTGAGTTCCCATTTTAACAATTGGGCGTAAATCTGGTGGTAATACAGGAATTAACGTTAAAATCATAGAATTTACATTAGAGTTTTTTCTAAATAACTTGCGTACTAATTTTGTACGACGAATTAATAAATCACGTTTTTTACATAATTCTTTTAACTCTAATTGAATTGTTTTATTATATACAAAAATTTGAACTTCTTTTTTTAATTTTAAAATAACTTTATTTAATACATATAAAACTAAGCGATTTTGTTTATCTAATTTTTTTATTTCATAAAAATTTAATTCATTAATTAATTGTTGAACAATACCGGCGCCGGAATAAAACGAACTCATTTTTGAAAATTTATAAAATGATTCTATTGTTCTTTCTTGTTGTAACGTTGACATAGGGGCCTTATTCGCTTCTTTCACGCGAAGAAGAAGCGAGTAAGGCCTCATAGGGGTATTTAATTGTTTAGAAATATTATTTTCATTTGTTTTATCAGTATTAAAAGGAAATAAACGATTTTTATAATTAATTACAATATAATCTACATTTTCCAGAGTTGTAAAAGTAAATAGAGTAAACATCCGCCAATCTTTTTCGTTTTGCCAACGTTCTCGATGAGATAATGTATATACATTATTATATAAACGTTTTTTATTCATAATAGAGAGACTCCCCTGCTGCGCTTCTTCTTCTTTTGCTGCCGTTCGCTTTTTGGCGTTTGCGCCCTGCCGGAGGCTACCCCCTGTGGGAGTTAGGGGGCGAACGCCAACCACCCTGCTCTGCAGTTGGGGTAGCCAATAACCCGTAGGGGTTGCCTCTCGGAGGGCAGGCAACAAGCGAACGCCGGGCGCGTTCGTTCTACCCCTGCCGGAGGCAACCCCCATAGGGGGTAAGGGGCTATAAAATTTCTCCGAAATTTTATAAGCGGAGCGACCCTTTTGGGGGCTTGACTGCCCTCCTCTCTCCGGTTCGCTGCCCGTTGCCTGGCCTTTCGCTTGCCCCTGGCAGCGAAGCCCCTTTAGGAGTAAGGGAGACAAAGGGAGCGAAAAAGTCCAAGCAAAAAAAGGCGCTTGGTTGCTTTGTTCTTTCTTCTTTGTTACTAAAATAAATAAAAATTTCTTTAATAAATCAAAAGAGTAAAATTGATGTTTTAATACAAGAAATTGTTTATAAAAATTAAAAACATTTTGTTTTATGCTTTGTTTATTTGTATTTTTTAACTGGTTATATGTTTTATTACGATTAAAAAGTAAAAATAAACTTAATACAACTAAAGGTTTTGTAAATATTACAGACGAATTATAAGCTGGCAAATTCTTAAATTTTTTATCTATTTTGTTTATATTAAAAGAAATATTAGTTTTCTGCTTTTCTTTACGGTGATGGTGCCTACCTACAGGGTTAGTGAAGTAAGCCGAGGGGGTAAGAGAGAAGGGTGCAAACGCCCGAGTGACGGGCAGCACATTTAAACCACTATTAGCATAAAAAGCTACATAAAAATCTAATATAAATGAATTTAATAAAAATTGTGTTAGTAATTGACTAATTTTTTTAGTGACTGAATTATAAAATAAATCAAATTGAATTTTTAAACAAGTGGATTCATTATGTTGTATAAATATATTAGATTCTTTAAGAATTTTATTAGCAGTAAATTGATAAATCAAAGGCATATTACTAGTGTTAGTATAATTATTATCTGTGTTCTTCGTTGCCTGGGCAGGTAATTGAAATAATATTTCAATTTTTCTAACTTGAGTAAATTTAAAAATTTTATTTTTTTTAGAAAATTTTGTTAATGCATTTAAATACCATTTGTTAAGTTGTAATGGACATTTTACTTGTTGAAGTAATTTATAAATAAATTGTCCATATTTAGATTTTAAATTATGTAAAAAAGCATTTAAAACACGGGGCTTAACTTTGTCAACGCTACGCGAAGACCGTAGGGCGGGGTCGTTGGCGTTCGCCCCCTTATCCCCTATGGCGGTTGCCTTCGGCAGGGCTCGAACGCCAAGAATCGAAGACCACAGGGAGCGTCGCGAACGACCCGTGACGGAATATGGCGGCGAATTGACTCCAATTTGGCTGCTCTTCGAAAGGCCTCCGGCGCCTCCGGCAGAAGCGAGAGAAAGGGCAGAAAAGGCTTTTATAAAAACAGGTAATAAAATAAATTTTGCTTTATTACTTGATTGCATTACTGATGTTTTTAATAAATAATCCCATGATGTTTTAATTATTTCATTACTTTGAAAAGATTGAATTTCCTTTAGATTAACGGAAGCTTTTTTCCATAAATTTTGTTGTAACAAATTTAAAATATATAAATCAGTTGGTATTTTTTTTAGAAGTTGCATTAATGTTTTGCTTGGCTTTAAAACGAAATCTATCTTATCTGGGCTGTTTGAGTAGCGAAACTTTTTATTGGGTACTCCAAACCCGACGTGCAGTATGTTGTTTAAAATAAAGTTTGCATAAATATATGATTGATTAAATTGGCTATGTAGTAAAGAACAATCTTTAATAGAAATCTTATTAGCTAAATTTAAAAAATTTGCGTATTTGTTCTTTTTATTAATTAAACTGAAAAGCCATAATAATTCGTAATCTTGCTTTCCTGATATTGATTTTTTATTTTTAAATAAATTTTTTAATTGTTGTTCGCTTTGATTTGTTTCTTCCCCTTCGTTTACAAACCGAGGCAAAAGAAGAGGCCTCTTTTGCTTCTGTTCTTTCGCTTGCTGCCGGTTCGTTACCCCGTACGAAGTCAGGGCGTCTGGCTGTTTCGCGTAGCGAACCGAAGAGAGAAGAGCAGCCAAGCCCTGAAGGGGTCGCATAGTGCGGTCCCTACCCCTTTCGCTTCGCGAAACCCCTAACCCCCTACGGGGGCTGCCTCCGGCAAGGGTTAGGGGCTTCGCTGTGCGAACACACGAAACCAAAGGTTTTGGTTGCGCCAACAAGCGAACAGTGTAAGGTAAAGAGGAAAGGGACTGTTCTCCAAAAGTTGAAGGAATTAATAAAAAGCATGATGCAATAAAAGCTGATTTTTCAATTGTTAAAAATTCAGAGCAATAAGTAATTAATTGTAAGTGACGTTTTTTTATATTTAATAATAGTGATAAATAACTAGGGGTTCCTTTTAAAAACCAAATATGTGTTACAGGGGAACATAATTTAATATAACCAAGCTGATAACGACGAATTACTGACCAAGTATATTCAACATCACAATCAGGGCAAAATTTTCTACTTTCTTGAAAAGATTTGTTAAATGGCCCTTCAAGTAGCGAAGGAGTGATAGTATTTGAAATTGCTGTTTCAGAAGAATTAAGCTGTGTATTTTTTGTTTCAGTTGTAAATTGTTGAATTTGTTTATTAGTTTTTTGAATTTTTCCACAAGCGCATTCAAAATCTTTAAGAGGACCAAAAATTCTTTCACAAAATAAACCCCCTTTTTGAGGTTTAAAGGTTTTGTGATGTAAAGTATTAGCATTTAAAACTTCACCATAAATTTTACCGTTAGGTAATGTTTTTTCTGCCCATTGTAATATACGTAGTGGAGAAGCAATTCCTATAGTTAATAATTTAATTTCACTTAATTTAGAATAGGATGTATAGTAATTTTTATATTGACTTTTATTTTCTAATGAATTTTTTATTGAAGTTTTCTCATTTTTGTTAATTACCCCTTTCATTACTTCGCTGCGGTTTGCTCCTTTCGGAGAGACATCCCCGCCGACCCTGCGGGTTTCGCTATGCGAAGGGGCCGTTGGCTGCCCTTCTCTCCTCGGTTCGCTACGAAAAAGAGCCAGACGACCTGACTCCGTCTGGGGTAAGGGACCAACAGCAAGCGACGAAAGAGCAGAGTAATTAATTGTTAAGGCTGGATTAATTTGCTTTGCAAAATGCGTAAGTCCAGTATTAGTTGTTGCTCCTTTAGCGCTAACATTTATAAATATTTTTCTTGGATCTTGATTGTTCTTTGTCTTCGCTTCTTGGCGTTCACGTAGCGAAAGCCAACGACCCCGCCTTACGGTCTGCGCGTAGCGAACCCCGAAAGGCAACCTTTTTAGGGGCTTTGCTAAGCGAAAGGACAAAGGCTCCGAAGGGGTCGCGAAGTAGCAAAACCCTTGGAAATTTGGCCACGCTGTGCGTGTTTTAAGGGAACTACCTTTGTTGTTGAGTTGTTTCAACCGAAAGGGTTGTTTTGCAACGGCAGCCCTTTGCGTAGTCAGCCTAAAGTGGTAAAAATTTCCCACGATTGTTAGTTTTTTTAGTACCTCGTAAGGGTAATTACGACATGGTAAAAATTTAATTTTACACAAAGGTCGGTTTAATGTATTCATAATTGAATATATTTTTTTAGTAAATCTTTTTATAAAATAAAAACTTATCCGCATATATAATGTAAAATTATTATTAAAATAACTACTTGGTAGTATACTATATCTTTTAATCTTGAATTATAAATATTTATAATTTATATTAAATCTAAAATTTTGTATTTCATTAATAATTAGTTTATAGTAAATTATAATTATACTCAAATAAAATAATTAAATAATTGCGAGCCTATCGTCTAACGGATAAGACAGCGGTCTTCTAAACCGCTAATGTAGGTTCGATTCCTGCTAGGCTCATCTTATAGTAATTAAACAGAAATTGAAAAATTTAATTAAAGTTATGTTATATTCAATTAAAGTGTAAACCAGTTTCTTCGCTGCCTTCGCGCGTTCTTTTGCAAAGGAGCGAACGACAGGAGGCAACCAAAGGGGTAAGAGAGAAGAGCAGTTAAGCCCGCTCGTAGCGAGTAGGGGGCTATAAAATTTATAAAATTTCTCTTGCGCTGCCGGAGGCAAGCGCAGCCCCTAACCCCTTCGGGGCTACAAAATTTACCTACCCCGAAGGGGTTGACCATAAAATTTCCGAAGGAAATTTTATAAATTTTATAAGGGGTAGGGGAATTTTATGGCTTCGTTCTTGGTAAAGCTAAACCGTAGGGGGAAGCAAAACCCTACCCGTAGGGGCTTGGCTTCTTTCGCTATGCGAACGATCCAACGCAAAGCGACCCCTTAACCTCCCTTATAAACGCCCCCTAACCCCCTTACCCCCTGCCCCTACGGGTTTTGCTTTGCGAAAGGGGTTAGGGGGGTAACCCACGGGGTTCGCTACGCGAAGACCGTAGGGAGCGAGGAGAAGGAGGCTTTTATAGCCCCCTACCCCTGCCCCTTCCCCTACGGGGAAGGGGCAGGGGAGGGGGTAGGGGGCTATAAAATTTACGAAGTAAATTTTATAAGGGGAGGGCAAATTTTATTACCCCTTATAAAATTTTGTAGCCCCTTTGGGATTAGGAGTTAACCATAAAATTTATAAAATTTGCGTAGTAAATTTTATGCCCTTCGGTCAATTTTATAAGCGAAGAAGCGAAGCCCTTTACCCTTCCGGGGTTTCGCTTCCCTCCTGCGATCTTACCTTTTTTGTGGGGGGGGGTAAGGTCGCAGGAGGGAAGCGAAACCCATAGTTTGGCTGCCCTTCTTATAAAATTTCGGAGAAATTTTATAGCCCTTACCCCCTTATAAACGGACTCGATACTACAGATCGAGGCATTTATAACCCCTACCCCTTTCGCTTCGCTCCCTGCGGTTGGCGTAGCCAATAACCCGTAGGGGCAGGGGTTTCGCTTCGCGAACGGGTTAGGGGGTAAGGGCTTTGCTTTCCCCTTAGGCGCCCCCTCAGGGAGAACGAGCCAAGCAATGTGTTGGTACTGCTTTTGGTAGGCACAAAGTGCAGCTGAATTCCTTTCGCTTGATTTGCTAATCCGTACTCTCCTTTAGCTTTATTACCTCTTTTAGCCGTCGGGGTTAGAAGTTGTCTCCGGCAGCAGCAGGGTTTCGCTACGGGTACCCGAAGGGGTAAAGGGTTAAGGGGTTTCACTAAGCAACTCGTGAAAGAACGGGGCGGCATTTAGTTTGATATTTTATATTTAAGTTAATTTATATTAATATTATAAGTTTAATAGAAATTAATTTTGGAATAAAAATTTTCATTTTTATTTTTTTGGCTTAACAATTTATGAAAGCATAATGTACTTCAGTTTTCTAATTTTGAGTTTTTTAAAAGTTAGTAATTTAATTAACAATAAAATAATGACAAATTTTTTATGTCTTTTTAACTATAACTTGCTACGCTTTTATCTTAAGGATCAGCTACCTTTTAGAATTATTGGTTAACATTTCTCTCTTTATGGCACTGTTAATTAACGGGGCTTCCTCTTCGTTTCTTTATCCCTAAAAAAGGTAAAGCGGTCTAAGTTGTACTTATTAACAACGCGCGAAAGAAAGGGGCTGTTAACTTTGCTTTACCGAGGGGTGCGGCTCCAAGAAAGAGCGAAAAGTTTAATGAATGTGAAATTTATTGAGAGTAGACAGTTAACTGTTTTAAAAAGTAAAATCCCAGTTATAGAAGAGCATGTTTTGAAAACTAAAACATGTAAACCTTTTTAAGTGAAAATTGGTGTAATACTTAAAAAAATAATTTTATTTAATTTGCAAATTAAGTCAATTTTCACTACATTATTTATATTTAATTAAAATTCTAAGAATAGTATTTTTTCATTATTATGAAATTAGCATATTGGATGTACGCAGGTCCGGCGCATATTGGTACATTAAGAGTTGCAAGCTCTTTTAAAAATGTGCATGCAGTAATGCATGCTCCATTAGGTGACGATTATTTTAACGTTTTACGTTCAATGTTGGAGCGTGAACGTGATTTTACCCCAGTGACCGCTAGTATGGTAGATCGCCATGTTTTATCGCGTGGTTCTCAAGAAAAAGTTGTAGAGAATATCGTTAGAAAAGATAAAGAAGAACGCCCTGATCTTATCTTATTAACACCAACGTGTACATCAAGTATTTTACAAGAAGATTTACAAAATTTTGTCAATCGTGCTTCTAACCAAGCAGTTTGTGATGTTATTTTAGCAGATGTAAATCATTACCGTGTAAATGAATTACAAGCAGCAGATAGAACGTTAGAACAAATTGTTCGTTTTTACATTGAAAAAGCTAAAAAAACAAAAACGCCCAATTTAATGTTTGCAAATAATGCTTGTTTACCCTCTTCATCTGCTGCCTTTGGTCCCTTTGCCTCGCTCGAAGAGAGGAGGGCAAGCAACGGGAAGCAAAACCCGATAGGGGCAGGCGAGCAAACGGGTGTTGACTTTGACAGGCCTACAGAGAGGTCTACATATGCCGATGTTAATTATTTAATTGATAATAATACAATGTTATATAAAACAGAAAAGCCGTCTGCAAATATATTAGGTATTTTTACGTTAGGTTTTCATAATCAACATGACGCTAAAGAATTAAAAAAACTATTAAATGATTTAAATATAGAAGTTAATGAAATTATTCCCGAAGGAGGTAATTTAAATAATTTAAAAAATTTACCTAAAGCGTGGTTTAATATTGTTCCATATCGTGAAGTTGGCTTAATGACTGCTGTTTTCTTAGAAAAAGAATTTAATATGCCATATACATCTATTACTCCAATGGGTTTAGTTAATACAGCAGCTTTTATTAAAGATATTGCCTTAATTTGTCAAAAAGTAAGTCAATATTTAATGAAACCTATTTTAAATAATAGTAATGCAATGGATTTAAATGAAGAAAAATGTACTTTAGAAAAACATTTTTCAAAATTCAAAATTTTAAATAAAATGGATTGGTGTGAATATATTGATAAACAAACTCATTTTGTTTCTCAAGCAGCCTGGTTTTCAAGATCAATTGATTGTCAAAATTTAACAGGAAAAAAGACAGTTGTTTTTGGTGATGCTACACATGCTGCTTGTATAACAAAGATTTTAGTAAGAGAAATGGGTATTAATGTAGTATGTGCAGGAACCTATTGTAAAAATGATGGGGATTGGTTTCGTGAACAAGTAGAAGGTTATTGTAGTAAAGTGTTAATTACAGATGATCATAGTCAAATTGGTGAAAT
>VYLG01000048.1_pt1 | contig 41101 bp, 26 predicted proteins | sample 5114351 | NCBI WGS metagenome assembly VYLG01 (sample SAMN12291798, study PRJNA351875) | freshwater metagenome | isolation source: freshwater lake | place: USA: Michigan, Kent Lake | collected 2013-08-15
GCTTGTTGGAAATATCAGCGCGATTATCGCTGCGAGCGCCTAACAGCCGTCAATGAGTGTCCTCCTTCAGGGGGTGTAGGCTGCGTAGAGCAGTCGCAACGCTGCATCCAAACGCTTGCTTCTGGGGCCTGCACGCTTTGGGAGAAGACGTATCGCTGCGACGCGGGTCAGGGCCAGTGTATCCGTGATCGGAACGACTATCTCTGCGAACGGCGTCTCCCTGTAGGGACGCCAACATCTGTCCCCATTAGCGTTGTTTCTTCAGGTTGGGACGAAGGATCCTGTGGCGGGGTTGATCAATCGTCTTGCACGCAAGCTTCTTCCACTTGTGATCAGACTTCGTCGACGGTTGTGCATGGTGTATGGCAGGATGATGCCGAAGGTTTGATTACTTCTGTTCCGGTCACGGCGGGTTGTCAGACAGAAACGCGGTCATTTACCTGCGTTCGGCGCGATGCCTATGATGATTGCAAGCTGCCTGGCACTTATTGTCAACAAACAGGTCAGACCTGTGTTGATCGCGACAGCAACGGCTCTTGCCGACGATATCGGGTTTCTTATCGGTGCACGCCACCATCTGGGACATGCGTGCGCGATGAGCAGACGTGGTGGTGTGAGGTTCCGACCAACCCGGCCGCTGGTCCTCCGACGCCTGTCAAATATGTAAAGGCGCGGATTTGGGACGATGCAGCATGTGTGGCCATGTTGCCGACGCTCGAAGGGCACACCTGTTCGGCTTTCGTGGACACATGTTCGGAGACATCGCCGGCTACGCGTACTGTGGATGGACTTTCTGTTACCGAATCCTGCTGGAAGCGGCGTCGGGTTTATTCCTGTCAGCGATCGGGCCAGGGCAGTGATTGCACGGTTCCTGATGCCTGCACGCTGAACCGGCAGGAATGCATTCGCGACGTGGGCGAATCCTCGACAACTCCGTGCCGTACTTGGAATTACGTCTATGACTGCCAGCGCACCATCACAGAAGACAAGCAGGTAGAGATCTGTTCAAACCAGCGCTTTTGCATCGAGGGTGCGTGCTTTGAACAAAGCCGAGACGAGAGTTCAGACTTTGGCGTCGCCGCTGCAGCGGCCGGCACGATGGCAGAGATCCGCGACGAGGTAGAGAAGGTCGTAGATCCTACGACCATCCAGATTTTCAAGGGTGAAGCCCGCCGCTGTGCCAAGAGTGGCTGGGGTCTTGTTAATTGCTGCACGCAAGATGGTGGAAATTTGAGCGGTAGCCTCAGCGTTTTGTGCTCCCCTGACGAGCGCAAGCTGGCTGAGGAAGTCAAGGCCGGCAAGACCCACTTTATCGGTGCTTATTGCGACAAGCGCATTTTGGGCTCCTGCGTGACGCGCCGTCATCGTTACTGTTCCTTCGGCTCAAAACTAGGGCGCATTATTCATGAGCAAGGCCGCCCTCAATTGCCGTTGGGCTGGGGCGATGCGAGCAATCCTACCTGTCGTGGCTTTAGCCCAGCGGAATTCGAACGCCTCGATTTTGATACCATGAACCTCGATGAGTTCATGCAGGATGTCATGGCCCGCGCGGTCGTCGCCGATCCCACTGGCGTCCTTCAGAACATGCGGAACACGGCAACCTTATTCGGAGCGGGCGGCAACAACAGCTCCCAAGATGGCACTCCCTACGATCAGGGCACCGATCCCGGGGGTTCAATCAATCCACCAGATACGGCTCCACCTACGCAAGGTGAAGTTGGTCCAGTTTCACCAGGAGGGTAAAGACATGGTTTTTCGTCGAGTTCTTACTTTGGGGATTGCGGCTTCGACCGCGGTTTCGCCTATGGCTATGGCCCAACAGGCCATGATTACCGAGCCGACAATGTCTACGGCTCCCGCAATGATTGGTACTCCAGCTGATGGAAGCGGCCGTGAATATTGCCAACGTCAGTTGGGCCATTGGTTCTACTGCGGCACCCGCCTACCAAAGGCACCAAAGCAACCCCCGTCACCGCCCGCCGCATCGCCTTCTGAACCCTCAAAGACTGAGTATGAAGAGAAGGTCATTGAGTTCAATCGGCGCTATGAGGCGCTGCGCGCTAAGATCGCCATTGATCCGACTGAAGAAGATGTCGTCGAGTTGATGCGTATGCACGCATGGATTGTCGAGCGCGGCGCGCTTGCCTCAGATCTGATGCAGCGTGCTTTATGGACCAATCCTGATCTCGATTACACGTTGCGTGTTCCCCTCAATGACCAAGGCGGCACGGCCGCTTTCCGGCAGGCTCAATTCTCAGAGCGTCGCGACCACATGTCCGTCGTTCGTGAACGATATGGGGTATTCTTTTTCTACATGAGCACCTGTCAGCATTGCCATCGGATGGCTCCGATTTTGAAGCGGTGGGCTGAGGAATACGGGATCGAGGTGCGCGCGGTATCCATGGATGGCGGGCCAATGCCAGGGTTCCCTGATGCGCGCGCTGACAATGGCCTTTTTGAGCGATTTGGCCTCGCAGGACGTCCTGTCCCAGCGCTGATCTTGTACGACACCAAGTCGCGCAAAGTTCAGCCCATTTCGTTTGGGTCGATTCCACAAGACGAACTTGAACGCCGCATTTTCACCCTGACGGCCACTCAGCCGGGTCAAAATTATTAGGTTTTAAGAGGAGGTTTGACATGAAAAAGCACAACAAGCTCCGTTCTGTTTTGATGGGTACAGGTCTTTCAATCTTGATGGCAGGCTCTGCAGCCGCAGGCGTCGGCGCAGACATGGACTCGGTCTTTAATGCGACAACAGTTGCGACACCGACCGGGGTATATCAGACACAAGCTGGCGGTGCTCTGATTGGTGGCTCTGTTGCCTATAGGCCTCAACGTGCGGGGCTTCAGCCAGCTAACATTAGCCTTCCAAGAGCGTCAGGCGGGTGTGGTGGAATTGATGCTTGGGCTGGCGGTTTCAGCTGGCTTTCTGGTGAGCAATTGACCCAGTTTAGTCGTGGAATCATTCAGGCTGCTCCCGGCATCCTATTCGATCTTGCCGTAAGTAAACTCTCCGAGCAGCTCAAAGACACCTTCACCAAGTTTCGGGACATGGCGCAACGTATCAATGAGTTTCAGATGGATAGTTGTGAGACCGCCCAATATGCCATCGGTACGATTGGCTCCAAAATGGGTATGGAGCGCGACACAGTCTGTAAGTTGGTTGGCACGAATACGGGTCGTTGGGCCAGTCAACTGACGGGTCGTAATGCTTGTACGAATGACACGACGGCCAGTGCTACCGCGAATGATGCAGCGGGCCGGACAGATCGGGGCCCTATTGGTGCTTTCAACGTCAACCCTGTGTGGATGGAGTTGAAGAAACTCAATTCGAGCATCATCGACGATAATCAGCGATATTTTCTGATGGCGATCAGCGGAACCAGATTCCAAGTAGGCCCAACTGGTTCGTCTGCGCCAGATCCAATACTTATCAATAGAGCGCCCTTAGCCCTAACCGACGCCATGCTTGGTGCATTTATGAATGGTGGCAATGTAACGATTTATCGTTGCGATGAGACCTCGAAGTGTCTTTCACCTTCTGCTGGAACTTGGACCATTGCCGCTGATAAAGGTTTTGAACGACGGGTATCTGATCTCCTGGTCGGCATGGTGAATGACTACGATTCACGCACTGCGCTGTCGGTCCCAGAGATTGCCTTTGTTGAGACCACTCGGTTGCCGGTTTGGCGCATTATTCAGATCTGCGTTGATACTGCTGGTGTTGCGGCTTGTCGGGGTGAAGTCAGGCGATTTGCAAAGCCTATCGCTGCAGAGATGACGCGTCGGTTCGTTTTAGAGCAAGGGGAGATTGCGTATCGAGCCGCAATGTCTTCCCCAAACATCACCCCAGAAGATCTTGCCTCGCTTCAAGATAATTTGGAATCCACACGTCAGGTGTTGGAGCAATTCGTGACGCGTGCCGAATTCGAGACTGGTGACATGAACGTTGTCGTTGAGCGTTGGCGGACGGCCCAAGCCGAATTGATGCTCGGAGCCAGTGGTCGCTTTGGCATGGCTGTGCGCTGGTCGCGCGCCATCAACTAGATCGGAGATTTCCCATGAACTTTGATATTTTTGTCGTCGGCGGCATCGACATTTACAAGATGGTTTTCGACGCAATCGTCGGGATCATGGGCTCCGGTATGGTTGGCTCTGCAGCGCGCATTTTTGCGCTTGTGGGCCTTTTGATGGTGATGTTTGAGGTCGCGTTCAAAGGAAAGGCACAGAATTTTCTGCGCTATGCGATTACCATTTCATTGATCAGTGGCGTAATCATGGTCCCTAAGGCGACTATTGTCATTCAAGATAGGCTTGCGCCTATGTCGCCGCGTACAGTAGCCAATGTTCCATTGGTCGTCGCGTTTGCTGCCTCAGTAACTAGCCGGGTTGGGGATCGTGCTCTGACGGTCTTCGAGCAATGGTTCGCAACACCGACAGCGCAATCTTATGCCAATGGCGGTGTAGTCTTTGGCGCTCGGTTATTGGGAGATTATATCCAAGCAAGCCCTCCTGCGCGCGGCCAAGCTCTCGTTATGGCCCAATTTTATCGTGATTGTGTCATACCAGAGTTGGGGCCTAATGGCTCGCTCACCACGCAAGAGGTGTCATCTTCGACCGACCTTCTTCAGACTGTAACCGCAGCAGGCAAACTCAATCCTGGCCGTATGTATATTCCCTTGACAGATGATGGGGCAGCAATGCCGGCCGTCTCTTGCACCGACACCACCCAAATCACGCGTTTGGGGGCGATTGAGGCTAATTTGTCCACTCAGATGCTTCAGCAGGTCGCTTTAGAGAATACGCCAGGTTTGATGGAGCTGAATACGTCGAGCATTACGGCCGAATTGCCATTGGCGACGGCTCGAGCCCAGGCCACTTTGGGCGATATTGCAAGCCGGATTACGCGAGGATCTGCCACGACGAGTGCCGAGATTGGGCGCTTAATTGTTTCTCGGAACGCATTGCGCGACGCGGTTTTAAACGGCGGTAATGGTATGACGCCTGGCAATATGGTTCAACTGACTGGGGATTATCAGGCAGAAAGCCAAACTGCTTCGATGTTCGCCGCTTCAGCCCATCAAGCGCAGAAGTACATTCCTATGCTGAAGATTGTCATGGAATGTCTCTTTTTCGCTCTGTTCCCACTTATGATCCCAATTTTCTTCTTGCCTGGAATTGGTGGGCAGGTGCTGAAGAGTTACCTCGGCGGATTTCTTTATTTCCAACTTTGGGGGCCTTTGCTCGTCGTTTTGAACGCGATCTTTGTCTATTGGGCTGATGTCCAAGGGGCAGGGGCTGTCTGGACGGGTGGGACTGCTCTCGGCCTTCAGGTTATGACATTAAGTGGGCTTTCGCGGCATTATGCCGATATCGCGATGATTGCCGGCAATATGATGATGTTGATCCCATTCTTGGCTCAAGGGATCTTGTCCGGCGCTAAGGGCGTGATGTCGCAGGGTGAGGCGATGTTGGCAGGGGCGCGTCAAGGCGCGACAAGCGCTGCCAATGCCGTCTCAACGGGTAATTATTCCTTCGGCAATGTCACTGTTCAACAGCAGAACGATGCTCCCATGACGACAACTGGATCGGCTCGTACCATGCAAATAAACCCTGATGGCACAGGTTGGATGGTCGCCTCAAATGGCGATAGGGCCTTCCAACTCGGTGCTATGCGGGTTGACAGTGCGGGCAAGGGGCTTGTCAACGTTGGGTTCGATCGAGCTGTCTCTGAATCTAGGGCCAGAGAGCAGAATGCGAGTTCTGATCTGAATGCATCTCTAAGTCGCGCGATAAACGGCGGGACAGGGCTGAGTACCAGCTTGAATGAATTCATAGTCAACACTCAAGATCAGGCCCGTGGCCTAACGAGAAGCGATAGCGAGCAGAGTTCCGTTTCTATTCGTGAGGGTAGAAGTGTCGCGAATTCTGACAGTAAGAGCAGCGGATTTAGCAATTCGAATAGCAACGGTCTCGAAGTATCACAGTCTGGTTCAAGCTCGGATAGTGCCCAAGCCCAAATTGATGTCCGCGGTCAAGGTTCAGCTGGCATAGGAGATAGCAAAGGGGGCACCGGAGCAAATGTCGCCATTGGGGCGGGTGCAAGTCGATCAACTGGCAATGAATCTCGATTTGGCGTTCAAGCCTCGACGAGGTCTGATCAAACCGCCAGTGGGGAGTCGCGGACTGGAACAACTGTCACCGGTACCTCTGAGCGGAGCGAAGGCTTTGAGCAAGTTTCGTCTTCGGTTCGTAACATGTCTTACGAGCAGCGCGAGGCGTTGGGTCGCCGCTGGCAGGAGGATGCCTCTCAGGAGGTTCGTGATGCGGGTTCAGCGGTGTTGGCATACAATGAAGCGCGCCGTGAGTCTGAAAGTGCGCAGGCTATGTGGAGTGAATCTCGTCGGGAAGGTTCAACAGCTTCTACAGATGTGACTTCTGGTGCAAGCAGCTTGATCCGGTCGGATTTTTCAAAGTCGAATAGTGAAATGGCTGCTCAGTATGGTTCTTACGAGAATTTTGAGCGTTCCTTGAGAGGTGGCGATGCCCGTGCGGCTAACATATTCACCGAGGCAGTTTCTCAGATCGCGCAAGGCCGCCCTGACGGGTTTGACGTTCCTGATCAAGCGCCAAGGCAAAGGATGCTTGGTGGCGAGGTGAATCCTGAAGCGACCTTTGCCGCAGGAGCCTCGGCTGCCTTGGTACAAGGACGTGGCGGCGACGCAATGGACGTTGCTGGTATTGGCCAATCCTCACGTGTAGAGGGACGAGCTCGCGAAAGCGAAGCCTGGAATGAAGGAGACAGGAACGGCCTCACCAATTTCGGTTTCAGGGATGCTGGGGTGTCGAAGTCTAACAATTCCATTGCACCGGATGACGGCAATACTCCGGTACCGCCGCCGCCGCGTGACGGGCTAACTCGCTTAGGGACCCAGGGAGAGCCTGATGGCTCAAAGAGTGGTGTGTGGCAGGATGCCGAAGGCAATCGCTACAATGATCAAGGTGCTGAGATCGTAGTGGTCTCTGGTTCTTCGCCCACTAACCGATTTAATATTTTTGAAGGGGAGGGCAATGCATCAACCGGGCTAAAATCTGTGCCTGACACTATGCCGAAGGAAATGAAGGAGTTTGTATCCCTGAGTAGTTTTGGCGTTGGCCCGTCATTCTCCGGCAATCTCGGAGCTGGATCTGTTGCCGGCTCAGATGGTCGCGCCTCTATGCCTGGGAGTGTCAATCTTTCGCCGGTTGTTGATCGGGCAGTTGGAACTGCCAATGCAGCGGAAGGTGCTTCCGGTCCTTACGCGGTCGGAACCGAGCAATACGAGGCCCAACAACGGAACCAGAATAATGCGGACGCTGCTGTTGGTTCCTTGGGCGGAAAGCCAGCCGTTGCCCTTGGTGAGCGTGGTTTTGACGCTGCGAAGGGTTTCGAATCTAGGGGTTCTAAAGAGATGGGCGATCTAGCCAACACTATCTTCGGCGATCCGAACAAAAAATAGTACGCGACATTAATCCTTTAAGGTTTTTGTCGGGTTATCCTTAGCCTTCCTTTAAACTCATGAGGTCTAAGCCTCTGAGGTTAGTTCCAACGCGTGGTGTACATACCAGAATCTGGACCAAGGGAATAATCTGGCGTGCGTGTCATCATCGGCGTTTGATATGCTGGCGGTGATAGCTGATTATGTTGGAATGCTGTCACCATGGGCCCAATGGTCGTATTAGTACCGTGATCGTGCATTGGAGTCACAGTATTGAAAGTGGAATGACCTTGGCCGTATCCATTATGTCGCCCCCAATTTAGGTAGCCGACTACCAACCAACACCAAGAAATCGGTACGAAAAACAGCGCTAATGCCATGAATTTGAACGCTGTGTGCTCCAATCGAAGACCAATCCATGTCAATATAAGCATGCCGATAGTGATAATGAGGCCTTTGAGAAGGGTATCGGCGAGCTTTGCCTTTCTGAGCTCAATAAGTTCTACTGATTCATGATCTTTTAGCTTGCTGCCCGTTTCATCCACGTTGATCACAAAATCTGATTTCGCCACTTTTGACGCACGCACGTGCCAAACAATCAAGGATAACCAGATCAATGGGACCAGTACTATTGCTAACCCAGTAATTGGGAAGCCGATAAATCGAATGTCCATTGCCTCTGTGGCAAAGGGTATTAGTCCCACAAAGATTGCGTGGATAAGCGTTTGCGAAAGTTTGGGTTTCTTGATCATCACCTAAGATTAAGCCCCGAACCCGAATAAATCAATAAGTTTTCTGGTCCTGCCATAATAGGCTTATTTCCGCGGCTTTTCCTGATATTCCAGTACTAAGTGACAACTTTTGCCGTTTTTTGTTGGTTGCGAGAATTCACGTGAGCAGAACCGAAATCCTGAACAACCTAAGTGAGCGCGAGAGGCGTCATTTTGAGTTTGGCCATAAAACGTTAGATAAGCTCTTGGAAGAGGTTGGACCGATCATCAAAGCCGCTGCCAAGTCCAACATTCGGAAACCTGCTGAAGTGGCTAACCTCTTGAACAGGCGCTCGATCCGAACTGCATGCGGCGATGCATGGACCTCCTTACTTGTAAAGGACTTGCTGGCTCTGTTGTATGAAGGCGTCATAAAGCGTGCACCAGTTGTCAAACGATCACTACCTGCAAGCACGAATAGGCTTGAGGCTAAAGAATTGACCAAGAAGGATATTGAACGGATCAAAAATGTTGTTGTTAAGCTCGAAAGCAAGAAGTTGGCGGCAGCCCGCGCGGCACAGTCTAAGCGCGCAAGAAGGGAAGGGGATTCGACTGGATTTAATCCTGAGCCCGTAAGTCTTTCGCTCGAAGACGTAGAAAAACATATCGCTTTATTGCCATCTGATAGTGCGGATGCATTAAAGAGTCGGTGGCTGAATTGCCTTAGGAATTATTTAAAGCCGGAAAGCCAGTTTCCTAGAGCTCATCTGAATGAGATGATGACTGCAATCGATAAGGAATGGCGGCGAAGAAAGCAATCTACCATCGGCCTCAAGCGGGATGAATGGCCGAGCACTGAGGTAGGGCTCACCACAACTTCATCGTTGAGCGTCAATTGGCCTGAAGAGGGTATTTTGTCATTTGTTGGATATCGTGTTGGCAAAACCAATCCAACTCGTCCAGAAACCTTGCGCAAGCTTATTCTAGAAGCCGTCTTTTTAAGAGAGATACCGCCGATCCTACCAAGGTTCATGATGGATGAGTGGGGCGATCCCGGCACTAAAGTTCGCCTATTGAAGATTGCAAATGTTTTGGCTGCCTTTGCACGTAACGCCAAGAACAAAAGAAAGCTTGATATGTCTCTATCCATCAAATCGTGGGAAGAGGACTTAGAGTACCTAAGGCAAGAATTTTGGTTGCCCAGTTTTTATGATTTAACTGGGGCTTGGCCATCTGGATAGTATGGGAGGCACCTTACATGTACCGCTTCATGTACCTTCGCCCGTCTTCTTACGAAGCTGCTGACTTAGAGACGCCAGTGGTTCACGAAAAACCGCCTCAAGCCTGCGAATGTGGGTGGAAAGCCAATTGATCATTTCCGGCCAATTATCTTCGTTATATCCATCAAAAGGTCGCGAATAGACAATCCGACAAGCTTTCTTTGTTTCCATCCTGCGCCAATCGAATTGATCACCGAAGGTTGCCTCAATCATTTGCCTTTGTGCAATAAGCTTTTCAAAAAGCCATTTATTGTCCTCTGCCTCAGATCGGACGAGATTGAGCTCGACGCGCGCTTCATCTTTGGAAAAAATCATCGTGTATGGGCAACCAGACAAGCCCGATCCAGCATTGACCCAGTGATCCCTTGATGCGCTAACATTGCGAAAAATTTCGATACCATCGACCCTTAATTGCGCCAAAGCGGCTTCCCAAAACGCAAGACGCAACTGATGGCGCTTCTTTTGTGTGTCTTGAGTTACCTTTTCGTCGTTATCCTTGGACGACATACTGATCATGAAATCGGCCGCCTCTGGCGTGGGTATAATCTGCTGTACGTCCAAGATAAGCTCTTCGCCAAAAGCATAAGGAGTAACCTTGAAGCACTGGGCGCGAATGCCACGGCTCAGAAGCCAGAGCACGGTGCTTGTCACTTCTCTGCGGAAATTCGCCGCGATGAAGATCATACGTTGGTCGTTGCCAGGATTAAGGACAATCTCGTTCAAATCTTCGACTTTAAAGAATTCGCAAAGCGCTTTCATCGCTTGGCCACCGCCGCAGTAGCGGTCGAGATATTGCTGGAAAATTCCGACGATTTGTGACTTCTGCAGCCCGGAGACATAAGCAGTGTATTTTAAGGCTTGCCAAGTTACATCACGGCCGCTGTCATCCAACTTGTTTTCGATCACGACCAGATTGCCATCCTTGTCGAGCGCGAGCAGATCAAGCCGTTCACGGGTTTCGTCAAACCCATCGAATTCCTTCTGGATGATCAGCAACTCTTCTCCAAGCGCATCTGGCTGATTTGCCAACCACTCTTGTAGATGGTCACGTTCCCGTAGCTGCAAGTCAGAAAACCGTTTCTGTACAAGGCGAGTAAGTCGGTTTTTGCTTAGATCGATGCGGTACATTATGAACCTCTATGAATTATCGCATTCCCTAGAAGCAATGCGAAACCTAGCCTTCGCTTCAATACAATTTGTCTTCGGGCTGTCTCATGTTGGCCTAGAAAACAAGCTTGAGGGCCTGTTGATTGTCGCTGAAACACCATGTCACTTCCCAGCGATAATCAACTCCCGCTCCCTCAAATACCTCAGCCCATACTGACCCTCACGTCTTCACATAGATAACCTCAAAGCGCCGCACCGGCCGGAAGATCTGTTGACGGGTGGCAAGGGAGAACGCGTCGCGGAGGTCAACTTTCTGAAAGATATCGAGACCGCGGTCGAGGCTCATACGCCAACCCGTATCGGTCACAAGGTGCCGGGCATGAAGCTCACCGCTGGTATCGAGTTCCCACGTCAGTGTTATGCCTGCACCGGCAGCCGCTTCAGCGATTGACGCCAACTGAGCTTCCTGGCGAGCGCGATCAGTATCATCAGGCCCTGTAACCAAATGGAATGCCAGTTCTTGCTCGGGCGCCTTCTTGATCGCGATCATTTCAATCAATTCCATGAGGTTCCGGAGCTGATGGAACATACGGATATAGGGATCTGTCAGAACGATCTTCGAGGCCCCAACCAGATAGGGCCAGAACAGCCGCTCAAAGCTGATCCCCTTCTGGTTTTCGTCAAATGTCCGGTGCCCCGGCGTCGCATTGGTTTTGGGGACAGGCGACGCCAGTGGGAGTGCCCCCTGCACCGGCTCTGCCGCGGTTAACTCGGCGTCTTGAAGTTCGGCCGCCTCATCCTTTTGTCGCCCATAATATAGATCTGGAAACTCACGCTCTTCGAGCGTTGCGATGACAATTTTTTGGCCAGACTTGCGCGTATAGGAGAAGTCTGTGGCGGGGTAGGTGCTATCAATTCGTGCAAGCTGGTCTTTTACGCGCTTGCGGGATTCCAGTGCTAGACCCAGCATTTCAGCGACTTCGTCTTCAGTGGCTCCGCCACCTGGGAACAAAAGTTTCATGAGGCCAGAATAAGTCTTGTGAACGCCATCCCGATCTCGGGTCGAGATATCGCTCGATACCGTAAAGTGATCCTTATAGGTGTTTGAATGGTCCTCGCTGCGCAGATGACGCAGGATCTCAGCTAGATAATCGACGACAAACCCATAACCGGCCGAGAACATCTCACTGCGGATTACTTCGACTTCCCAGCCAGGCAGATAGGCATGGATACGGTCGATGAAAGCTGAATCGTAGTATTTTTCTGGGAGTTCCTCAAACAAGTCGCTATGGCGCAGCATATAGGGGACAGTGTGGGCCGTGTTGCCGACGAAAACCATGGAGGCTTCAGCGCCTAGGGTTTCTATCCCGCGCGAGAAGGTCTTATTGGCCATGTAGTTTTTCATGATGTCGACGAGGGCCTTATCGACCTTCTTCTGACGGCCAGCGAACTCATCGAACGCCACGACATCCCAATAACCAACCAGACCGATTTTGCCTGATGCATTGTTCACAAACAGCTTCGGCACGCTGACTTCGCCGCCCGAGATCAAGATCCCGTGCGGTGAAAACTCCGAGAAAACGTGCGACTTACCCGTCCCCTTGGGGCCAAGCTCGATTAGATTATAGTTGCGTTCCACAAATGGGATCAGACGCATCAGCTGGAGGAGTTTGCTTCGACGTCCAAAATGTTCAGGCACGAAGCCAACTGTTTGGAGCAGGACGTCAATCCATTCTTCCGTTGTGAAGGCCTTACGTGCTGCCAGATAGCCTTCGTAATCAAACCGCGACAACTGGATGGGCTTTAGAGAAGATAAGATCCAGGGCAGGTCAGTGGCTTCACCATCATGCTGGTATTCAAGATCGCTGATGCACCAGACACCGCTCACCAACAGTTTTGGGTGGGCTTTGATCGTTGCTGTGTCGATGATGATCTTCGACAGACCCAAATTGGCAAAGGAAGCCTCATAGACGTTGTCTTTGTCGTTGAGGGTCGCGCTCACCCGGTCGATAACCTTCCAACGCCCTTTTTCACGAATGTTCGACTTGATTAGGCCAGCTTCATTCCGGTGCACGTAATGCTTGCGCAAAATGTCTTGGACTGTGGCAATGCCGGTTTGGATCGATGCTTCATCATTGGTCGCGCAATACTGACCCAGCAGATATTCCAAAACGTATGAGGGCACGATTGCATTGCCCTTCACCGTCTTGACGAGATCCTTCCGGACCACAAGGCCGGCAAAATGTTCGTTGATCTTATCGTCAAGCGCGGTCATGGGATGCCCTAAAAATCAAAGTCAGTTGCGATACTACGCTGTAGCTTATAGCGAGCTTCCTTAAAGGTTCGGAACTGGCTCGTCCCCTCAATTTGCTCTTCCAGTTTGAGCACCACGTCTGATCCATTGAACTGGTCGGCTTCGCGCGTCAAAAGAAGTCGGATCGATATCTCCCGGTCCCGCGCGTTCTCACTGCGCAATTCAAAGCTGACCATGTGCATGTCAGAGATCATCTGCCCCGTTAGAGACCAGAGTGCAATGCGAAGCGTGCGCGGATGGACTTTCTCAGTGACGGCAGCTTCTTGATAGAGTGTGCAAGCATATTGGCCCGCTGTGATTGGACGGCTTGGTGAGATCACCGTCACGTCTACTTTCGTGACATCGCTAGTGCGCTTCTTGGAGATGGTGACAACCGGCACCACAACTTCTTGAAGGGTCGCGCCACCATGGACAAACCGGCTGCCGCTTCCTTGCCGTCTTAAGCGATTGATTGATTTCGGAACCAGCGCTTCAACATTCCCTGAGAGGCCAAGGCGAGCGGGAGTAAAGTGGGCCAGTCCATGCTCACTTTGGAGCCCGTGACCAAGCACAAATCGTCTATTGATTGAAAGGACGGTCTCGCCATGGATTTCAGACGATGAGAAATCGCTCTCTTCAATCGGCCGGTGCTGATAGAGGAAGCCATGGTCGGCGGTGACGATTACATTGCTGGCGTTCGCTCCAGAGAGCTTCTTTACCAGCTTCACGATGTCCTCAAGCGTATCTTCAACGGCCTCAAAAGTCCGGTCTTCGGTAGCGATTTTGTCGCCAGTGGCATCGATTTGATTGTGATAAATATAGAGAACGTCGCACTCGCTCACCCGTGTCCGTGCGTCATCCTTTGTGAGGGCCATGAAATCTTCGGCGCGCATTGCATCGGCGCGATCGCCTGTACGCCCGGCATTTAGGAGTTTGAGCCTTGCGTCTAATCCCACAGAGTTCTGCCCATCCACCAAAACGGTAGTGCTATCATTGTCAGCAATCGCGAGCGCTTTGTGCGGCAGAAGTGCAGCCATACCCAGCTGGGTATAGCTTGGGAGGGCACCGAGTACTGGCTTGATCTCGGCGTCATAGCGATCGATCGTGCGTATTTTCTCCACGAGTTCATGGGCGCATTCATAGCGGAAGGCGTCGGAGATAATGACGCAGATCCTTTGACCCTTACGGCGAAAGCTACCCACTTCATCCACAAAGAAGCTGGTTTGCGAAGGGTGAAGACCACAAGCCCAAGTCTCTGACTTATCGACTTGTTGCTGCCAAGCCTCATTCAGGCGCGTCAAATAGTGGTTCACATAGTGATTTTCGACTTGCTCGAATAAGGGCTGCATGAGGCTTGCCTGCGCTGCCCGACGCATATGCAGGATGAATTTACGGTAGTGCTGGTCGATCCGAAACCAGCTTTGGGCATAACGGCTTACGCCATCATCCATACTGGTTACGCCTAAGTTGGCGCGCGTCAGTTCTTCATGGAACTCAGCTGCAAAGCCGATGGCTTCATAGATATCCTTGTAGCGTTCATACCAGAATGTCGGTCTGCGCGCCCACACGATGCGACGGACCTCAGAGGTTGGGATCTCACGGGCCACAACTGCCGCGCAGAGTTGCTTGATCAAATATTGGTCGATCAGCTCAAAGGCATTTGCATCTACCAGCTTGCGCAAGGCGATGGGCGCAACTTTGCTTTCCATGTCCAATTCGCTTGCGGCCATAGAAGACAAAGTATCGAAGGCTGCATGATTGAGGCGACCATTTTGCCAACGTCCAAAGAACACGCTGGCATCAGCGGCCAGAGTTACATCTTCGTCGGTTTGGGCACGATGAACTGTGGAAAATAGCCACAAGGCATAATCCTTGATGCCTGGCTCTGCTGCCGCATAGCCATGGCGATATTTGACTTGCTGCCACAGGAATTTCTCGAGCCCCACGCGCGTAATCAGGCGCAGCGTCTCCTCGCTGTCTGTCGCAAGGTCCGCCAATAAAGCTTCCAGCACGGTATCCAGATCGCCATCCGTACCCGCACAAATCGCCAACATACGGCGTCTAAGGTCACTAGGCGTATCGGTTTCCCGAATGAGAACTTTCAAGCGTTCAAGGCGCTTGGTGGAGCGGAAAAAATCGCCATGTTCAGCAAAGACGGGATCAAAAAGGTCAGGTAGGCCCAATTCGGTCCGCCAGATTGCGGTCTGATCGGCTTTGAACGCGCCATGGGCCAGCTCGATATCCAAGATCCAATTATTGATATCGGCCGGACGTGGGCCAGATCTATAAAGCAAAAACTTCGCCTTTGGCTCCTGCCGCAGCACGCGATATTTTACGCCAAACTCGTTATTCGCCAAATCGATCTTTGTAACGCCCGGCAGGTCAAGTCCATCATACGTATCGCGCATTTCACCATCTGGATCGGTCCAGACGATGATCCTGCGTTCTTCAAATTGGGTGGCGAGGCCTTTGGCGATGCGGTCCTGCATTAGTCGTCGCTCTCGTCTAGGCCCTTGATGGCCTTCAAGGCACCGGCAAACTTTGGATAATTGGCCTTCACGCCATCATCGAGGTCTATTGCGATCCGACGCTGGGCCATGGGGAGGAGCGTGTCGCGCTCCCAAGCTTCCAGTTCTGCAATTTGTTTGGTGATTTCCGGCGCTTCCTTCTCGGCCGAGCGGCGTTCAGCGACGCTGGCGTCAGGGTCAATCGCGATCCGGTCGAGGTCTTTTCGGTGTGCTTCCAACTTATCCCGCAGCGGCCGCACATATTCGGTCAGGACCGTGCTGATGGTGCTTTCGGTATAACGATGCATATAGATGAGCGCGTTGAATGTGCCCTTGGGGCTGGTGAACAGCCAATAGATCGGCCGCTTCTTGTAGCGGCGAACATGATAGTCAAAAAAGTCCTTGGTGAACCAGCGGCGGATATCTTTACCAAGAGCCTCTTCGATAAAGGCAAGGTTCTCTTGGAATCGTTCTTCGCCAAATGTGACGCGCAAGAATTTGCGGAAGCGCTCGGTGATGTCATCGCCAAACCAGTCCCGATCCAGCAACGGGATGACATTGTCGGCATCAGGCATGAAGCTTGGTTCAGGCACTTTTGCAAGATACTCGGCCAGCGTATCACCTTGGTTGGCAAGGATTAGGCCCGGCGCATCCAAGCTATAGCGCCCAAACATGCAGCCCACGCCATAGTGCAGAAACTCTGCCATCGTGTCGGCGCGCAGCCGTTCCTCTCGTTCTTCCGAAGTGATCTTTATTCCATAACGATAAGCGGGGTTGCAGGTCAGTGTGATTTCGTTGAGCGGAACTTTATGGGTCAATTCGTCGGTCAAACCATATGCGTCGATGAAGATGCTGTTATTTGCTTCTTCCAGCCGATGCATTTCTTCAGTGATCTCCTGCCAATGTGTGCGGAGGTTCGCGTATGTCCTCCTTAACCCCTCTCCGCGATGGCGGGGTTCAAGTAAGGGCAGCGCGATAAAGTCAGCGGCTATTTCTCTTTCATTCCAGTCCGCTTTTGAAATCTCTACCAGACGAGCCGCCGCTGTCGTGGTTTTCTCTTGAACATTCGGATAGACCGACAAATTCGGCAATTCACCCACCACTCCAGAGGTAACATTTAGAGTTCCGCCCCTAACCTGAAGCAGAAATCGCATAAGATTAGAGTTGAGTTGTGCCAATGTTGAAAAAGCGCCATGCCCGAATACCGTCGGGGACGCGCTAGTAAAGCCAAACCCATCAGGCCTCCAGCGGAAACTCGTAAATCCCGATCCAACTAATCCCCAAGTTACACCACTTTGAAACAAAAAAGCCAAGTTTTGTGGTCGGGAGCGTAAAGAACCATCAGGGTTTCGATAATTTTTGATCCGTTCGCCGTCGTTCTCCCAGTCCATTAGATAATCTGGTCCGAGATACCACTTCCGGAAGTCACCAGCTTTGTCTGTTCGTATCCAGCGTCTTTGGCGTCCAATTGCGTTTAACGATACCTCCCAGGCCATCTTTATGAAGAGGTCATCATTTCGCGTACCCACTCCTTCCTTAACCATAAAAAGGTCGCCTATCAGGGGGTTGCTATACAGCTTTCTGACGGTAGGGCTTAGCCAATAGGCAATGGGTTTACCGGGAATTTTTTGGAAATCTTCATTTCTCGCGAAGTGTAGCCCATATTTCCGGTCAAGAAACAGACTTTCTATTTTTTCTGGGCTGCGCACGTCAACTTGCTTTTTGAAGAGTCGACGGAATGTTGCTTGGAATCCAACTTTGGCTTGGCCTTTTTTTACACAGAAAGCGACTGTTCCGAAATCTGATCCAAACATACCTCGCCCTAAATGAACGAGAGAAGTAATCTGACATTCTTCAATAAGTAACGAACGAACCCCTTCAAAGGACGGCAAAAACATCCAAGAAGGCAAATTGAGGTGGGAAATGTATCCCTTATCTAAGGCAATATTAACAGACTTTTCAATAAACATTGCGAAGAGATCGGACTTGCTATTCGGATAAGCCATTTTTGCGAAAGCGTTCAGCTTATCATTCAACCCTTTGGAATTTGCATAGGGTGGGTTAGCGACAACAACGTGGTAGCGCGGCGACAGATAGTCGGCCATTTCGAGTACCCGGAGCACGCGGGCATGGGTCTCACGTCGGATCAGGTCGCCGGTGAAGTCCTTCGCGGCCAGCAGGCGGCGCGCCTCGGCAACATCAGGGAGCGTTGGGGTGATTAGAGCACCGAAGTTCTTGGCTTGGGCGAACTGGCCCAATGTGTCGCGCAACGGGCCAGTAAACAGATCGCGGCCTGCGACTTGGATATAGTCGGCTAGCTCTTGGGCATCAAAAGCCACATTCTCCATCACACAGATATTGGGCTGAACCGGATTACGCAGGAAACGGCGCTTACGTGCCGCTGCCTTCATGGTCAGCGCGAAGGCTGCTAGTGCGCCTGCCCGATCATCAATCTCAATACCATAGAGATTGTGCGTCAGGATTAGGCCCGGGATCTCGGCAGGGTCGTAGCCTTCTTCCTCATAGATCGCGTAAAGGAGATCGAAGGCGTAGGTCAGCATATGACCAGAGCCACAGGCGGGATCGCAGATCTTGATCTCTTCAGGCTTGGAAATCTTCAGGAAGTCCGTCTCAGGCTCTTCTGGCGCGATGTAATAGTCCATCTGTGCCGCGAGCTTGGAAGCTGGGCGATTGAGCAACCAGAGCCGGCCGAGACTATTTTCCACCAGATAACGCACGATCCAGTGTGGCGTGAACAATTGGGTGGCGGCTGGAATATTCTCAGGCGTGATTTTGACGTTCTTCTTTAAGCCCGCAAACACCTGATCCTTTTTCTCACTGATGTAGAACTGATAGAGCCAGCCAATGATCTCAACATCCTGGCAGGCTTCCTCTGTCATGACCGTGCGCATTTTGCCGATCACACTGCCTTCAGCTAGAAGGTCTGACGGCATCAACAGCTCTGTTGGATCGTCTGTTGCTTCAAACAGGAAGGGCATCGCGCCGTTCCAATGGTTACAAGCAGCCACCACCAGCTTCTGATACGCTTCCCCTTGAGGATCGGCTGACGACACCCGACCATCGAGCAGATCGCGCACCACTTGTGCCGTTCCTGGCGGCACTTCATCGCCCATCACGCCTGCCATAGCCTCTGACAGGATCTCTGGCCGCGTCTCGCCTGCACGCGGGGTCAGCACACGTGGGCTTGTGTAGCCACAAGCGTCCATGAAGCACAAAGCGCTGAACCGGTTGAACCAAGTGTAGGCAACTTGTTCGACCACTTGATCGCGAGAGCTTGCGCCAATCTGCCCTTCCAGCTTGGATACCGCCAATGGGTGGGAACGCCGTGCCGCACTTTGCTCGGCCAATACCTGGTCAAGACGTGCCGCCACTTGCTGACGCAAATTCATCCGCGCCTCTTGAGCAAACTTCTTCAGCGCACCGGTGTCCATCACAATTTAATCCTCTTACCCTTCGAAATCGCTTCCAATAAATTCTGACGTAACTCGCCCACATAGCCTTCAATATCCTCGACGTTCGATAAAATGGGGCTTCGAGGTTGCGGGTTTAGAGATGCAATTCCGACAAATTGCGGGACCTTTGGGGCCATTTCAGGCAGCGGAACTGGAGGTTCTGCAACACCTGATCCCGAACCTACGTCTGGCGCTGTGGGCGATGTAGGGCGAGGTTCTGGTGGAGGCGTGGGAGCGACAGGAGTTCCCGCCACAGCTGCCCGCTCTAGCAAGCGATTGAAAGCCCCATCAGAGAAGCGGGCAAGCGATCCTGCAATCACATCGGGCACATCTTGCTCTAAGATCGTCTTTGTCGCCTGATCGAAACTCGCAAGGATTGCGCCTTTTTCGGCATCCGGAACTGCGGGCCACTCTGGCAAATTCTCAAGCGCTGCGCGCATCCCGAGCAATTGGGCGCGTGCACGTTCGCGGGCAGCCGTCGCGGCTTGTTCAATGGCCTTTTTTAGCCCGTCAAGGTTTGGCTTGATAGAAGATGCCACGCCGGACTTATGAGCTTGTGCGTCGGCCAGTGCCTGCTGAAGCGCGGTGACTTGGCTTTGGTCTAGACCACCAATGAGCGCAGCCTTCTCACGCAAGAATCTTGCTGCTTCGTCATAAATGCGCCTTTGCTCACCGCTCATAAAGCGGCGGATCGGGTCCAGAACTTCTTCCTTCAAGTCGGCGAGCGTTTCGGCTTTGGAAGGCAACTCGGTCACCCAAGTATTTTGAGGGATTTGCTTGAGTGTTGCGATCTCTGCTTTAATCGGGGTGAGAGCGGCAAGGAAGGGATAACGATCCACATCTCGCAAAAGCCCGTCAGCTTCAGCCAACAACGAATTGAGAACTTCACCTGCCTCTTTGACCAACCCTTTTGCGTCGCGAGCTTCCGCCGACCGGTCCAACAAGGCCTCAATGCTGGATCGAAGCCGCGACACTTGGGCGGGCGTATGGTCGCTAGTTTGCTCCAGCACAATATTGGCGTGCTTATGATTGTTGTTCAGTGCCTTAGGAACAGCCTCGCCGTCCAAAGGGGCACCATCCAACGCCACTTCCAGCTTACCGCGCCCTACCAGGCCAGCGGTCAGCGCTAGAATTGCAAACTCAGACCAGCCGTATGGCTTTTGGTTCAAGCGATCCAACAGTGTCTTGACCGTCGTTCTAAGCCCTTGGCGGTTTTGGGTCGCCAAAATGTTGAGCAACTCACGTTCTGGTTCGCTCGGCGCGGTTTCGCCCAATCCTTGAAGTGTCTGTGCGCCGTGCTTGAAGAGGCGCAGGACATCTACTTCACTGTAGGATTGACCCCGCAGCATAGGCAAGTTGGGATGTACCTTATCAACGAGCGTTTGGAAGCCTTTCGCTATTCGGGCACCCGGGTCTTCGCTGCGGATTTCAACTTCCGACCCACGCACCCACATGCGCGCCTCACCCAGAAGTGTCCGCGCTCGCGTCTCGAGGTCTCGCATGCGGAGGCCATTCTGGCGGCCTTTGTCCTCGATAATACCGCGCACACGGTCGCTCGCTGAAGACAGGTTTTGGCGCACATATTTGTCGGTACGCTTCCAAGCGACCAAATCAGCGCGGAACCGCTCATCCTGGGGTAACAGGACCGCCAAATGATCGGAGCTGAGGGTCTGCATTGCTAATGCTTCGTCCTTGATCTCGCTGGCAGCAAAGGGCGTGATGAGGTCGATAGCCAGTTCATAGTCCCGCCCTTGCAGAACCCCATCTAGGCGCTGCGCAAACGAGAACTCTTGGCTGCTGGCTTCGTGCTTGATCCTTCTTAGCTTGATCGTCTGTTCGAACAGAATTCGGCTGAGCTCCTTGGCGATCTCACCATTGTCGACATCGACCGCTTTGATTTCTTGTTCGACGTCCTTTTCTTCATTGGTCAGATATTCGAACGTGTCGCCATTGCGCTGGATGTAGGTATTCTGCTCCAGAAGAGACAATGCGTGTTCGACTTTGCGGCGTAACTCGCCAAGATCCAAGTCAAACCGATCTTGCAATAGGACAACGAGATTGCGGGACGTGGCCTTAAATTCCTTGGCATATTTTACAAGGAAGAGCGCCTTTAGAACACGCAAAGCGAAGTCATCGCCGAGGTTCTTTTCAGCGATCAGGATTGAAGTCTGGGCGCTGGATTTGAGGGCTGTTTTGATGCCCTCAAACATTTGATCAAATGTCGCAATCGTGCCGACATCTTGATCGGCAAGCTTCTTGGCGACTTCTTGGAACACGCCCAGCATCGAACGTTCGCCGACAGAGCTGTGCTTACCTTCAAAGGCGTTGTGTTCCGAGAGCCCCATTATGGCGAGTTGGAACAGCGGATATTGGTAGGGCACGAAGGGGAAGCTATTGATGAAATGATCTCGGTCACGGAAGTTCTCGAACCGGCGTGACCCGTCACTAAAGTCAAACAATGCTTTCAGATTGCCGCTTTCCTTGTGGTACAGGTCGCTCAAGAGATTGATGCCTGCTTCGTTTTTGGCGAGTAGGCGCTTTTGAATGACTTCAGCGACATCTTGGCTGCTGAGAGGGACACGCTTTTGGAATCGAGCTTGAATTTTAGAAAAGTCGTTTTGCTGTTTGGCATTCAGGTCGCCGATCACAGAAGCGATTTCTTGTTGGGCCGTCACTACAATCCACGCCCGACCTTTGCATTTGGTGTTTAGGCTTTCCGCAATCGTCTGCAAGTTCGTCATCAGCTTGACGTTATCGGCAATATATTGGCCGACTTCATCGACGAAGAAGTTCAGCCTGAAGTTTGGACCGCGTTGATCGATATAGTTTCTGACACGATCTGCGAAGTCTTCAATCGACGATTTATAGTCCGAGCGATAACGGTCGATGATGCCTGTCGCATCTGCCTGCGAGATTCCCGAAGCCTCAGCGACCGCCTTTGCGATATTCTCGCCTTCAAATAGGACTTCTTCGCGACCTAGCACCCATGGCTTGCCTGATGCTGCCAAATAAGCCTGCTGGAAGCTTTGGTAATGGCCTTTTTTATCAAGATCGCGCTCAAACTGGGCGATATGAGCGGATTTGCCGTAGTAGCCGCATGCTTCGTCGAATACCTTTTGGAAAACACCCAAGAGCGCATCGACGTCCGTCTTGGAGATGACATCTGCTTTCTGGTCGATGTTGAACAAAATGCTCTGGGACGGAATGGCCACAGCGCGCTTAAGGTCGGCCGCAAGGATCGAGTTATGCTCCACCTTTGGTGCAAAGATCTCAACGGCGGGGTCACCGTCAACTTTTCTATTTTCCAATAAGAAAGCCAGCATTTTGAGAAGGTGCGACTTACCACTTCCAAAGAAGCCCGAAATCCAAACACCATTGGCGTTTTCATAATTGGAATAGGCATCGAAGAAGGTCTCAAGACGCTGCTCGATTTCATTGGTGATCACATATTCGTCGAGCTCGACGCGCAAACTCGCCTGATCGTCAGCCTTAATGACCCCTTCGATCGCGCGATCGACAGGGCGTACAAAAATAGTTTTTAAAGTGTCGGCCACGGCTAGTTAGACCTCATAATGCAAGATATTGAAAGCACGATAGTATTTGTCGTCATGCAGACGCCCGAATAAATCAAGCGATGCCCCTGTTGCCAAGGAATGCGCATAGGTGCCTGGGAAAAACATGACAGTCGGCTGATCCTTGGCGACAGATTGAAGGTTGTTGAGCACATTGTGGGACCGGACATATGGGAACACTTCGCCAATTCCGGACATAACGAGAATGTCGAACTGCGAATCCCTGATCTTTTCCCCGATTGCGGGGACAAGGTGGTTTTGTGGATCCAAGACCCCCTGCAAGAGATCCCTTAGCTGATCTTTGCCAAACTGCGTTTCACTACCGAGCACGCGATCCAATAAGCCGCGCTTGGCGAGCAATTCGAGACACAAATCATAAAGATTGATCGCCAAAACTCGTACACCCTTCTGTTCTAGGGCGTTGAAGAGCATGGGCTGCATGCGTTCGATCTCAACCGATTGTTGGGGCGGATATGGACATATGAAGAATGGAACTTCGTTTCCAAGCCCTTGCTTATCGATGAACCTCTGCGACGACATCACAGCGAGGAGATGCTTCTTTAACTCGTTCACAGATTTAGCATCTTGAAACTGGGTCATCTTCAATAGCGCCTTGCCAAGGGGAACACGGATAGCGTGCTGGATCCTTGAGCCTGCCAGTAGTTGTCAAGTTGTGCGGACAAAACCACAGAATTGATCCTATTTTCAGATGAAATAATGTCGGCCTCACGCATAAGGCGAAACAACACTGCACGCAACTTGTGACGGGTTGAATTTGTTGTGTGCAACAACTCATCGGCCCACTCTGCCTTTCGCTCAAAAAAGGCATCGAAATCATCGTACGACACATCAGGAATGTATGATTTGTGATGTCGACAAACCACTTCGTCTGCAAACTCAGCGACAAATCGATAAGCCCGGCAGGTTGCTACCCATAATAATGCAGCCTGTTCGTCGCGGTCTCCAGTAACAAGCCATTCGAGTTCTTGGGCATCAAGTTCGCGCACTTTATGGCCAATTTCCCGCAACATCCGTTTCGCAGTACTTTCCCTCCTACTTGGGAAAACCCCCTCGACTAATGCCTTACTGAGTGCTCTATCCCAATCACCCTCATCCAGAAAAATCTTTGCCAGTCCGATTGCTTCATTCAGGTGAAAGCCGCCTGTGCCAAATGACAGCCTATATCGAGGCAGCACATGCGCTTCGCTCGGGCTGCTCCTTGACACAATCTCTCTCACTTCTTTCAATAGGTTAGCGAACATTTCAATCTCGCCTCTGTTGGGCTAGCCACAACCCATGAAAAGAGTTTTGCCACACCCGACATCCGCATCTGTGATGCGTCAATTCTATCATCGTGACAAGTTGCTGCAATTTTCACTTATCTCGGGCCTACCGCGAGACCGCGCACGGATAACTCAATCCGTCTCAGGTGGCATCTGCTGAGAATAGTAACGCGTCTGTAGGGCTCTCAGACTTAGCTATCGCAGGCGCTAGTTTTCCTAGTCGGGTGGCAGCCCATTCGATAGCACGGCTGAAGGATCTTCGAGACTTATTGGGGCGTTTTAGAGGTAGGGATAGCAGAAATTGGTAAAACAGCCGCTGCCGCAATCTCAGCCCTAAGTGACTGGCTTTGTAGTTCGCCCAAACAAACCCGCTTCAATCTGTTGAATGGCGTCTTCAAAGCAATCGCCAGCTTATTGAGCGTTGTCCCTCGTGCGATAAGTGCTGCACGGATTTGGTCGTAGGTGAGGGGTCTGTCAGACATTCCGGTGCGTCATTCGATGCTGAACAGTTATGATGAGATGAACTAGGGCCACACTAATCAAGGATCCTGTCGTCAAGGGAAAAGTGGCCGTCTCGTTTTGCCCGATAAAGACCCAAACAAGCCCAGTTACCATGATGGGCAAGATATGGGTCAGAGCACTTTGGATTGGCGCAGTCCAACTGGCTTCTGCGATAAAATAGGCAATTCGCCGACCTGGCTCTGGTCTATCAGCGGGAACCGGCCACACCAACGTTATGAACGCGACCGCCAATAAATAGAGGCCAACCTCTTTGCCTTGATGATTGCGGAAAACATCCTCGGCCATAAAGGCTAAAACCGCCAGCGCAGACGAGCTCGAATAAACGAGTAGCCACAGGTTGGGCGGCAGACGTTCAATGATGTCGACCTCATGTTCGTGCTGGTGGCTCACGTCATTCATGCCTTATTTCCTCGTTGGATTTGCAAGGTCGAGCGTTGAGCTTGTTGGGCTCCCAGGGACAGCAAGACACTTCATGATGATCTGAGGCGGCCGGCCTTCTTCTGCCCATCCAAATCGATGGCAACCCTTGGGCAAGGTGATCCTTTGGCGGCTGTTTGCGGGCAGCGTCACTTCGCGTGTGGTGCTGCCAGGCACCTTCGTAATGTGAACCGTAATGGCTTGCCCTTTAAGCCCGATGATGCGCAGTTCAGCGTTGCCGGCCACCATAGTGTCTGGTGTCTCCGTCCTTAGACCCGGATCTGGTATGTCCACGGATGGATTCATGGCTTCAAGCACATGCGGGGCGGTATCAGGCGGCTGGTGATCTGCTCGCATGATGTAGAGAAGATCGGGCAGCCCAATTAACGCAAATAACGCCAAGCCTGCCGCTGCTGCGACGCCAAGCCATAGACCCGGACGCGACGGCGCGTTTTGCTCTTTGAGCGCACGGCGCATTTCTTGTTCCATGATTTTGTCGGGATCACGGACTGAATTGTTCCAGAAGCTCATGTTGCCTTCGCAATCCGGCGGGCTTGCCATCCTGTAGTTTTCACTTGGTCTTCGGCCATAACGTGTGGTGCCAACTGATGTATGGCACGGCGGATGTCTTTGGGCCCTGGTAGGGCGCGGGCCATCCAGCGGATTGTGGGTATGCCTGCAGAGCCAGTAAGGGCATCCCGCTCGGCGTCTTTCTCGACTTTATGGCTGCGGTCGTCCAGTTCTACGATGCAAACAATATCGAGCGCGCTATCGGTGATGACGAAATCGATGCGTTTGGCGCAAATCCTATTAAAATCAGCCCGCCGCGTTTGCTTATCTCGAGATTGTGGTTCCATGACCGCGCCCATACTGACTTGAGCGAAAACCTCGAACCCTTCGCCAAGGGCGGATTTGAGGCGCCGATAGAGTTGTGCTTCAGGCTGGGTCAGGAAACGCGACTTGCTGTAGGTTGGTCGCCCGAACCGCCGACCAATGCGGGCATTAGCGACCGCCATAACGATGACGACGATAAAGATCAGGGCTATGACAAGGCTAATTTCCATGGTCTGATCCAGTCCTAATTAGGTGGTTAGATGGAAGACACAGCGTCAGTGTAGGCGCCGCCTGGCATGACGAAGGATTTAACTGAGCGGGCAAAATTGGGCGCAAATGGACTGCCGGCGATTTTGTCGATTAGGAGGAGAGTCCTATGTTGCGCCTCGGCGCCGGTGACTGGCTTTTGTTGCTCTACGGCGGCCTGAACCAAGGCTTCAAAGTTTGTTGCGCTCCCTTCGGCGGCAGGGGCCACCTTGTCGCCTAGATATTGATCGAACCCGACAGCTGAGAAATTATTGGCCGTCTTGATCGAGTTGAGGGGCGGAGCCCCTAAATCGTCGTCAGGATCGTCGTCATTTGTGAAACTGGTGGCATTATAGAGGTTCTTTCGGCTGAAGGCTTCAGCCATCTCGATCTGCGATTGGGAAGGACGGCCTGTGTCGCTCAGGCTCAATCGGCTCATGGTTTCGAGCATGTTGAGTGGACGTGCATCCTCATAGAAAAGGGATCTATTTTTCGCTGCAGCACGTGGAAAATGATAAGCTGCAGATGCCCAAGGCGTATCTCGTGTGATGGTCAGGAACCGAATGGCACCTGTAGCGCCTAGAAAATGGGCCAAATAAAGCTCGTCCTGAGTTGGCTCTATGCCCAGCGCGGCCTTGATCGCTTCCGCATTGTCTCTTGTGAACAGTGCAACTGCAGCCGTTGAGATTGCAGGGTCATAGCGTAGCGCAAGGATCTGTCTGCGGAAGTCAGGATCCGCGATGGTCCAACCGCCTCCATCTGTGGCAACCCATTGGTCGGACGGCACTTGAATCCCCAGAGTATTGCCATGGGTTTTGATGGTGGCGAGCCAAGTGCTTGCCAAAAATTGGTAAAGTCCTGCCGCGCTGGTATTGGGAGCATGCGCAAAGGGGCGCATATTGCTTTCGCGCATGGCTAGGCGTTGAGTATAGTCTGGATGGAGGCCGAAAGCCTCCGAGGCCTCGTTAATTGGGCCTGCGTGCGCCACGGATGCAATCATAGCGATTGCAGCAACTGACGTCTGTAATGTGAAAAGTGAACGGGCCAAGTGTCTTCTCCGGAAGAGAAGCCACCCTCGCAATGCCAGACGCTTATAGAAGAGCGTTGCTCATGAGTCTAGCCCCCTTGAGTCAGGTTTTTCGATAAGCCCATTATTTCTATCATGTTGCCTGAAGCTGGTATGTGGGATTTTTTATAGTCGTTGGATTGATGATGACGTGATGACTGATGCCTTCAGAGAGCGACGCAAAAATAGGAGCATTGAGGTAAAAAGGGTTTCATTTTCTCAGAGAGTGGCAGTTTTGGTTTTGCTGGCAGACTTAGCCGCCAAACGGGATGGAAGTATTTACCGATACTGAGCAGTAAGAGCACTAGAAATTTTGCATTGTCTACTTGTGATCTAGGCGAACCAAGATATTTTTTGTTTGCGTCGGATGCACGGCGCGGTGCCGGGTTGCCGAACTGCTTCGCAGATGTGTCTCCGATTTCGCCATTCACAGCTTCCTGAGGCGATAGGGAAATACCCGGCAAACCCCTTAATGCCGCAAGGAAGTTTCCATGTTCACGACAATTGAATCTTTTAAGCGCTTCGCAAAGGAGCTTAAGCATATTGCTGGCACACCCGAGCCATTATCCTTATCTACTTGCCAGAATTTGACTGCCAAGACTTTTGGTTATCGCGATTGGCACGATCTCGATACGCGGGTTAAAAAAGGCGCTTTCCTAGGGAAAGCTGCCAATGGAAAATTGCTGGGTTCGATCCTGTACGATCTCGGTAGCAACGTCGATGGTAGCGAGATCGTCTCAGTACTGATGCGTGAGCGGACATTTCGTCAGCCGTCGACGATCAGAGCCTCTGTTAATTTCTCGGTAGTTGAAACTGAGTTCGTGGGCGCCGTTCGGCGTCTTATTAATTCTTGTCCGATTGGCAAGTTTGTTGTCGTGAGTGGCTGGGATCTAACTGGCAAACAAACGGCCGTTTCGGCTTCACTAGCGCGTCCAAATTCTTTGAGTGGATTGCCGGCCCATGACTTTGTTTGTTGGTACGACAGCCTCAGTCGCTTGGATGCCGAAATCTTTTTTGGTTTTGCTCAGATGATTTCTGGACGGCCGATGCCTTGGCCGATGTCTGCTGAAGCAATTGAGCATAAGCTTATCGAGTTATTCAAGACCGTTCGCCCAGCTGCCTTTGTGTTTAAACGATATGCTTTGGATGAGGCTTTAGCAGATCAAAAAGAAGCTTCTGAGTGGAATCGGCTCGCTCGAATTATTGCTGCTTCTAATTGTCCTTGGATCATAATCAATGAGACTAGGGAATTGGATGACGATGGATCTAAATTCCTTGCTGCGATGGAGCGGTTTCCCGCTATCCAATCTCTGTTTTGCGGACAAGTTTGTTCTGTCCGAGTCACTCGAAATGATGAGGCTCGGGCATTGGTCCGGCAATTTGAGCGACGGCACTTCGGAACCGTTTCCGACGACTGGGATGATGATGCGCTGTTGGCAAAGTTTCTCAAGGTTTGTCGTGAGCTGACACCGGGGTCGATGGAGTTTGCCATGGGCGGGATGAGAGCAAAGGCATTTATCGAAGGTTTCAATGCAGAGTGGCCTGAGAGGATTGATGCCCAAGGTAAAGAGATGGCGGATTTGCAAGCCGCGTTCGCGCGAGGCCAACAGCCTGACGCTGCCGAGCCACCCTTGACCTTCCCAAAATTTCAGCCCTTTCCACTTACTGCCCTCTTTGAGCCGCGTGAGGTTAGGGAGTGGGGAAAGCGTGAGGGGTCTCAGTTTTTTTTTCCCATTAATGGTCTACCCATAAGGATGGCAATGTATGACCGAAAACGCGATCAGGCCTCTATTCAGCTTTGGGCGGATTTTGAGCTTCTGACCGATGCAGGTGCTATCGTTCGCGATGGCGTCGTTTCATGGTCTGAAGACGGTAGTTCTTATTTGTGTCAACTCAGCTTTTCGAAAGCGAAGCTGGGCCTGCCGGAAGAATTTTGCCATTTATCCTTTGACGAGATTATTGAAGGCATTTCAAAGCCAATTCTTGAATCTCTGGTTCCCAGAGATACCGAGTTGCTGAACGGTAACATGAGCGAGTTAATGGCCTGCTTAGAGGCAATTCAAGCAGCTAGCGGTGCCCAATGCGTCATTCTTGAAACCGCAACACCCACTCTGCCGCCAGAGTTCTTAATTGATCGGGGATTTATTGGCGGTTATTGGCCGGAAGACAGTCGACTTATTTTAAGAAAAGAGTTGGTTGAGGCGTTCAATCCTGTTGGTTGGTCGTGGTCCGAAGATGGAATGGACATTGTTGCCGCAAACGTCATCATGACCGAGACGTTTGAAGGTCGAAAGCGAAAATCAACCGAAGAGGTCGAACAGATGGTGGCCGGGCTTCCAGATCGGCTCTCAACCTTGAAGAGTTTGATTGTGGACCTTGCCGTTATGCCGGTTAACACGCGCTTCTGAGGCCGATTACAGGCTCGGCAGGTCGCGTTCTTGTTGAATTTCCCTGTCTTTTCCGAAGGCGGGGGAATCCATTTCGATACCCTTTTCTGCAAAGCTGCGATCTTTGCCTTCGGTCTTTGACTTCTCGTTTGCTATTTCCGCTGAAGCTGGATGCAGGCTTGCACTTTCTCCAAACATTTGGCCAGGCTGGCTGGCTAGTTGTTGCGGAGAGGGCGCTTTGGAGGGTGATGCGGGGCCCGAAATAGCCGAAATGATCGTCTGCGGGCTGTTATTGGCAGTTTGGGAAGGTCGGCCCAGTGACTTCGCTAGAGATAAGCTATCGAGGCCTGTTTTATCGACAGGATTTCTACCGCTCAAACTATCAACCAATCTTCTGAGCGTAGAGCGACCTGATCGGTCGATAGTCAGGCCTCTCACCGCTTTTGACTGCATCGTTGCTTGTGATCGTGAAGCGCCAAGACTTCCAATGCCTGTGGCTGCTTCATGCCGCCGTGCCGTCGCCCTCTCAATTTGTTTGTCCGGGGCTTCGCCGATGACGTTGATCTTGGCAGGTGATGACGTCTCACGACCTAGCACGCGCGAGATCATGACATAGAGTTGCTTACTCTGCGCTGTCGTTGTCTTCAGATGTTCGGTCAGTGTCAGAAGAACTGTGTCGAAACTTGTCCCCTGAAGCCTATGCGACGTGGTCGCATAGCCGTGGTCTAAATGAGCGAGTACCGGGTCATTTCTTGCAAGTGTGAGCAGGGACCCATCTGCCTTTAAAAAACTGACTTTCTCTGGCGTCACGTCCGTGAGGAGCGCCGTAGCACCACGCATGACGCCCTTCTTAGTGTCGGTTATTTCGAACGTGACCATATCGCCGAGTTTGATATCGCGATGACGTTCGGCAAAAAGGTTTGTATTCCCTGTAAAGGTGGCTGACGATGGCTTCGCGATAAAGTCCTTCTTACCGTCGCTTAAAGTTAGGGTTTGCTTGGCGGTGTCTATAGATTGGACCGTCAAGCGATCATATTGGTTATACTGTTTACCATCCAGTTTGATGCCATTTGCCCCTGTGACCATGATTAGGTCTCCGGGCTTATAGGTCGAAGCATTCGCTCGATCGTGCTGGTTTATACCTCTATCAAAGGCCATCTTTCGATCAAAGATTGTTGGCCCTAGATCTCCGCGTTCGCTGCGTACATCGCGCAGAAGTTCATTCACCGATCGACGTGCTTCATTGGTTGTTACCGGCACAGCTATTTTGAAAAGCCCGCGATCACCCAGCCTGTCGATGGCCTCAGCATAAAGTGCACGAACCAAATCGACAGTATGGGGTGTTTCTTTGAGCCGTTTAGGCCCAAGTTGGCTGATAATCTCCTTTGAATCACCAATTCTGGCTGCCGCAAAAAGCTTTCTGTCTACATCGAGGGTTACACGCTGGACCGTCTTTAGAGAGGATGTGGATACGATTTGCTGCGCAAGTCCAAATCCTCCGCCGTGGCTTGGGGATTCAATCTGCTGTTTGTCACCAATTAGAATAAGGCGAGCATCCACACTGTTGGCAAACTGTGCGAAACGAGCAAGTTGATCGGTGCCTGCTAGACTTGCTTCGTCAATCGCAATGATCTTGCCCTTAAACATACGCTTCAGGCGTGGGCTCGGAGCCTGGCCCTGCATCGTCACCCCGCTTGTTCGCATGTCCAGCCAAGCATGTGTCACGGCTTTCAGACCATCACTCAGCGCTCCTTCCTTTAGCTTGTTTGATGGTGACGCAATCCAAAGTTTATCTTTTCCGAGAGCGGCATCTAGCACCTTAAGGGCGGTCGTTTTGCCTGTCCCAGCTTCCCCGATTAAGATGATAGACCTATCCTTTGTCGTCAGCGCCTTTTCTACAAAGGCTCTTTGCTCCAGATTCAGGATTAGCGGTTGCCCTGCGCTCGCAAGTTGTCCTTCTGCTTTGCTAATTCGGGTGTTGACAATGTCGGTCGATACGAATGGCTTTACGGCGTTCTTTCCAGCTTCCAAACCAGTCGCCAGGCCTCTCTCCATACCTAGAACACGCGCAGTGGTGATTTGGTCTCGGCCGCTTTGGGTGGTTGAGAAGATTAGTCCTTTCTCCTTCAAAGCCTCCATTGCCTGCGTGATCTCTTTGAACGTGACTTGCCCTTCTCCTCGCGTGAGGGCCATGGTTTCTACCGATAGTTTGGAATGCACAGGATTTTTGGCGTCATGGCGCTCAAGGGATTCTGCGACAACCCGGGCGGTCAACGTAGAGACGCCATTTTTGCGCTCATCCTTTAGTGCTTGAAAATAGGGAGACTTGTCGAGGGCCCTATCAAATGAGACCTTTGGTGTCTGACCCGATCTTTCAAGACTAGATTCTGGTAGATTTTTTCCACTTGCCGCCAGCGCTGCCTGCCAAATGTTGTCCCGTGCTTGAACCGTAATCTTATTTTTCTTGGGCCTCGTCCGGTCATTAGCTAAGTTGGTTGATCGGGAAGTCCGCGTCTCGCCTGTATCGGCAATTACTCTTTGAAGCCCCTTTGAAAAATGCCTTATGAGTTCTTGGTCGGTGCCCTTGATTTCAAATCGACCGTCCGAGAAGTTTCGGTCAATGGAAAACCCTGCTTGTTCTAACTTCTCCGCCAATTGGGCTTTGAAGTAGAGGCCATATGCCTTCGTGTTGGCCAAGATATGGTCCATAGTCACCGAACGCCATTGGCCAGAGTCCAGCTGGCTCATGTTGAATACGTTCACATGGACATGGGCGTGGGGGTCAAGATCGCGGCTAATCATGTGCAAGAATGCGGCTGCCGTCAGATTGCCTGTTTGTTCAAATCTCATTCCTTCTTTCGTATGGATCCTTACCCCAGCGTGTCTTTCTTCCATTAGACTCACAGTATCTCTTGTGGCGCTGAAGATTGCCTCTTTAACCTTGGTTTTGTCGGTTTCAGATCCCAGCGCGGCAATGAGAGATACAGATTTTGGCGCAGAAAAGACCATATCATGGCCACGTCGATGGATCACTTCACCGTCTTTGACGGTTCCTAGTTGCGTTCCATCTGGCAGTTTTCCCGACAACAATTCTTGGCGTTGTTGGATTTCGGGGGCACCTGAAAGGCCGAGCAATTCTGCGCCTCGTCCCATCCATTCACGTTGGACATTTCCCTGCACTGTTTTGTGCGTGCCGGAACGGTCTTCGATTTCTCTTCCGGCTTCGAGATCGCGCTGATGGTTCGACCAGGGTCGATCATAATCGGGCCCTGAATGGGTGAGCTCAGGCGGGGCTACACCATAGAGCGATTGATGTGTCTCTTTGTAGTTCTCAAGAGCGGCTTTGTAGGTTTCAATAACCTCTTCTGCAGACCGTTCGTTACCCTTGTCAGCGCCTTGCGGGGACTCTTTGGGTTCGCCTAAGTCGCCGCTTTCATGTCCAGTAGTCTTGTCTTTCTCATCCTCGCTATCAAGCCCTTCGAGGCCCTTCAACTCAATGAGAGCTTCGTCATAAGCTTCGCGCGCTTCCCGCATCTCCTTGATTGGATCGTCGGCTTCCAGTGCATCGTCGCTTAGGCTTTTGTCCTCATCGATTGCAGAAATTTCCAGATCGGTGTCGAGGTCCTGATCTTGCTGCGCACCCTCTGTAAGGCCGGTCGCCGACTTTTCTTCGCCAGGGCCACTCAGCCCGCCTCCGTCTAATCCCGCACCGCCGCTTCGCCCTGAACCCATACCCTCCTCACGTTCGGTAGATTGCTCACCCTCTTTCGTAAGGCCGTCTGACTCGTAATAGTCATCATTAAACGGGTAGTCGGAATCCGAAGCTATCACGCGGAACGTAATCATCAGAAGCTCATTTCGCCATCATCGTCTTCGCGGGAACGCCCCTTGTCGCGGACCTTTTTACGGTCCTTGGTGGTGTCTCGGGTTTCTTCAAGTTCAGACGATGTTTCCTTGCTGGCGGATAAGCCCGTTACTTTAATCTGTGTACCTGGGGGCACACCAAAGGGATTGGCATGGCGCGCGAAAGCTTCAGCTCTTTCGTTTTCAATTTCGCGCATCCGTTCGCGGTCGGTTTCGCCTTTTTCGAAACTACGTTCACGCGTCATTTGCGCGGTATTGTCGTAGTCTCGGTCTCGATCTTGTTCATAGCCGGGGCCATCACCGCTCGCCGCACTATTAGCTTGGTGGGCCGCGAGCCACTGGTCTCGATATTTATTGATCCTGATTTGGACAGCCATAGCGGCCGAGCTATTAGGGTTTTGGAAGGCGTCATATTCCTTCATGAGCCTTTTAAACTCCGGCTCTTCTTCAATTCTGCCTCGCGTTGGTGCAGGGGGGGTTGGTCTCGGACGTTCGGCCAACTTGGTGCCTTGTATGATCAAGGGACCAGATCCACTTGGTGTGGATGGGTCGCCTGAAGGGGGCTTGTCATTCCAGTCCATACGGTCAAATCGAACGATGTGAGGATGAACAAGGGGACGCGTGACGTAGTCCCATCTTGCTAGGGTAGCGGGGAAGTTGCCCGTCATTGTGATGTATCCTTGGCGGTCTCCAAGGCGGCCAATCTCGGTCGGCGTTACGACAGGGGTTTCGTCAACACGTAGGCTGACAGATACCCCGTCGCGGTGCGTAGAGGTGCCCATGGAGAGAGTTTCAGTGGCATCTTCGACCTCTTTTCTGCCGATCCTGTTTGAGAAATATTCTTGAGTGCCAGGATCGCTTGTGGAGCACACAACCGTGTTTCTGCAATTTGAAAGAATGGATTCTGCCGTCTTGTCGCCATAGATCGCTTGAAGCTGGGAACGATTATGGAATCCAAGAATATATGCACCCCCATAACCGCGTGCTTGTGCCAAACCCATTTCTAATGAGGGGAGCATTTGGAGAGATTGGAGCTCGTCCATGATGAACCAGACGAGGCGCTTTTTGGATCGGTCGCACTCTTGGAGGGACCACAGAGCAATGTCTAACCAAGTTGAAATGAGAGGCCGTGTAGCCTCCATTTTTGCGTTCTCGGTACTGATCCAGAGTATGCCTCTTTTGCTGTCGTCCTTCATCCATTCTCGGATTGAAAAGGCCTTCTTCTCTGATGGCATATAGGAGAGGCTTACAAGCGCTTCAGCGATTGTTGCCTTCACGGCGGCGGCCTGTTTAGGGGCGTCTTTTGGGATGTGAAGGTTGGCTGGAGAATTATCCAAGTAGCTCTGAAATTGCTCATCCTTTGCCGAGATAAACGTATCGTAAAGGTGCTTGCTGGTTGCTTCACGTTTCTGCCGACCGGTCTCTGAGCCAACTTGGGTCATGACGGCGCGAGCAGCCATAATCCAATATGCATCCTTATCTCTGGGAGCAATAAGGGCCTTTGAGATAAGGCTCCATTCGGCGCGGTCGTGCGCTTCCAGATAGGGGGACCACGATGCGCTGCGCTGGTCGAACGGGTTAAGAATGACGTCTGTCTCGGGGTCATAAAAGTGTCCGACGAAGGTTTGCAGAGTATCCAGAACAATTGCCTTACCTCCGCGTGCGCGGATTTGAGAGATCAGATCGAGGATCAGTTGGGTTTTACCTGTACCCGTAGAGCCGCAGATAATCGTGTGTTTAGTTTCGCCATCGAATGGGATTGGGACCCCCGCTAGGCGGTAAAGGGGGAACTTGGTTAGGTTACGATCAGTCGCATCAATACGCGATTTTGCGATGATTAATTTGGTCAATTCTTCGGGCAAAACGAGTGACGTGCCTCGCAAAGTCCTCGTTCGATCATTGTCTCTTCCGGTCTGGTAACCGAAATAAGTGTAGACGATTGCGCCGAATAAAGTGAGCGAAAGACCGATAGCTGTCCACAGATCTAGGAGTGCTCGATTGTACCGTATCTCCTTCGCCAACCATTCGGTTTGCGGTACAAGATAGATGCTCACCGTGTGCTTTTCGCCGCCTCTATCCATGACATCTACCGCAGCGTCGGCGGTTGCCTCAGGGCTCATGGGGGTTAAAACGATTGTTCCCAAACGTTTCCATTCGACCGCCAGTAAGTTGGCACGTTCACGCGCATCCATGCCAAACGCCATTGTGCCGGCCCACAGAACGACCGTTAGAACCGCACCTATAATAAAGATCGTTCTGATCTGTTCGATGCCCATCATGAGGGTGGTTTTTTGCGCCTCTTGGCCGCGTATCGTGCGCCCAAACATATTGTTCCGGCGCTGGGTTTGGAACTCTCTGGCCCTCATTGGTCGGCTCCTGTGGTGACATTGAAGTTGTGAGCATTGATGCGCCCTTTGGCGTCAGATCTTGCTCTGGTAGACGCCGATACGGCGTCATGAGAGATCATTTCATATTCTTTATCGGCAGGAACTTTTTCGCCAGCTGCCAAGCGATCATAGGCAAGGGATGAGGTCGAGTAGACGGGCCTGAGGAGCGTTAGAACGGTCTCAAGCATGTTCAACATGGTGAGGAATTCAGCGTCTACATCGGCGCGATGTTGCACAAATTGTGCGCGCGTTTCGGCAAGATGTTTTGGCGTTCGTGCTACCGTTTGCAGGACATCTTCGATCCCATTTGCGAGGCGGCGCATGTTGCCTTCGATGACGTTATCAAGCGTCGGTAAGCGATCATTCTCTATTGTTGCAAGGCTTGTTTTAATCACGCCTAATTCGGTTGTGATCGCGAATAGCTCGTCCTGAAGGCTTGCATGATTATTGCGTTCAAGATGCTCGGTTATTAAGTGTCTTATGTACGCTGTCGGGTTTGTATAGCCTTTTTGGCCAGCAAGCGTTCTAAGGTCCTGTGCTTGGGCCGCCGGCAAACGAATTGTGAATTTATCAGGGACATTGAGATTGCGATAAGTCATGGTAGCCTCGTGAGCATTGCTCACTCACATGACCGTGAAAACTTTTGAATGTCAAACTGGTTTTGGTTGATTTTAACGATTGCGATGCGGAATCGGCCATTTTTAGTGATGGCTGTTCGCTGCTAGAATGATGGCTGATTGCCATCAGATTGATGGCTGTCGGCTGGCGGGCTGCTGGCTGTGTGCCAGCAATGGGCTGGCTGGACGCTGTCACAGTGCTGGCTGTATGCCATTTCCCAAATATATGGTGGAGTTCCAGTTAAAAACATTATTGTTTTCAGCCGCCTGCAAGGCCCTGCATGGAGTGCGTTAGGTACGACCACGAAGCCCAAAGGGCGTAGGGATTAATATAGGGTGTGGACCCTCTCATTATCTTTTTGAAACGATTTTCGTTTTCGGGCATTTTTTGGATCGCAGCCAGGTTCTGTGATGGCTTATGACTGCCGGCCGTCATTAGGTCGCCCTAAGCGACCGAAGGCAGGCCACCATGACCTAGTCGAGAGCGAAGCTGAGACAGGTCGGTTTGTGGAACCTGTGGTCCTGACAAGGTCGCCTTAAGCGACCGAGGGCAGGCCACCATGACCTAGTCGAGAGCGAAGCTGAGACAGGTCGGTTTGTGGAACCTGTGGTCCTGACAAGGTCGCCTTAAGCGACCGAGGCCAGGCCGCGATGACCTGGTCGAGAGCGAAGCTGAGACAGGTCGGTTTGTGGAACCTGTGGTCCTCACAAGGTCGCCTTAAGCGACCGAGGCCAGGCCGCGATGACCTGGTCGAGAGCGAAGCTGAGACAGGTCGGTTTGTGGAACCTGTGGTCCTCACAAGGTCGCCCTAAGCGACCGAGGGCAGGCCACGATGACCTAGTCTAGAGCGAAGCTGAGACAGGTCGGTTCGTAGAACCTGTGGTCCTGACTAGGTCGCCTTAAGCGACCGAGGCCAGGCCGCGATGACCTAGTCGAGAGCGAAGCTGAGACAGGTCGGTTTGTGGAACCTGTGGTCCTGACAAGGTCGCCCTAAGCGACCGAGGCCAGGCCGCGATGACCTAGTCGAGAGCGAAGCTGAGACAGGTCGGTTTGTGGAACCTGTGGTCCTGACAAGGTCGCCCTAAGCGACCGAGGGCAGGCCACGATGACCTAGTCGAGAGCGAAGCTGAGACAGGTCGGTTCGTAGAACCTGTGGTCCTGACTAGGTCGCCTTAAGCGACCAAAGGCAGACCACGATGACCTAGTCGATAGCGAAGCTGAGACAGGTGGATATGGGCGGTCAGAAACGGGGTTGATAAGCTCATTCTCGGTCACAAAAAATAGAGCCAGAATTGTTTGGGGCTGTTCTCGAACAGCTAGACAAAAAAAGGGCGCTGGAGTTAACCAGCGCCCCTTTATCGATATGGGTTGAAGGTATCAGGCAAGGCCCCCCATTTCCTCGTGAATGTCGCGCATCGAGACTTTAAAGCCTTTTGCGCGGGCATTGGCGGCCAGCTTCTCCAAGGCAGGATTGCCTTGTGGGTAGCCAACCACTGCGACAGGCAGGAGGCGAAGCATTTCATCATTGCGCTTGAAGATGGCTGCGGCGCGATTGGATCCATTGCCCCAATCGGTGCGCTGCATGATGATTTGACCGCCGCGTGCCTCGGCCCATTTTTGGGCGAGCAAATCGCCGCCTGACTTTTGGCCAGTCACTACCAAGGCCATGCCGGGGTAAGCCTTGTTCAAGGCGTCGAGCTTTTTGAAGACGTGGTTCGTGATGGCGGCCAGTGCTTCTGGCGATTGACCTTTGGTTAGGCTCGCATCTGCGATGAAGATTACCGATTGGACTGCGCTGGCGTTTGTCCGGGCTTTTTCTGCACGGCGGGCGATTAGAGCACGGGCTTCCCAAAGGGTGGCGCTTTTAAGGGTTACGTTGCCGGAGACTGTTGCAGGCATCCAACGCTCGCCGGTATGACGCGCGGAGGCGTCGGCGAAGGCGGCCAAGGCGTCAGTGAGGGTTTGTTCCCATTGTTCCAAATCATCGCGCTGGGTTACCAGCTCTTCGGCTGCGACGTCGTCGATTTCCGAACCGAAGGAGCCGTTGTGAGCCATTTGCTCGCGAACCATTTCGGTTAATTGCGCTTCGACGCGGTCGAGTTTGTCGGTCGCTAATTTGCGCTGGCGGTTTAGACCGTCACAGATGGCTTTTAAGATGCTGGGTGCGAGATCGCCCGAGCGAGTGCCGGATACGATTTGGGCAAGGCCGTTGGCGATTACATCGGCCATCTTGTCGATGGATTCTGTGTCAAGGCTATCGCGATTGTCACGGTCGCCAAGCACCATTTGACCCGATAGGGCAATGGCTTCGAGGGCGACAGCGGTTTGGCTGATTGTATTGGTCATGTTGGTTTCTCCTGTGCCTTTGTGGCAGCCCCAACGGGGCGCGGGCTGTGTAAATGCCAAGGGGTCAGACAACAGAAATTGCGTTCGTGGTCGTGCCGGAAGCAGCGGTCTATGGTTCTGTCATCCGAAGGAGGCGACATGGGAGCCAGGGCGTAGCCCTTGACAGATTAAGCCATAGATTGCTGCTGGAGCTGGGACAAAATTTCGACGAAGGACGGACCTAGGGTAGGGTCAAGGGTTCTAGCCGCATCCGGTAGGGTGCGGATATGTCCCTTGACGCTAGGCGAACGTGTGAGCCACTAGGTTTGTATCTCGTTGAAATTTTGGTCGTAGGAAGTTCCGACGAGCAAGCCAGTGTGTCATCCGAAGGAGGCGACAAAGGAGCCAGGGCGTAGCCCTTGACAGACTGGATTGGTTGGTGGTTTCTTTCGGAGACTATGCCGCACAGCGGCATATCCCAGATGGTTGAGAACGCTTTGTGATGTGGCCGAGGCAGATCTTTTAAAACTGTCGCGATGGTGCTTGTGCCACATTGCGAAGTGTTTTCGAGCAGGCTCGAACACAATAAAAAATCGCACCGAAAAAACAGCCTTGCCTTGGCTTCAGAAGTTGGGCGCTTGAGATTTGTTGCTGTTTTTTCTGTGGCTTTGAAAGCAATTTGTTTTGTGTGATCCCCTTGGGATTTACACAGACCACGGCTTGATGGGGATGACATAGAGGGGCAGGAGAAACCGGCATGACACAATCAGCCAAACAGGTGTCGCTCTCGAAGCCATTGCCCTATCGGGTCAAATGGTGCTTGGCGACCGTGATAATTGTGATGCCGTGAAACAGAATCCATCGACAAGATGGCCGATGTAATCGCCAACGGCCTTGCCCAAATCGTATCCGGCACTTGATTGGCCGATCTCGCGCCCAGCATCTTAAAAGGCAGCTGAGATGGTCTGAACCGCCAGCGCAAATTGGCGACCACAAACTCGACCGCGTTGAAGTGCAATTAGCCGAAATGGCCGCTGAGGAAATGGCTCACAATGGCTCTTTCGGTTTGGAAATTGACGAGGTTGCAGCTGACGAGCTGGTCATCCAGCGCGATGATTTGGAACAATGGGAACAAACCCTCACTGACGCCTCGGTTGCGTTCGTTGATGTTTTTGCGTATCAAAGCGGCGAGCGTTGGATGCCTGCAACAGGCTCTGGTAACGTAACCCTTAAAAGCGCCACCCTTTGGGAATTCCGTGCTCTAGTTGGCTGGCGTGCTCGAAAAGTCAAAGCCATAGCAAGTCTGAGGATTATCTTCATCGCAGATGCGAGCCTCACCAAAGGTCAATCGCCAGAAGTACTGGGCGCCATCTTGAATTACGGCTTCATCAAGCTAATCGCCTGAACCGGAACAAGTAAGCGCTTTGGTAGTGACTGGCCAAAAGTCAGGCGGCGATTTACTCACCCAAAATGGGCCGAGGCACGCGGCGGTCACATCATCATGCAGCGCACCGATTGGGGCAATGGATCCAATCGCGGCGCAGCCATCTTCAAACGCAATGATGAAATGCTACGCCTCTTGCCTGTCGCAGTGGCTGGCTACCCACAAGGCAATCCTGCCTTGGAGAAGCTGGCCGCCAATGCCCGCGCAAAAGGATTTAAAGTCTCGATGCGCTTCATTTACGAGGAAATGGGGGGCCTTGCCTGATACCTTCAACCCATATCGATAAAGGGGCTCTGGTTAACTCCAGTGCGCTTTGTGTCGATTTGAGGGTCCCGACTTATAGGGTAGCTGTCATGATCCAGGTCAGGCGTGGGTATTGAGGACATACGACGAACAGTAGCTCGTTTGATTGTTCCATCTTCCATGACCACATAGCGCAGACGGGTTTGAGTTGGTGATGGCTGATCGAAGTTGAAGATTGTAGCCTCAAGTGGATGGTCAGGGCTTGAGGCGGCTTTGACTTCTCCATTTTCAATCTGAATATTGATTGAGAATATGTGGCCGAATAGAATGCGATAGAAGAGATCGCCAATTTCCTTACTGGATAATGTTACCTCGTGACTTTCTTCAATGATTTCGCGAAGAACATTGCTTTTGCGACCGCTGGCCTGCCAAAAGGAAAGAGCGGCAAGAAGGGTGTTATGTTCAGCTTCGTTTACCGTGAATGATTTTGACATTGGCTCATCTCGTAGGTGGCATTGATTGGCGGTTTTCTGAGAATTTGGGGGACCGATTGTTCGGTCGGTCCCCCTCCAGCAGACACACAGGAGAGTTGCACGGTGACCAACCGCGCAAAAACTCTACTACAGCCTCAACCTCGCTTGTGATGATGGTAATCGTATCAAGCGAGACGAAAAAACGCTCAGCCTGTGGCCGAGCGTCTGTCATAGTGGGCTGTTAGATCAGAATTGAGCTGATCATGTTTATGTGTTGGCGCGATTGCCAAGCGGGCAGCTGATCCGTCTCAAAGGGCTCTTCGATTGAAGCAACGCTGAGAAGGTCATGGTCAAAGTCGAAGTCCATGCTGTCTTCTTCGAATGCAAATCCGCTTTGGCTTTGGGTGATTGATCGTGTCATGCTCGTCTCCTGTGTTTGAGCACTTAGACAAGCGAACCCTTGTCCTTGGAGGTGTTTGAGCGTGGGCATTTGGTGATGATGACATGGCAAACGGGACCGGCTGGGCCGATCCCGCTTTTCCCGTTAGAGCGTTGTTGGCTAGAACGGAATG
>VYLG01000049.1_pt1 | contig 41007 bp, 55 predicted proteins | sample 5114351 | NCBI WGS metagenome assembly VYLG01 (sample SAMN12291798, study PRJNA351875) | freshwater metagenome | isolation source: freshwater lake | place: USA: Michigan, Kent Lake | collected 2013-08-15
CGCAACCGTTGCCAAGCCGGAAACATCACTCGCCGTAATCGCTAGCAAAGTCTTCGCACTCGCAGCAGTCAATTCCTCCACATCTCCACTGCCAGCAGTTGTTCGGCCAAGCAATCTAGCTGTTGTCATATTCTGCATTTTGGCGTAAGTCACAACATCATTATCGATTGTCCAGACAGTGCCTGAACCCGATACTGTTATATCGCCTTTATCACCATCAGAAACTCCACCAGTAGCAGGAGTAGCCCATGTGCCATCCCCGCGCCAGAAAGTAGTCCCACTAGCGCCTGTGCCACTATTTAGCCTCGCCACTGCCAGATTACCTGACAGATCAGCAGCGCTTCCAGAAGTAGCCACTGTGGCAAGTCCTGAAACATCACTCGCGCTGATAGCCAGTAACGTCTTCACCCCACTCGCAGTCAACTCCTCGACCGAGCCACTTCCCGCTGTCGTCCGCCCCAGTATCCGACTTGTTGCGATATTCTGCACTTTTGCAAAGCTAACAACCGTATTATCGATCGTCCAAACTGTCCCCCCGCTCGAGACAGTTATATCCCCATAATCTCCATCAGCGACACCTCCACCCCCTCCTGGAGGTGCAGCCCATACCCCATCTGCTCTTAAAAAGTTAGTCGTTCCCCCGCCCGACGCCGGAACCAATCCCTTCAACGCGCTGGTAAACAAGTCCAACAACGTCGTGGCTTGCGTTCCTGTTAATTCCTCGACATTCCCTGTCGATGCTGTGACTCGCCCAAGCAACCTAGCCGTCGCGATCTGCGCGACCTTGGCCAGAGTTACCACATTATTCCCTATCGTCCCAGCAGCCGTTACATTGCCTGTCCCGTTAAAGCTAGGGCTGGTATAGGTCAAATCACCTGTTATTGATATAGTGCGACCTGTGGCTAGCTGCGTGGCGGAAACAGCCGTGCCTGCAATATCGAGCTTTCCCGTATCTAGCCCATTCAACGCCGCCTGAACGTCAGTCGCGGAAATCCCTCCAGCAGGCACATTGCCTATTTGATCAGCCGTTGTCGGGTTATTGCCCAGCCAAGTCCAGACACTTCCATCACTATAGTAACTACCTGCATTCTTCCGATTGATCAGATACACCCCAGTGCTGGTAAGCACCCACCACTTTTCCCCCGTCGCTGACGAAGCCGCTGGCAAATCTGCAAAGGTATTAACCGTAACAGAGTCTTTCCCCGTATACAGTTCCGTGAAGTTGTCGTTGATCTTCCCTCTGACAACAGCACCACTCTCACCATTGTTAATTACTTGCTTTGCCATCAATCAATCCAAACTGCGGTATCTTCCCAAACTCCGGCATCATCCCAAAAGCCGGTTAGCAGTATCCAGTTGCTAACCGGCGGAGAGCCTCCATCTGGCTGTTCAATCCAAAGTAGTAGTATCACTTACATCGGGTTCCATACAATCGTTCCGCGAGCGCCGCCGCCCAGTGCCACATACGCTCCAGTCGGCATAGCATACGGAGTCGGGTGATAAGCACCTGCCGTTACAGGCAAGGTATCCAACACGATCGCACCACTAGCACTTTCCCGTCGAATGGTCAGAGTCCCAGCAACCGCGCAGCTGAAACCTCCAAGCGAACAAGCTCCAGCTGACACTACTTGTGCAGCATCCACTCCTAAAGCTAGTGGAGTGTAACTCTCCATTGCATACATTGGCATTGGCTTAATCCTTTCTATCTGTTTAATTCGATGCGGGTTATTAAATCAAAACCAGCACCCGTTTCAAATTACTGCCTGTCGAAAAATTCTTTGATCGCAAGAACCTTTGATCTACAATCTGCTCCAGACTCGCGTAAGTCAATCAGAAACTGCGCGAGTTTGTCGTCGCCTTCCACATCAGCCTCGGTGATCAGCGGAGCAAATGGTTCGTCCTTGCAAACCATCCACTCACTTGGCGGTTTTATCACTTCCACTCTGCTGCTTCCGCAGGCGGTCAAGAACACGGCGGGTATTAGCCCCGACAGTATCGCCACTTTTAGTCTCGATCTCATTTCTAAGCTCCTCATTCTGCTTGATAATTCCGGCGTCTCGAGTTTCCTTCTTCGCCGCTGCGGTTTCGCTTGCGCGTCGAGCAGCACTTTGGATTTCCGCCGAAACCTTGTTATACTCACTTTCCACTTGTTTCCGGCCATCGGTGCAACCCTTCATATACATCGCCGGAAGCAGAACAGCCAAGGCAATCAACCAGTATTTGAAGGTAGTGATAAACCCTAAAGCTTTATCCAGCATCTTCCTCATCCTTCTTCTTCAACGACACAAGACGACTTGTCGTCGCGGCGGAAAACACAAACAGCCCGATCAAAATCGAAGCTACTATCCGCAACGGACCTTCAGGCAATAGGTTCAGAAGTTTCTCCGCCTCATTCGGATTAGCTGCAAAATAAGCCGCTAGCACCCCAGCCACAGCTGCAAGTTGCACCGAACCGAGTTTGTAAAACTTTCCTGCTTCATCAATCAATCTCATAACAAATCCTTTCTTCACTTCGCCATATCCAATGCAATCTCTCTAACCCCATCAACTTTCTTCGGATTGCGGCCTTCCACCCGCGCTGTCCACCCGCGGCCGAAGGTTAAAAATGTCGGAAGACGCCGGAGAAAACTCATCCGCCAATCGCACAGAGTATTAATCGTTTTTGGCACATCATAGATCGCACCAAGTGTCATTGCTCCAATAATCCCGTCCTGCTTCACACCGACAATTCCCTGCAAATACTTCACAGCACGAACTACGCCAGAGTTAACCGCAAAGTCAAACATCGCATAGTCCAAGCCACTCGGCAACAAGTCCCCTTTCACCGCGTCCCAATACTGCAATTTATAAATCGCCTGCAACTCCCCCTCTTCCAAAAACATCACAGACTGAGCGCTACGACCATGAGCACGACGGAAGTTATTATAAACCCGTTGAGTCACTCCTCGATTAGTCGCACCTCCTGGGTCTTTCGGATGATCGACATACCCACCCTCATGCTCTAAGACCAGTTCCAGCGACTCTTTATAATTCATCTTCATCTTCCGACTCCTTAAAAAATATACTTAACCGCGACAGCGATAGCGGAGGTAATCAGCAACCCGCAAGTAGCATAGATAACTTTTACAGCTTTTTCTATCCCAGTCTTTTCGCCCTTTTCAATATGAGCAGCTTTTTCAAGCTCCCCCACTCTAGCCTCAATCTGAGCTTGTTTAGCCATATCACTTCGACGATCTTCCCGAAGATGCTCCAAACCCTGAGTGAGTAAATCCAACTTGCCTTCCATTCGTGCTAATGCCACTTCTATTAAAGTTTGGTCCGAGCTCATCATAATTCCCCTTAAAATACTTCAGCTGTGAAGGTGATAGTTGCTGAGTCTTGTATCACACCATCTGAAGTCAGTCTAATATCCAATGTTGCACTTACAGTGTCTACTCCAATCGTCGTGCGAGTAACTGTCCAGACTCGGTTGGTAGAAAGTGCAAACCACGAACCAGCAGCGGGGCCAGAGGTAAAAGACCCAGATATCATCGTCATTCGGGCTTCAAACAGTCCGGTGTTAGCGGGTATGTCGAGCCAATTCGGCGGTGACTCATTCGTGCTGGTTACAGTAGCATTGCTGTTCAGGGCAAAGGTTGCCGTCGCATCCGCAGGGTCGATTGCGGAGTTATTCGGGCTTTGATTGCTGATCGAGACTGTGCCGAAGGGATTTCCGGCAGAGGCTATCATTGCCATTTGCATACCGGACATTATGTTACTCCCGAACCCTGTATAATAGCTTCTGTGGTGGAGTTATACCACACTGTTGCGAAACCTCTTGCAGCAAGTGTTCTGTTGCCGGTTGTCGCAGTTCCACCAAGGCGTAGGGTCAGACCCGCACCTTGGGTGATTGTAACTGCTGCGGCGGAGTCATTGTAGATCGAATAAGTGCTGCCAGCCGCAGGTCCGGTGTTTAAAGTCAAACCGGCGGAAATCGCATTACACTTACCACGATCGATGCCCCCAGTAACTCGTGGAATATCACGATAGCCGATTTCAAGACTACCATACTGCGCAGTTCCAGAGAAATTCGGAGACGCAATCGGCGCATAGGCATTGGCTGTCAACTGACTTTGCACAAACGCAGTCGTCGCGATCTGAGTTGTGTTCGTGCCATTCGCAGCGGTTGGAGCAGCGGGTGTTCCTGTAAAGGTCGGACTTGCCAGCGTAGCCAGCTGGTTACCCGCACTCACACTTCCGACAAAAACATTGCCGAGCACCCGAAGGTTCGTAGACGAAAAACGAGCAACTTCCGAACCACTCTGACTTACAGAAACCTGACTGCCGCCGACGGTTAAAGGCTGGTAGGAACCTCCACCAGTCTGGTCAACACCTTCAATCGCGGAGTCAGCTGTAGTTGTCTGGAAGCGTATAGCTTTCGAGACGCCGGAGATCAGAGCATGAGTTGTGTCAGATGAACCTCTTACATCGAGTCGGAAGTTAGGCAAACCTCCTATGCCTAAAAAGCCTCCATTACTAATAGCCATTACCAAAGAGCCGCCAGTATACCACTCGTGACGGCCTGTGAAAGCTCCACTAGGGCCGTATTGGAAGTTATTAGCCCCTGTCAGAGTCAGCATCAATAAAGTGCTACCACCACTATTTCTCCACCCGATCGAGCGGCCATTATCAGTTACAAACTCCCCACCTGCTAGATCAAGCTTACCGGCAGGATTGCTATTCCCAATACCCACATTCCCTGCATCAGTAAGGTATATAGTATCAGCACCTCCAGAGCGAAGCACAACCGGACCGCCGATATTGTCAATATCTCCGACATAGACGACATTTGACGAGCCGGTTCCGATAAGTCTGCCCACAGTGCCGGAAGAGTTTTTCGCCCCTAAATAGACGTCGTTGTTAAGAGTTGGTTGTCCAGCGAAAGTAGAAGCTCCAGCTACTGCCAGAGTTCCATTAAGCGTAGTATTGCCAGTGGCAGTTAAGGTGCTGCTAAGGGTAACAGCACCTGTTACACCTAAAGTCCCGCCAATTGTCGCATTGGTTGTTACGTTTATGGTTGAACCGAAAGTCACAGCCCCGCTTAAAGTCACCGCACCACTGAAGGTAGCAGTTACTGCTCCAAGGTTTGCGACGTTGGTAAGGTTCTGAGCATTCCAACTGATCGGACCTGTGGGTCCAGCTTGCCCATCACGAGTCAGGCACAGACTAAGCCCCGAGGCTATGTCATTGATCACAGTGTTGTAGTAAGCCGCTGTGATCACATTGCCCGCAATAGCAGGGAAGTTCGGCGGACTCGGTGGTGAGTAAGTTCCAGAACCATTAAACGGCATTAGTTATCTCCATTATCTTGCGAGGCCTCTTCCATAAGTCTCGCAAATTCGATCATGTCAGGGTCTTGTGATTTGCGGGCTTCTTGAGCCAGCAGGTTGATCGCAGTTGGCAGAGCGGAAGGTGAGATATTGCTATTCGCTGCCATCCACTTCACTGTCTTCGGATTGGTCATATACTTCGCAAGAGCGGCCGACCCCATAGTTGTTGTGGCAAGCCCTGCCAAGACCGAGAACAAAGCCGTTGCGGAGTCTCCGCCGGATTGCGAAAGTCCTCCAAGTCCTGAGACCAGACCAGTTGTAGCATACAATGGCGCTTGAATGCCAAGAGTCCCATCCCGACCACTGGCTTTCATACCGAAGTCTTTCTCCGACTTTAGCACAGTCTTAGCAGCGGAGTTCAGTTTGTCCAGCTGCTTTCGCACCTCTGGCGTAAACATGATCTCCTTCGCCTCATCGCTGAGGTTCCGGTAGTTACCAAACAACTGACCAAGATTCGTTTCATCAGGGTCGGTTTTACTCCCAGTCTTAGCTGCCTTGGCCAGCCAAGCGGAAGTCAGGGCATCCCTAGCCCCCTGATCGAGGTTGTTATACACTGCCGAAATAATAGTCGGACCTTCATTCGCACCAGCAAAGGCAGCACGATAGACCTTCTCCGGACCACCATTTTTATCCAGAACCGAGCGAAGTGCTGACACTTCCCTGTGATAATCAACTTCCCATTTATTCCATTCGTTGAAAGCCTGTTCAGCATCAACACCTTGGTCTTTGATAAAGGCTTTGATATCCTCTGCAATACCACCGAATAACCTGCGTTGATCGGCTTGCGAAACGTTCTGTGCGCCAAACACTGAGTTATCCATCTGCGCGCCGAGGCGGGTTTTGAGTTTCCGCACGGCTTCGAATGGCAAAGCTTCCTTCGCCACCATCGGGTCCACACCGTCAGCCAGCTGCTTCCGCAGGTTCGCAGCAAGGTCTTTTTTCAAATCCTTACCCAGTTCTTGGAAAGCTGGCAAATCGGGATTGAATATCTTGTTCTGGCTAAGGTTCTTCGCACCGGGGTCGATGAAGGTTAGTTCGTCGATAATACTTGTAAGGTTCGGCATCTCAACCCCTGAGCGTGGGCTGACTTCATCCGCCAGTCTTTGCCCAAAAGCCGTCCGAGTGTTGCTAATAGCTTTCTTCCCAGAGTTATTCCACGTATCTTCGATCAGATTACCAAGTTCTGCATTCGACATTTGCACTGGCTGACCAGTGGCTGCGTCTATGGGTGCAAGGGAGTCCGCAACTTTCTGATTAGCGCCGATTATAGCTTCTTCCTGCTTAGCCAGTTTGTTCTTAATAATCGGACTAGAGCTGAACAACTGGGCTAAGAAAGCTTCGGTAGCTTGTGTCTTGCCCCCGCCAGTCAGCTGGCCGAGTGTAGGAGTTTCGCCGGCTGTTGCGAAGTTATCCATCGTCGCTGCCATAGTGTCTTTGTCAACACCGCGAGTAAATGCCTGCTTCAACATCGCAGAATTAGCACTCGGTATCTGCCCAGCAAGTATCGCCGCGATCAGCTGCTCGCCTTGGCTACCCCCTTCTTCCCGAACAGTCCCAGCAGCCAAGCCACCAGTGCCACCACCGATAAGTTGAGCGACAGGGGCGGCTGCAAATTTCTCCGCAGCGGTTTTATAGCCCAGTCTGCCAAGAGCTTTACCCCCAGCCATTACCGCGCCTGAACCGCTCATGCCAGAGATAATATCCGACATAATCCGCTCGTTACGAGACTGCGGACGTTTAGCTCCTGCCGCATCCATGATCTGCCCAACAACATCTCCATCCCCACCATAAGGCATCAGGCTTGTCATCAAGTTCAGCGGCAAAGCCGGCAATGCAGTAGCACCTTGCACACCTGCTCGAAGTCCCATACCGAAATTGCCTCCGAGTATTCCCGGACCTTCGACCTTTGGAGGTTCCTGACTAGGGCGACCCTGAGCAGCCTCCGCCGCAGCAGCCATTGATTGCATTTGCGCAAGCTGCTGGGGATTGACCATATCAGCGTTACCCTCAGCAACCATAGCATTAGCTGCACTGAAGGGTGTGCGGTTCAGTCGAAGCTGACCAGTCTTAGCCGCGATCTGCGTAGCATCATTCAGCGGGGGTGCTTCATCCGCTGGAGTTTCAGTCGCCTGACCCTTGGCCTTCTTCCACTGGAACCAGTTTTCATAATCCTGATCAGACACTTCATTGTCGAGGAAGTTTGCCTTTTCCTCGTCGGTTTGAAAGCCTGCAAGCAGTTCCTCAATCCCTTCTGGCGGAAGAGACATCTTATTCGCAACTGGCGGGAGTTTATCAGCTTCACGCATTAGAACAATCCTGCTTCTTTAGCACGCTCAGAACGGGACTTAGGTTTGGGAGGTAACTTCGAAGTGGTCGCACCTTTCGGCGGCAAACCTCTCCGCGCAACTGGAGCAGCTTTAGCCTTCGGCTTATACCCACGACGATAAGCCTCTGGCAGTTCAAAAGACGGGATAAAGCTGCTAGCACCTTCCAATCCTCTCGTTGCATCAAGTTGGTCATTGTGCTGGTTGATCATCGACCTTGCCGACTGCTCCGACGCATCGACAATGGCCAAGATTTCCACATCCGTCAGGCTGTCGATATCGCCACCATCAGCAGCTTGCAGCAATCGAGTTTCCATATCCGAAATAGCACCAGAACCGGCGAGCTTCTTTCGAGCTTGCAGAACCATTGTTTGCAAAGCCTGATCGACGATCTTGCGCTGTTCAACTCCACCCTTGTTCGTCCCTGTGATCTTCTGAACCCAGTTAATAGGTCCGCTGAGTGGTCCGGTATTCGCCTTGCCGGTTTTCAAAGCTTGGCGAATTCTCTGCGCAGCAGTCAAAGTTCCGATAGCCCCGATAGCAGCTTCCTTCGTTCCGGAAAGCATTTTAACTGCCTCTTCTGCGAATTGCTTGCCAGTGTGGACAGTGACTTGTGAATTAGGAGCACCAGCAGCAGCGACTTTAACCTTCGCGTCAAGGGCTTCCTTATTCACCATCGGCTTGCCGTCAGGTCCAAGGATAACCGAGTCCGTCAGGTTCTGTGGCAAGATAGTCCCATCCGGCTTCCGTTGCAATGCAACAGCAACTCCATTCACATTCGTCATGACTGGTGGAAGTCCAAAACCCCCAGCAGCCGGGCGGATATCACCAGCCTTGTTAACCTGCACAGTTGTAGGCTTGCCGTCAGGTCCGAGCATCTCAACCGGAGCAGCAAACTCCTGCTTATTCGTCAGACCGGTTACTAAAGCCTTTTCATACGGGTCAAGGCGTTCCTTCAACCACGGGTTGCCACCATACTTCTGCACCAAGGTCTGGGGGTCAGCCCCAGCCTGAACATCCGCTTCAAATGCCTGATTGGCCTGAGCGACTTCAGCCTTAATCTTTTCCGCGATACTAGCTTCTTCCTTATCCGCGTCTTTCTGTATCGACTTCCCTGCCCATGTTTGCGCAAGGCTCCCCAGCACCTGAGCCCAAGACCGGACGTTGTTTCCCGGACCTGCAAGCCCCTGCTGCATCAACGCCTCGCCGATCTGACGCTTACGACGGACGCTCGACTGCAACCCTTCATACCCTGTCGGGATGTAAGGTGTTTGGCCTCTATTAGCCAATAATGGATTGGGCTTCTCGTAAGCCATTAACCGACCTTTCCATAATCAACCATGACATAACCACTTGGATGCGGAACAACGGCTTCTGGGAAGAGTTTCACAACTTCATCAGCCATGTAACCGATCTCCTGAACTGCTGACCAGAGGTAGTTGAAGGCGTAAACCCCAAGACCATTAGTCTTTGTCCACAGCTTCCGGATATTCGTTTTCAATCTACGATCGGAGAACTTCGTGATCGCCGCTCCTCCCAACTGAGCAAGTCCACCAGTCAATGCGCTGAAATTCGCCATCTTCTGTTCATAAGCATCCATCGCAGCTTGATACTGGTCATTCGCAGCAGCATAAACCGGAGCAGCTTGAACCTGCGCACCTGTCGAGACATTACCGAACTGAGGCATACTCGTCTGGTTCCCGCTCCGAAGCGCATTCAGCATATTCAGCGGCTGGTTCTTCAAATAATCCGCTTCTTGCAAAGCCTGTGCGCGAGCTTGGTTTTGGAATTGGCTGCTTGCCAGACCTTGGTTGAACGTAGACTCTCGAGCTTGGTTTGCGGCTTGCAGCTGCTGTAATTTTTGAGCAAAATCCTGTGCCGCCGCTTCGTTGCCAAAAGCCGCAGTCGCAGCGTTCTGCCCGAACCGTTGAGCTTGTTGATCATTCGTAAGCCCAGCAATCGCCATGTCCTGCCCGAACTTTGTATTCTGCGCAGTGTTGAACAAATCGCCTTGAGCCATGGCTTCGCTAACACCTTGATTACGAAGGTTCATAGCGTTCTGGAACTGGCGTTGCTGTTCTTGAGTCCCTGCCAATATCGACTGCATAAAGGCATCATTGTCGTTCTGGCCTAGGATTTCTTGTTCACGATTGTAGGCTTCCGAACCCATGTTTAAGCCTTGATTAGCCAGAACAGTCTCGCGAGATTTGCGCTGGCGGTCTAACTCCGGCCGCATACGAGACATGAGTGCTTCTGTCACCCGATCGCGGTCAGTCACAAAGTCATCAAACGTCGGCGCTCTTGAAGCGCCGGAGAAATCATAACGATTTTGAAGATTGGCGTTGTTAACTTTACCAGCCATTGGGCCAGCATCTGCGATCGAGCCGTTAATGGGCATACCGCCGGTAAGATTTCCGTCCATGTTTTGGACTTGTGGGGCTTCTCGCAAGCCTGGCAGCGTTGAAGCATCAATCGGGCTTTGCGACGCCTGATCTACATACCCAATCCCTCGCTGAGCAAGGTCATTCAGAGCGGCGGAAATCGCATTGTTCTGGTTATAAAGTCGCTGCTGTTCGGGGCTTAGCGTAGTAGTCGCTGTAGTCCGAGGGATAACAGTCCCATCCGGAAGTGTATTCCCATTCGCATAATCATACGAGAAGGTCAGGCTACCATCCGGCCCGACTTGGTTCGGTTGATTAAGATAATTCGTCGCAAGAGCCGAGTTTAAGTTCGCCTCTCCCTGAGCTGCGGCTGCGGCTGCGTAATCAGGTGCTTTGGGTGCTTTGGGTTTGCCCACGATATCTATTCCTCAAATCTAGCCATTTGCAATCTGATTTACTAAGAGTGTAAATCAGCAAATCCCCTTTCGGGCTGGCGTCTTTGAGGGTAGCCTCGAGACTGAAACCGATATGTTCGATAAACCTTCGACTATCGGCATTGTCGCTTTCAACCGGCGACATGATCTTGTTAACTTTTAACTCTTCAAACGGGTAGTGGAACACATACCACAGGAACTCCCTGTTAAGCCATGTTCTACCTTCACCCGCACAATGAAGCATGATTGAAGCCCCGTTGCATCCTTCGTAATAAACCGCTGCGATCGGTGCGTCAAGCACTGTGTCGTAAAGTCCGATAGTATGACCTTTGCCGAGTATCCAGTGACCTTGGACTTTATCCATCAACCACGGGCCAAATACTCCATCATGGCCAGTGACGACGATCTTCACAAGATACCTGCTGGCCTAACTGCGAAGTCGGTAGAGGTCCACGAAAATCTCGCAGCAGATGTGGTGAGTTGTAGGCGCAAGGAATACAGATACCCAAGTTCATTCGGAACAGTCAACCATTTACTTTCAGTCGCGGTTAATTCACCTGACCAAACAGCAGTATCCCACAGACTTGTATCCCAGAGACTTTCGTCCGCAGGGGCTAAGAAGGTGTTTTGGGTGTAGGCTTCATTTGTCTTATAATCAGCATCGAGGCTGAAAGATAAAGTCGCTGTCCCCTGCACTGCTACATTTGGGCGAGCAAGGCTGACGTTTTTCTGCCCGCCTCGGCCAAGTGTATTATACGCCTGTGCGATCTGGCCGGTGATGGAGGTTCCGGAGTCACTGAGACCAGACCAGACCTTGTAAACCTTGGTCGCACCAGCCCCGTAGAGTTCTCCGCCAAATACGGTAAAACACCTCATATTCCAGCCGACGAACCGACACCATGCCTTGGTGATGTTGTTCATGACATACTGGTAGGAGATGGTATCTGCTGAGATCGGGACGTTGACGATAAGGGCATTGGCATCGGGATAGACAGCTGCTTCCCAACCAGCGACTGAACCATAGGTTGAAGTAGCAGCTAAGAAAGCGCCGTCGATCTTGAAGCTAATAGCCTGTGATCGATCGATCGTGGCGGAAAGCAGTTGCTTCGATAACGGAAAACAACCTTGCTTTGACAGATACAACAAGTCGCCACCATAGCGGGTGAAACACCGTTTGCCAATCGGCTCACCAACATAATAAACACCAACCAGTGCCCAAGTTGCTGTAGCTGTGGGGTCTGTGCCTTGGTAGATTGCCAATTCGCCTTGTGAACTAACTACGGCGAAAAGATCATCCACGCCTTTGCCGCCGTCGATCGTCCAACTCGCAGCTGCGATAACCCTACCACCACGAGCAAACAACGGACCGACTGGGAACCGTGTAGCAGCTCCGCCAATCGCATCTACATCGAGATACCAAAGGTCCATCGAACTGGTTTGCGTGAACCACAGTCTTCGTTTATGCACACAGACTGTTTCCAAAGTGCTTGTCGTAACCCCAGTAATCGCTGGAGTCGAAGCACCATCAACATTCACCCAAGTCGTGCCGTTGTAGTTCTTTAGCTTATCAACCCCATTAACTGCGATCAGATAAGCCCCAGCGGTGTTGATAAAGCTGACGGAACTCCAATCCCCGTTCGTCGAAGTCGTAACCGCAGCACCAGCAGCCCCAGCACTCGTCGCGTCATAAATCCCCGTATCCGTCGAGACGAAAAGATTACCCCCAACAGGTTTATTATAAGGCAAAAACGCCCTTGCATTCGAGGGCAACGCAGTCAGCCAGTCGCTCGACCCCGGCCTTAGACTAACATCAGAAGTGCCTGGGAAGAAGTTATCCATCACCACCGCGTCAGTCGCTGACATAGCAGCAAGCGAGTCTCTCGCGTTCCAACCCCCTACAGGAGCAGGAATAGTAACAGTGCCAGCAATAGCTTCATTTTGCGGAAAGGGCTTGAACCCCGATCGCTGGGATGGTCCGCGTCTCGGCCCACGCATCAGACGTTCCAGTTACCAGAAGGGACAAATATCCCCGGCTTGATATCTGGCAGACAAGTCCGTGATATGTCATAGGCGCGAGGGACTTTGTTCCGAGATACGTGATTGTTGAGAAGAGAGTAGAACTTCTCCTCATCGGCTTGATACGGCAAGCCCTTGATCTGCTTCCAGCGAAAAGCCAGACCCTTCCGCAGGATTTTCTCCGGCAGGATGAAGCTATCATCATCAGCTGTAAACCGGGGTTTATAAGTCACTCCATCCGCAGCTAAGATCGCCCATGAACTTGCGTATTCAAAATACACATTACTGAAGGGGGTGGAGGGGATGGGATTGATGAGTATCTCATCCCCTCGAAGTCTGAATTTGTAGAAAGGTCCAGGGTTGGGAATGGCTTTAACCTGTTGCCATTCTGTCTCCGTCAAAGGCCCATACAACGCCCGCATCAGTGTCCGATCAAAGAATGTCTCCGGATACGCCCACATGAAGCCATCGACGCTTGCTAAGTCCTGTATCTTCCCCTGACTTTCCGTCGCAGCCATCGTGAAATTGCCTTCTCGGGTAATCCCTTGAAACTTCGACTCGTCAGTGATTTCCTCAACCAGTTCTTGACAAATGCCAAGCAGCTGCTGACTCATCGTGTCAGTGCCACCGATGACTGAAGTTGGAATATTCAGTGCATGGATACGGCAGTGATCTTGGATAATAGCCAACAGCGTCATGATTAAGCCTTTTCTTTTTCCTTCGCAGCGATGAGGTCAGCTTGCAACTTCTCATTCGCCTTTGAAAGTGTTTCGACCGATTTGGTCAGAGTGTCGACTTGCTTCCGCAAGCTGTCGAGTTCTTCAGCCGCCTTGCCAGTGCCGTCAGCGGTGTCGAGCCAAGCTTTGGCCTTTTCCTTCAAAGCTCGCGCTCCCATGCCGATTGCAGTCAGAGTCGACTCATTGGCTTCTGCCAAGTCTTCCAGCGTCCGCACATTGGCGTCGAGGATGGCTTTCGCCTGCGAAGGACTGATCGCTGGCCAGCCCATTACCGGCGTGCCTTCCTCCGGCATCTCGCGGGTCTCGACCCAAGTCCGATATTTCCGAGTATAGCCTTCAAGCCATTCTCCTGGGATGCGTTCCTGTTTAACGCCTTCTTCCAGACCGGCGAGCCATTCCTCAGCGATCTTTTCAATCCGGTCTTTCGAACCGCTTGGAGTCACGATCGCGTAATTCACATCTTTGCCGACGTAGCGACCTGCTGCAATGGTGGCCTCACGATCTTCAACCGTGCGGGTCTCGAACATTACATAAGGGGGTCTTGCTTTTTCATCCATCTTCAAATCCTTTCAGGGCGGAAAGTAGGGGATATGGGGGAGGGAGAGTAGGAAACCTCCCCCATATCTGTTGACATCGCTTAGGTGATAGCACCCTGCGCGAATGGCCGGTTCAAGTGCGCTACGTTGTAGAACACTGTCGCGTTGTTGTAAGTGCCGGTCACTGTGCCGTTAACAGCCGCTGTGGTAGCGTTGTTCAAGGTGATCAGTGTGCCGTCAGGAGAAATCTCCGTAACAACGGTTGAGGCTGCAATACCAGTGCCGCTCAGATAGATGCCGGTAAACCAGCCATCGGAGTTGGTGACACAAAGTTGAGTCGAACCGGAGTTTGCGACCGAGTTCGTCTTCGCAACGGTAGCAGATGCAGCCACCATGATACGAGCGTTCAGGACCTGCTTACCAGCGGAGTTTGCACCACCCTGACCAGCAGCAGCGATACCGAAGGTGGTATCAGCAGCGACCGATGCTTGGCAGTTGACAGGAACAACCCCACCAACGCAAATCCAGCCGAATTGACCGCTTGTCATGGAAGTCATTGCGACCCCAAGCATACGACCAAGGTTGGCAGTGTTCGGAACTTCCGTAGCGTTGAACGCATAGGCAGAGCCAGACACAACTGGAGTCAGAACGACAAGTCCAAACTGGCGGATCGAACCGTTTGCTCGGACATAGACGAACTCCCCTGCACCCCAGTAATTGTCAACTGCTTTGACCAGAAGGCCGGGCTGCTGACGAGCAGTGGTGTCGGGAAGGTTGAACGGCGAGACTTGCTGAAAGCCTACAATACCGTCGATTACTGAATAAGGCATTTTCTTTCCTTTCTATGAAAACCGGTGCGGGTTATTTTTCAATAACCAGAACCAATTATGCCTTGGCCACGCCGTTAAGGCGACGGTTGGTGATGCACAGGTTGCCCATCCAAAGCACCGGAATAACCGTTGCGTCTTGGTTGTAGGGCTTCATGTCCTCTTGGATTTCCAGATCGGCGTCCTTGTGAACGACCATTTCAAGGTAATCGGTATTGAGGAAATACATGTGCGCGGAGGGGATGCCTGATCCACCATCGAAGACCACATCAGCGCTCTTATACTTCAACGAGGTGAAGCCGCCATTGGCAGTATCATCGTTGGTATAACGCTTCAGGCTGACCTGTGCAGACTCGTAGAAGCTGAACCAGTCATTCGACGCAACGATTAAGTCAGGCTTATCGTCACCACGAACTTGGTTCAACCACAGAGGCAGCATGATACCGGACTCGATCGTGGTAGCCGAGACGGTAATAGCACCACCGCCTTGCAAAGGCGCAGCAGCGGACTGAACAGCGTTCTGCCAGAAGGGCCATGCACTCGAGTCGATACCACCGACAGAGCCGGTTCCGGTATCAGCGACCAGAGCTTGGAGACCGTTGATCTGGTTCGGCAAAGTTCCGTCCGAATACAGGTCGTAGGAGAAGTTGTTCTTGAACGTCCGCATTGCGTTCTTGATGCGAGCCTTCGCCAGCGACAAGATTTTGTTCGAACCGGAGTTGATACGGAGTTCCAGACCCGAAGCGACAACGTTCAGAGCGATCTGACGCCATTGAAACTCAGCTGCGGTGATAACATCGCTCTGCTGAATGTTCAGAACATCATAGCCAGAATAGCGCTGATAAGTTCCGTTCGAGTTGTAATCCAGAGGAGTCGTGATGGTTAAACCACCGTCTTCCTTGCGAGTGTTCCCCTTGCGCATCATGTAAGCATAAAGCGCGTTGTTGCGGGTAATGTTGTCCTTCACGTCTTTCGAGTGGTTCCGGAAAGTGGTGGAAACCAGCTCGGTGAAGGTTGCACTAGGACTTGCCATAATTAAACCTTTCTAAAAATGATTACCCTCGAGCCTCAATAGCTGCGAGAGTGGCTTCGAGCGTGTCGTCCATCGTTCCGACCGGAACCGTTCCGTTCGCGGACTTGGGAATGGCATTCACATTTGGAGCTTTCAACTTGGCTTTCTTGTCTTCGCGGGTTTTCTCCTGCTCCTGTGCAGAGGTTATCTTTTCAGCTGTAAGCCGATCGATCTCCTTCTGACGGGTAATAGGATTGGCGTAGACTGCCTTATCGTAGGCTTCTTCAAGGGTTTTACAAACCCCGGATTTGAGGAAGGTCGCTATGTCTTCACTAACTTCCTCGAAATATGGATGGGCAGGGTCGGAAGCGAATGCTTCGACTTGTTGGGCGAATTGGTTGCGGACTTGGGCTTGTTTATCCGCGTGAATAGTGGTTACGCCGGTTTCGAGTTCGGCGATCTTGGCTTTTAAAGCTTCGATCTCAGGATTAACCGCTGGGATGGAGGATAGCCGCTGTTGGACTTGGTCAATATCAATCCCATAATGAGCCATGAGATTAGTCGCAACGGTGAGCTTTTGTTCTGGTGTCCCGCGACTGAGGAGGTAGTGGTTCGCAGCGAAGTTGCCGAACATCTCCACTGGGTCGATTTGTTCAGCTTCCAAGATCGGCTTGAACTCAGCTATAACACCCTCATACCGATCGCCGATTTCTGCGCGGGATTTATACTGTTCAAGCCCCGCGAAAATATCCTGCTCGCGTTTCATGATCTCGGCTTTGACCGCTGGGTCTATGCCTTGCCACTTCGCAGCAGCTTCTTTCGACCATGTAGAAGGTGCAGCAGGGGCTTCCGTTCCAGCTTCTGCACCTTCTACCGGAGACTGTTGATCACCTCCTTCCGCAGCTTTTGTCGTATCGGTTTGGGGAGTCGCGCCTTCATTCCCCGTCGGCACTAAGTCCGAAGTCGCAGACTCCCCGTCCGGAGGGGTTGAACCTTCGGCATCGTTCCCTTGCCCAAAAAGGTCTGAAGCTATATCTGCCACACCAGCAGAAATGTCCAACTCATCCGAATCATGGGTAATGACGGAGTTTGGTTCTACGTCAATAATAGTGTCGCTTGCTGAGATATTCATAGGGCACTCCGTTGATAGCCGAGATCAGCCCCTGCGGCAAGCTCTGTCGCCAGTGCTTCCTTCTTTGCCGATGGCAGGGACTCAAACTCTTTTTCCACTGTTTGGTCTAACCTTTTTTCAAACTCTGCGTCGGCGTTGGCCTTTGCCTTTTTTGCCGCTTCCGTCTCGCCGGTCTCGTAAACCCTACAACCGTGTTTTGCAAGGTTGTTAGCGTGTTGGGCTTTTGAACCAATCCACTCTCCAGTTATGGGGCAATCGTATCCGACGTTCTCGACGGAGAACCTAACCGGACTAATAACGCGGGTTGCGGCGGAACCACAAGCACAATTTTGTGAGTTGTGAAACTCTGCTAGAGGGACCATGAGTTCGAACTTATGACCCTGCTCGCATTTGAAGTCATATAAGGGCATTAGCTAGCGTCCTCCTTTTCTTTACCTTCGGTTTTCGACTCAGAGGCTTCGTGTTGGGCTTTGATCTGAGCCATTTTCATGTTATGCTGGGCTTGTTGGGCTTGAAGTTTAAACGACAGCGCGGCTTTTTGAAGCTGTAGTTCGGCTTGTTTGATCGCGAACTCTTCCTTCCGAAGTTGAGCCTCCATCTGCATTTCTTCTTTCTTGATCTGGAGTTCAAGCTGCATTTTCTCGACTTCCATAGCACCTTTAGCTTGGTCGATCTTGCCTTGCTCTTGCATTTGCGCGAGCTTCTGCTGTTCGGCGGGGTCGGGTTTTTCTTCCGGTGGTTCGGGTGCCTTCATGGCTTGAAGTGCATCCTCGAGTTGTGGGCCGAAAGTATAACGACGGGAGACTGACAGCAGCATTTCCTTCGCAATGTCGAAGGGCAGAACTCCCTTCTCGATCAGCGGCGCAACACCATTCAAGAACTGTGATACTGCGTTCAGCAACTCGGCGATATCTTGCTTGTCCTGTGCAGCTTCTGCATCGATTGTGGAGTTGGTTTCAATATCGATCTTGTAGGACCGCAGTTTGTCATCACGGAGAAGCTTCAGCACAACTTCCCATGAAGGAGCTTCCATCGCCTTTTGCACTTCTGGTGGAGGTGGTTCTGTCGGCTCGGTTTGCGCCTGATTGAAAGCGTCTTGTATCTTCTTTTTGTCTGCCTCAAACATCAACGGCAAGCCTGTCATGGCTGCGATGGTCTTGTCGTCGAAGGATGTAACCGCGATCTCAAGCATGATGGCGAGGCAGTCGCGGACATACCTCTGGACTTCTTTCTGCATCTTTTTCAACCGCAAAGAACCCCACTGGTTTTTGATGTTCTGAGCCGTTGCGGTTTCGGATGCGACAGAGGCTCCGCGCAAAATGTCCGAAATCCCTGTGATCTCGTAAATCACCTGCTTAATCCGCTCGCGATCTGCGAATAAGTTTTGCGCGGTGGTTGACAATTCCTGAAGCGGCATGAACCACAGCATCTTATCGATCGAGGCGTTGTCCGGCATCGAAGCCATGTTTTCGACTGGGGTGAAGGTATTGTCCTCCGCCTCTAGGACCTTTTCAATACCCTCAACCGCGGAGTTATACATCCCGCGGACTTTCATTGCTTGGATAATAGCCTTCAACCGCCGAGTGATTTCATTCAATTCCCGAGCTTGTGACTTATACTGCTCATACAACGGAGTCGGCAGCAATGTCGTGATCTTCCGCATTAGGTTAAGCGGCTTTGGCACAGGGAAGAAGTTTGTCAGATCGAAGGGGTCTTCGGTATAGCGGAGAATACCATGCGGGTAGATCGCAGAGATGAAGAACATCGACTTCGTGTTCTTGTCCCAGATTTCATACACTTTAGCCAGTTTTACGCCGGCAGTTTGCTCGCGAGTTTCGGTCTTATCCCCGCTCTCGTCAGCCTCTTCCGCGAGGTTTTTGAAGTCAATACCGGAGATAGGATTTCCGTCTGCGTCCTTGAAGTTCTTCCGAACCTCTGCCTCGGTCATATCCCATTCAAAGCCGATCCATGGAACCTTTTTCCAAGTCCGCGCATAACCGTGGAAGAATTTGTCCCAGCGGACTCCTTCGGCGTAAACACCTTCCCCATAGCCTGAGCCTTCGGAATATTTGAAGCGATTGAGTCCGCGATTGGTGACGATCACGTCGAGGACGGAGGACTGCATCCCCTCGTCGAAGGTATCGCAGTCGGCTGACTCGGCCTCGAGAAGATATTTCAACAATCGGGTGGAAACCTCGGCCGCAACCTTAGCCACAGGGTCTGGGTCTTTGTATTTCCGAGTAACGATTGGGATAGGCTTCGCGTTGTAAAGAGCTGGTTGCAGCACTTCCACATTTGAGTATAGGATATTGAATGGCACCTGTTCTGGGTGCTTGGCCTCGTAAATATCCACACTCTCCTGACCGAGTTTACGATAGGTCTTTTCGCGGCGTAAAGCATCGGAGATTTCCGCCATCCACTTCTTGTGAAAGTCCTTGCCCTTCTCCGTCCCGTTCTCTTCAAGCATTTTGCATTTCCCTTAATATCCGTTTGTGTTTGGTCCGCTCGACCAGTTGATTGATCGTCATTTCTGCCGGAAGTAGTGGTAATGTCAAGCCCTTTGGCGGAACGAGCATTGCAGGTTTCCATGGGCGAGACATGCAAGCGTAACGTAGTTCATCTGCTGCGTGGTCTTCGGCATCGGTGTCGAGGTCTTCGGGGTTTTTCTCTTCGTGTTGGAGGGTGGGCAAAGTCCGGATGGTATCTTCACACTGATCGGAGAAATACAGCATCGGGACTCCGTCAATACCGACTAGACGTTGGCGAATAGCTTCCCATCCGGGTTGCCGTTTGTTATCTGCTCTGCGCCATTTGCACTTCGCCATGCTTTCGGCGATCGAAGGTCCGCCGTTTCTGATGAAAATCGAAGGGTCAGCGACTGCATAGCGGATGCGCTCGTTTTCCTCCCATTTTAGGATTTCGTCTTGGACCTCCGGAGCAGTCATTTTTAAGCCGATGTTGGGAGCTTTAGCTCCATACCATTCGCGGTATTTGTAGATAGCCCCGTGAGGGAGGGGATTTTCGCGGGGCCAAAGACCGTCACAAATTGCATACCAACCGACGGAAAAGGGGCGATATGATCCCCAGTCAAAGGCGCGGAACCTGATCGTCTGCGGAGTAATGGTGTTGATGATGTTATGTGGCTTGACATGGAGGTTCTCATCCCATTCGTCGAAGAAAGCTCCGTCTACAATGTCCCAGTTACCGTCAAGCCATGCTTGGACGAGCTGCTCCGAACCGGCTTGTCTTAGCCTCAGAACATAAGTCGGGTCATTGCGTATGAGTAGGACATTGTCACCGAGTTTGGAGGGTATGAAAACCCGCTCGAGTTTAACCAGCTGTTTAACACCATTTACTTCGATCTCGCACTCTTCTGCAATGATCTTGTATCCGGTCTTGCACGGATCGATGTAACGCTTTTTTACCCAGTTGTGACCGGGACCTCCTGGGTTGCCGGTAAGTCGCATCCCAACAGGGACGCCGGAGCCTGAACGAAGGGTGGCGCGTAACTTGTCAATAGGGCTGGATGATGGAAAGTTGGTGACCTCTTCCACATACACTCGAGTATAGTTATGGCCTTGGTATTCTTCCGCATCCGAGTCTCGTTCGAGGTAGACGAACTTAAGTCGCGCACCATTGGCCATCCGCCATTCGGCTTTTTGTTCATTGTATTTGCCTCCAAGTTTTGGGAATATCTGCTTTGTCCGTGCGATTACTTCCGCTAGCTGCTTGAATTTGCGCCGGACGAAAATTCCGACCGCAGCTTCGCCATAAGTCGCGGAATGTTGCAGCCAATCCCCGATAGAACTCTCAGTCTTTCCCCCGCCTCGAGCTCCGCCGTAGAATACCTCGAAAATCGGGCACTCCAACAGCGCGGTTTGAGGCCCCGGTTGAGGCGACCAGATGACAGTTTGATCAGTCACTCGAATCTTCCACCGTTTTCATGCTTTCGGGCTGGGTCAAAGGATCACGAGTTGTGGTGGAAGTAAAGGCCTGATGCTCAATCGTCACACCTTTTCCGTCTCCGCCATGAGATTTCGCCCAGTCAGTGGAGTTTAAAGCTTTCGGAGGTAGTTCAACAACGAAGTTATTCTGGATATTATTCTGTTGCCCGACTTTCGCCCCGAAACCCATAGCTTTTAGTGAGATATCCACCGCTTTCAGTGCCACATCGACGTTTTGAGTCGCTGCTAATTTTTCCGCGATCACGTCAAGTGCCTGAGTCGCCACACCTTGAAGTCGATTTTCAATCGTCTCTACTAGAAATGGATCAGTGAGTTCCTCCCGCCGGCGTGCAAGCGCCCCTTGAAACGCATCGGAGCCATATATCCGCGAAATCCACGGAACACTCACCCCAAACCTCGCAGCGAGTTCGTTCTGCTTGATATTCGGCTCCGCGATAATCACGTCAATCATAGCCTCATGACTATACCGGACTTTATTTATCCGCGCCTTCTCATTTTCCTGCGAATATCCCTTTGCCGTCGCAATCCCCTGATACCGCGGATTGTTCAGATCGTAAGGTCCTAGACTCGTCATACCATCAACTCCATTTCCCGCCCCTAATAACCGCCATTCCCTAGTCCCGTCAAGCCTCATCAGTCGAGCGATCAAAAGCCCCAATCTAATGCTCGTTATCCCCCGCAAACCCGCACCGGATTCAATGCCGCTTTTTAGGATTTTCAGCATCACAATCGATCGAGTGAATGCACGTCCGCTTAGCATGCCCATAAACACCCCGGATACACACCCCCGCCTCCGACTTGACCCACCCCCCTGTCAAGATACCGAGTGGTGCTATGTGGCTGGCGGCTTTAACCTATTAGGTTATGGGAAGGCTGGCGAATGGGTGGAGATAGATAGTCGCGCTATGGCGCATAGGCTGGGGAGTTGGCAGTGCGTCGAGTGATCGATCGACTCGCTAGGCGGGGGACTCATGGGATGGGTGAAACCGAGGATCATTGCGGGGGGTGGGGATGGAGTCGGTGTCATTGGCTGGAGTGGCGGGATTGTGGGGATTGTCCCCGTTGTAAAAATTTTTTTTGAAGGAGATAGGTATGCCACAACCACAATCTACCCCCCGTAATAGCAATGGGGTAAATATGGACTAGGACACAAGGCAGGGAGCCACCCCCTGTAATGATACTAGGTTCTAGCGTTCCCATCCGACTACCCGTCAGGGGGATAGATCGATCAGGCAGCAGCAGGCGGGGCTAGGGGTTAGGGGGCAGGTCAAATATGCCGTGAAACGCCGTGAAACAGGGGCAGGAATGACGAAACCAAAAATCAGCTACATAGGTAGCTAAAATCAGATAGGCGATCAAAACAGGGCGGGAATATGCTGCTGGTTATGGGGGTATAACCCGCACAAGAAAAAACCCCTAGTGGTTAGGCTAGGGGCTTGGTTAGGGGGTTAGGGTTGCGCGGGGTTAGTTGTAATGACTAACTGGCAGTATCCAACTAACAGGCTCGTCTAAATAGCCTGTTCCAATGCAATGCCGAGGGTCAGCACTGTCTGTAACCTCAACAGTCATTGAGTCACCACAGATAGTAGCGTTAACGGCATTGGCTAGGCAGTATTCCTGCAATTCAAATAGTGTCATGATATAAAACCTCCAAAAACAACGAAAATCGGGCGAGTCGTTAGTGACTCGCCCGATTGTTAGGCTAATTTTTTAAGGCTGTCAAATTTTAAAGCCCCAGATCAGATAGCAAGCTGTCAGTATCGACAGTTTTGGCAGGGGTTTTCGCCGCCTTCAGCGTTTCGATAATCGCGGCGATATCCGCGACGTTACGCAATGCCAATTGTTCAGCGCGAGTCTTGCTGTCATACACAGCGCGGATAGCTTCCGGCGTGGGGACGGGTTTTTTCGCCGCCTTCGCCCGATCAGCGACCCACTGGCTAAATGCGCGGAAGATAACACCCGCAACAGGTCCGGCGCCTTCACCCCGCGACTGTTTCCATTCACCGTCGATCAGACGATCAGCTACGGCTTTCATCGCGTGGTATTTGTCGGAAGGAGTTGAGTCTTTCCCCAGCGCAGCAGCATCGGAGATTTTTTGCACTAGGCCATGATACATTGCGCGCTCGGTTATTTCATCGGCGAGCTTCGATGTATCGACTGTGATTTTCGCGTCGCTACCGTCATCCATTGCGCCGACAATTGTGAACGCGATGACTGACGAGTCGATTGCGACAGATACTACAGAATTTTTACGTGCCATGATATTTTTCCTACTCATTACATTGCGACTCGGCGGGATTGCGTCGTCGCTGTCATTACAATACCGAGTCGCAACAGTATTGCAAGCCCCTAAATGCACATAGTCATATAGGTGTGATTTTCGCCGGTAGATCGGTCACAGATTAACCGTGCGTAGCGCGGCGAAAATCACACTCTCTGCACCCCATAAAACCTATCGATCAGCCTACAGATCGAAGCCTCGAACCAATCACCATAGCATCACTACGATTAACCAAGCTGCTGACTAATTGTCAGCCTCTAACCCCCGATTAGATCGATCAATAAGCTTTCGATCAATTTCCCAAAGCCTGCATAATAGGCAAATCGACTCGGAAATGGGATTGGAAATTGGCTTAGACCAAAAACCCATTTTCGGCATTTAAAGAGCGCGCGTATGCGTGATGCGCGTGCGCGGGTAGCGAGATCGATCGGATTAGTCAACTATGTTTTATCCCTTAAACCTCGCATTGACTACAACCGATCTGCATGGCATAAATTTTAACGGTGGGCTGGTCCACTAACTTCAAAAGGACGATATTACTATGGTAAGACGAAAAGCAGAACCCGAAGCAGCGTTTGCGCCTTGGGAACCGAACCCATCCGACCCTGATGACTCGATCAAGGAAGCGGCATATCACCGCTCGATCGTGGAGGAGATGTATCCTGAGTCGATCGGGGCTGAACCTGTCGAAGGTGAAGAAACCGAAGTCGAATAACAACCTCGGGGACAGGGCGAAAACCTTGTCCCCATCTAATCTGGAAGCCCAATCCAATGTCCAAAGACCTACCTAGAGAAAAGCGCATCTACCTCGCCATATGGCGAAAAGTCTGGCGGGAACAACTCGATCAGTTGGTTATCAAGATGCCATCCTACAACGTCGCAATGTCTGTACGAATGGCGATGTATCGCACAGTCCGGCCTTATCGCGAAGGTGCATTGTTCGATAATGAACTCAAACTATCATCAGAGAAATATGTTCTGAGTCTCCAGAGAACCCCACCCGCGATCGTCGTGACACTTCGCCAGACTGCTGAGGTCGCGGAAGATGTTTTCGCCAGCCTAGGCTTCGACGAAGAGGACCTCATGTCGGAAGAGGAACTCATGGCTATGCGAATAGCGGAGAATGTTTCGGATGAGGTCTCCGCACCCCCGACTGGCGAAAACCCCTTCTTCACTCGGGAGGATTAACCCATGACATGGGATTACAAGCCACCACCAAATTTCTCCAAATCAATCTCATCGATCTTGTCCAACACCCTCGAACAACCCGACATGGTTCTTCATATCTACTTCCGAACCGAGTCCGAAACTCGATCGTTCGCTGAAAAGTTCCGCCACTTCCGCTGGTGTGTTCGCAAAGTCCCCGATCGGGCTGGGCATTTCTATCCCTTAGAAATGCAATATGACTATCGAACGAAGGTAATGTTTTCGCCGCAATCCGGCCATTATCTGCGTATAACCGCGATTGAGAACAGATTAGGCTATCTAATGGCGCTAAATCCATGGATTATGTCCCTAGCCTCATAAACCCCATTGACGGCGATCAATCTCCATGACATTGTTAATCGTGGATTGCAAATCCCGCCTACTTAAACCTAGAAGGAATTACCATCATGGCTGAAGCCGCAGTAAAAACCCCCGTCACCCTTGCCGACGGTCGCGTCGTAGAATTTGGCGCAAAGCAGAAGTTGCAGAAGAACTCCACAATCGAAGGCGATACCGTCACCACCGAATTGATCTTCCGCAATGGCGAAGTCCGCACCTTCACTCCTCCGGCATCACTCATCGCCCGCTTCGTCGCACATGGCGTTGAACAGAAGCTCGGCGATTGCATCGCAGGAGAAACCGACCCTGACGATCAGGTTCTCGCAGTCGAAGACCTCATCGCCCGCCTTACCGCTGGTGAATGGAATGTAGGTCGGTCAAGTGCCGGTTCGTTCGCTGGGACTTCCATCCTCGCTCGTGCCCTCGTCGAAGTGTCTGGCAAGACGCCGGAAGAAATCAAGGCCTATCTGTCTACCAAGACTCAGGCGGAAAAGATCGCACTTCGTGGTTCGAACCAACTCAAAGCCGTTATTCAGCGCATGGAAGCTGAAAAGCAGTCGAAGACGAAATCGACGGTGGATACCGATAGCTTGCTCGGTGAACTGGGCCTCGACGCACCGACCAAGAAGTCGAAGGACTAACCCTTCCCCAACAGCTAGGTGGGTCGCATAGGAAGCCTAGCTTAAAAACCGCAGGTTGCTCCTACTTCCTGCGGTTTTCACCCCCGACAAGATCGCCTCCCTCCCGCGATCGAGTCGGGGGTTTTTTATCGAGTGGAGCTTGCGATACGATTTGACAATCCGGTGCGGTTTTGCTATGGATAACCCGCAGCAGTTTCACTGTCGCAAACACTTGAATAGTAGGAGACTTCAATGCCAAGGGCAATCACCCTCATCATAGCGGAAGTAGTGCAGTTAAACCCTGATCTATCTCCTCTTGCGGCTGAGCATCTTGTTCAGATCAAGCAACCAACCGATCGCTTTCACATCCGGTCGTTCTTATACAACGCTAAATCTTGGCGCGGGTTCGCAGCACGGAGGATTAAAGCAGAACTTAGGGAGTATTTGAAATGACAGACGCAAGAGTTACAATCCAAACCAAGAAGTTCGAAGACCTATCAACCGATCGTGCAGCAGACTTCATGGAAAAGACGATGAAGGACCATCCTGATATGAACTTCCTAATGACCATCGCGCTTCTACTCGCATGGAAACAAGGCTGGGAAGCCTGCATGAAGGAAGCCACAACCTACGGTGTGGAGAAAACAGCATGACCGACAACTTCGACATATTTGCAGAACTCGACGCGGAAATCGCACAAGCCACCGCCAAGCCCAAACTCGAAAAGGACCGCAAGGCTTTGATGGCGAAACTCCGCGACAATCGCTTATCTCGCGAAGCCGCAGCAAATATCCGAAACGAGCTTTCCGCCGTTGATCAGATGCTGGACTCCATCATCTGGACTCCCATGTCAGCCGTTGCCTTCTTCGTCCAGCAAGACTGCGATGCTTGCGGTTCCACCCACAAGGTATTCCTCCAACACATGGAGAAGCAATCCACTGGAACCCACAACCCAACCACTCGCTACAAGCGTGTGCGCCGACCGAACCCTGATCTCCCTTGCGAAGTCGTGGTCCAACAATCCACCACTCACATTTGCGCCGATTGTTGCGAGGATTTCGGCTTCTCTTTCCCATCCGCGGAAATCAAGTTCGTCTCAACCGAGGCGCCGTTTGCCATTTCCCCAACTTATGAACAGGATGATCTTTATGCCGAGAGCTAAGAAAATCGATCGACCGCAGCACGTCTCGGTCCGACTCCCAACCTCCATCGTGGCGAAGCTCGAAATCGAGCTATTCTCCGACCTCATCGGCGCAGTGCCTCACGGCGCGAAGTCGGAACTGATCGAAAAACTCATCCGCGAGTGGCTGGTGAATGAGCGGGGTGTGTCATGTTAAAAGAATGGCATATGCTTGTATTCATCGCCTTTGGTATGGCAGTGCTTACCTTCGGCGTGATCGGGATAGCTATAGCAACAAGGATACCATCATGCTGACACATTCGATACAAGTCGATAAATATCGTTCAGGCAATCTGAAGTTATTGTTCGAAGGAACTGGCGATGGCTGGGCGGTTGGTAAGATCGCTGAATTTTTCCTCGACTACGGAGTGGTTGATCAGGTCTTGGCCTTAAAACCAAACGAACGGCATTGCTTCGGTATTTACGAAGATGTTGACGAGTCCTACGAAGTCACCATCACTCGTATATCTTATTCCGCACAGGAGCTAACCAATGCAGGAAACTAAGATCATCCCCCAGCGCCGATCTCACGGCCGGAAGTGGGTCCAGTGCGAGCCACATCAAGCCCAGCGCTTCTGCCTATGTAAGGGTATCCGCATCCTTCAAGTCTACCCAACCATGGAAGCCGCGAAGAAGAACCTCGCATCGAACTCCCACAAACCGATCAAGCCAATGACCGTCGGTGAGCGATACAAACCCGACTGGCGTGGGACTTATGCTAAGTCACTAACTCAAGACGAATACAGGAGACTGACATGAAAATCACACTCACCACCGATCGCAAAGTCACCAAGATCGAGGGTTCCGACTTCTCGATCACACTGAATGGCAAGACCAATGCGGAGTATTCGAAGATACTATCCGCCCTCGGCGTTGAACTGATCTGGAAAGACCCCGAAATTCTGGAGGCTATGACAAAGTCATGATCAAGCGCATCTACACCTACAACGAAGTCGGTCATGCGACTCCACTCGCATGGTGGAAGTATCCCTTCATCTGGATTTGGGAGTTACGGAAATGAAAACACTCGCTATTCTATTGGCTTTACAAGCCACAACCCTACCCTCAACTGTCGAGCGCGCAGCCTACATCTACGGTCGGTGTTATGCTTATCTATCACCTTCAGATAAGACCATCATCAACACACAGCTGCAATCGAAAGGTGAACTTGTTCGGCTGTTCAACCTCGGTATTACCGAGACCAAGCGCAATCCGATCTCGCGGAACACTTGCATCTCGAATATCGAGGCGGTTAGGTTGCAGCTGGAGACTTTCTTCCCGCGGAAGGGGAATTAAAATGCCTAACACCCTTATATTGAAAGGAATGGAAGATGGATAAACAATCCACTAACCTTTTGAACGCAAGGCAAGAGGTTGAGCATCTGCGCAAAGTCATAACAATTGCATACCGCGAATTGCGGGAATTGGCTTCTATTGGCGGCGACGGTTCAGATGGGAACCTATGGCAGAAGCATCATGAGATCGCCGATAAGTTGTTCAGCGACAGTCGCTATATGTATCAGCACGATATGCGGCAATGGGTTCCGCTGGCGGACTTTGCTGAACTACTAAAGCGGACAAGGCGGTTGGAAACTGAAGTCATTTTGCTTCGTCCCCTTCAAGCAAAGGAACCATCATGACCCTCATAACCAGACTAGAGCAAGCAGAGGCGGTCATAGCAAGTTTGAAGGCTGCGGGACATGAGTGAGACACCTAATCTGCGCTGGTTTGAGCAATTCAGCAGTTGCAGAATTTGCGGCAAGCGGTCTGACGGAATTTTACGAGGCAGCACGAACGAAAGCTATGGGCCGCACTGCAACAAGTGCGCCAACAAGCGGCTAACGGCAAGTGAGAAAGTCCGCAAATCATTGGAGAACAGCCATGACTGACCCCCACCAGATAGCGAAAGGGCTGACACCCTTGCAGGCTGATGCACTTGAGCGATGCTGTGCACGAGGCTCCACCCGATGCAACGACGGAGGGCTAGTCGATGACTTGCTTTCCGGCCTCTGCACTAGCCCCGACCGGACGATACTCAATGGCTGGCTGGTCAAATGGGCGATGAACCCGACAAGCCGAGAGGATGGCTATATCAGTCGTTACACGCCAACCGACCTCGGCCAAGCAGTCCGCGCAATTATCGAAAGGGATAGTAAGTGAGCATCGACAAAAAGGTAGCTGAATTGCTCGGCATGGGGAACGACCCCAAACTTGTCCGAAGCATGGCAGACGCGGCAGCACAGATGGTTTCCGGCGCGACCTATAAGCACCGCGACTATAACCAGCCCGCGATATTTGAAGGGACAATATCAGACGGCCTTATGGCTTCCATGCGCTTTGTGGGCGGCGTTCAATTTGCAGCCGACCCGCGCAAGTTGACGCCTATTGAGGAGCATAGCGATGGGAAGTGAGAGAGAGCAGACGAAGCCAAGCGAGTTGCTGGATGCAATCGGTGAATTGGCAATGGCCATTAAGCCGCATTTTCTTGAAAACAATCAGCGCGAGAAGATCGCTAAGGCCCTACACGTATTGGTGGACCACATCATTGCCGCAAGCGGCGACCACTTAACCACAGAAAGGACTGACAAATGAAAATTGACCGCAGCAAAGAATGGTGGCTTGAGCGGATTAAGGATGAAGGCGACTATGAAATTGGCGCTGGCGTCCCTGACAAACTGCCTTGGCAATGGCCACAGTGGGCGCTTGAAATACGTGCCCTGTTCGCATGGACTTGGCGTATTGGGCTTATCAAACGCACAACCGCCTTCCGTTGGGAGATGGACCGCTTATTAGGCGTAACAACTCGACGCGCCACAGAAAGGACTGACAATGGGTAAAAGCATCTTCTGCCTAATCCGGCACAAGTGGGGGCCTTACAACAATATGGGCCGCTCTCTTGCAGAGGTATTTGCGGGCAATCGGCTTGCGCGTTCATGCCAGCGTTGCGGCAAGATTGAAAGGACTGACAATGGAGGCCAGCATGAGTGATGTGGTCGCAATTCTTGCCTTGTTTGTGGCCGCTTATGCAATCGCATCGATAATCACTATGATCAAAGAGGGGTTTTAACCAATGACCAAAGACGACTCCGCTTAAAATCCCCTATTGACACAACATTAATTCCAGAGTAAACCAACCCTCCACCTACCGGCGAAAGCCATTACCTGAAAAGGAAGCCCAATGACTGAAGAAGTTATCACTACCGAAACACCGGAGCCAGTAAAGTTCGCTCCCACACCCGATCAGCAAGAAGCCTTGGACCTGATGACGGAGTGGCTTTTCACCGGCTACGACACCAGCCCGAAATTCTCCCACCCATCCCCCTACTTCCTCCTCAAAGGCTACGCTGGAACCGGCAAGACCTTCTGCATACAGGAGCTCGTCAATGCCGGAACATTCAAACCCTCCGAAATCTGTTTCACGGCCCCTACAAATAAAGCCGTTAAAGTTCTGCGAAACTATTTGGATGAAGCTTCCTTGCAGGACTGCGCGACCAAAACCATCTACTCTCTGCTCGGCCTGTCCCTTCAAGCCAATGGGGAAGTAAAGGAACTCCAGAAACCCGAAGAACCCGTCGATCTATCCCGCTACAAGGTCATAGTCGTCGACGAAGCCTCGATGATCAATCGCTTCCTCATGGACGCTATTCACGACGCTTTCTCCGACTGGTCTGTCCCATTCATCTTCATGGGCGACCCCGCACAGCTACCTCCTGTAGGTGAAATATCCTCCCCTGTTTGGAAGATTGAAAACGGCTACACCCTCACCAAAGTCCTGCGGTATGGTAATTCGATGCTTGACTTGGCCACCGCAATCCGCAACGTCGTGGATAATCCTTTCCCGTCGATCAAGATCGTCACCAATCCCCCTGTGCATCGAGTCACAAAGCCCGAATGGCTTGATCAGATCGAAGCGAACCTCGAACTCTTCAAATCCGATGAAGCGAAAATCATAACATGGCGGAATGTCAAGGTCGATGAATACAACACCTACATCCGAAACCTGATCTTCGGTCGTGCTGAAGCCAAGGCGGAAAAATGGCTACCGACTGACAAGATCGTCGCGACCTCCCGCGTGACTGATCTCGACAAGAACGTCATCCTCCAAACCGATGAAACCGCAGAAGTCCTGCAAGTCACCGAGGGCTTCCATCCGATGTATCACGAGTTTGATATATTCAATATCCTTGCACTGGACGAGCGAGATCGAAAGATCACCCTCCGTGTTCTGACCGACACAGGTGCGTTCAAGCTCTCCAACCGCCTGAACGAATTATCAATGGAAGCCAAGGGCGGCAAACGCTACAAATGGAGAGAGTTCTGGGAGTTGAAAGAAGCCTTCGCGGAAATCCGACATTCCTATGCCATTACTTCTCACCGATCGCAAGGCTCATCCTACCGCAAGGTTTTCGTCGACCTCGAGGACCTGATGTTGAACCGGAACAAGGCCGAGGCGTTTCGATCGTTGTATGTCTCTTGCACCCGCCAGCGGGAAGAGCTGTGGATAACATGATACAGGAAACTGAAAGTCCGATAACCTCATGGAGAAGCATGATGCAAAGATGCTTAAATCCTAACCATGTTTACTTTGAAAATTATGGAGGTCGTGGAATAACAATAGACCCATCTTGGGAGTCTTATGCTAACTTTCGCGCAGATATGGGCAGGAGGCCGAAAGGCTTTACCTTAGAACGCATTGACAACTCTAAAGGCTATTCAAAAGAAAACTGCAAATGGGCTACACCTTCTGAACAGCAAAGAAACAGAAGACAGCTTAAAAATAATACTTCAGGCGTTACAGGAGTTTCGTGGGATAAAGCCAGACAAAGGTGGATGGCCCATGGAACAGTGGATGGAATTAAAATGGTTCTTTACCGAGGCCCAAGTAAAGAGGCTGCGATAGAGGCTAGAAAAAGTATTGAAGCTTAACATCACAGTTGACTAATTCCCGCACCCGTTATAAAATCAAAACCCGCACCAGAAAAGGACCACTTTATGTCCGTATCACTTGAAATGCAACAGAAGGTCGCCGACTGGCGAACTCGTGCCCGTGACGGCACACTAACACTCGATGAAATGAAGGAAGCCATTACCTTCCTCCGTGCTGAACGGCAAGCCATGCCACCGGCGAAGTCCCGCACAGCCAAGCCCAAGGTCAATGCTGATGATCTGCTGTCGGAGTTGGGGCTGTGATACTGGAAGGTCCGCATGGACAGCTATTCGATCTCAATGATATAGTAGACAGACAACTCTTACTAGATCTTATGAACCAACACTTACAAGTAGGAAAAACCTCATGCCCGAAATCATCCCCTTCCCTCACGCCATCGACTCCACCACCCTCGCCGCTTTCCGAAGCTGCCCGCAAAAAGCCTTCCGAACCTACTTCCAACACTACAAACCCCTCGGCGAGTCAGTCCATCTCGTGGCTGGAAAAGCATTTGCGGAAGGTATCGAGCATGCCCGACGTGCTTACTATGAGCAAGAACGAACTCCTGACGATAGTATTGCTATCGGACTTAAGGCTCTTATCGAGTCTTATGGAGATTTCGAGTGCCCGCCCGAGTCTGCAAAATCGCTGGAACGCACAGCTGGCGCTCTCGAGTTTTATTTCCAATCTTATCCACTGGGCGTCGACTCTGCCATTCCAATCTCCTTCCCTGACGGGCGGAGCGGAATTGAATTTTCATTTGCACAACCTCTGCCGATTAATCATCCGATAACCGGCGATCCACTTCTATACACCGGACGTGCGGATATGATCGCGCACTTTGCTGGAGGAGTCTACATCTATGACGAAAAGACTACATCGCAGCTTGGTGCCTCTTGGGGCAAACAGTGGGAAATGCGAAGCCAGTTTACTGGCTATTGTTGGGCTGCCCGAGAATTCGGATACAACCCTTCTGGAGTTATTGTGCGTGGCGTTAGTATTCTTAAAACAAAATACGACACTCTCGAAGTCCCAACTTATCGAAGCGATTACGAGATCGATCGATGGCTGGTACAAGTCTGCGAAGACCTCGAACGCATGATGTGGTCTTGGAAGCGCGGGTATTGGGACTACAATCTCGATCACTCATGTGCAGAGTATGGAGGCTGCTCACTATTACAAGTCTGCAAGTCCCCGTCCCCCGATCAGTGGCTGGATACCTACTTCGAACGCCGAGTCTGGGACCCACTCCACCGCCGTGAGGTATCATGGCAGGAGTATCTGGAGTCCCGCAAGGACGATATCGCCATGACTGAAGCTTGGCTTTCCGCCAATGTCTAACATAACCGCAATCTACTTTCACGAGGATGATTACCTCGGCTACGAGGACCTGACCCTGCCCACTGGTCAGTCCTTCGCCGGTTATTCTAAATCATTCTTCTGCGAGTCTTGCGGTCGCGTGTATGGTCGCCGAGTGATCGTTGTCCTTGGTCAGAAGCAACCATACACCACTTGGGGAGGCCTGTGCAAGAATTGCTCACCCGTCGGCGGAGAGTGGCATGGAGCCTATTCTCATTCCATACCGGGAGGTCTCCCCTTTTTCTATTCGTATAAAAACCCACCAGAAGGCGCTATTCGCCATCAACTAGAAATGGAACTACTTACCTATGCCCGACGCAATCCAACTGAACCCACCCTTCACCCTTCCCGGAGTCAATGTCCTTCTAATGGGACCATCGGGGACCGGCAAGACTCACTCCATCGGCACGCTTGTTGACCTCGGTGTCGAAGTATTCTACCTCGCGCTGGAAAGCGGCTTCGAGTCTCTCGCGGGGTATTGGACCGACCGAGGTTTACCCATTCCATCGAATCTCCATTGGCATCGACTTGAAGCCCCAACCGCAGGCTTCGACCAACTCATCGCCAATGCCAAGAACATCAACACCCTCAACCTCGACGCCCTTGCTAAAATGTCGGACCCAAACAAATCCAAGCACAACCAATTCATCAAACTCCTCGAAGCCCTGAACAACTTCCCTGACGACAGAACTGGAGAAAAATATGGACCCGTTAACGAGTGGGATGCTAGTCGATTTCTTGTTGTCGATGGCGCTACTGGTATCTCTGATTGCGCCATGTCGCTTGTTGTTGGAGGCAAGGCAGTCCGCAATCAATCCGACTGGGGGATTGCCCAAGACCAGATACTCAAAATTATCCGTATGCTCTGCGATAATTGCCGTTGCCATTTTGTCCTACTCGCTCATGTGGAGCGTGAGACTGATGCTGTTCTCGGTGGAGTGAAGTTGATGGTTTCGACACTGGGGAAAGCCCTTGCGCCGAAGTTCCCTGCAATGTTCTCCGACGCGATCTTAACCGTCCGAAATGGGGAGAAGTGGTATTGGGACACGGCTAGTCCGATGGCTGATGTTAAGACCCGCAACCTTCCGATCAAGTCAGACAACGCGCCAGATTTCCGCCTGATTGTATCCAAATGGGTGAAGCGGAATGATGCAGGTCCGCCTGCTGAAGCCCAAGCAGCAAATGAAGAAGGGAATTAATTATGAGAGATGAAGCTCCTGAATGGGCGTTACCGCCTAAACCTACCAACACGATAGCTGGTAGCACTACGCTCGGTAAAGCGCCTGGCCAGAACGACCTTCTCGATGATCGGCTTAACTATATTGAGGACCTGACCTCCCGCACCGATACTTTAACTCGAAGGTTCTCTTTCCTAGCCCAACGGTTAGGTGCTTATCTTCCAGAAGACGAAGTCGTCACAGGCGACTCAGACGTTCTACGCCGTGACCTCAAGTCTTATCTCGATCGTCTATCCATGAGTTTGCATAAGCTAGAAGCTATTTCAAACTCTCTCCAATAACCCCTCGCAGGGGGCCGATGGGTTATACTACCTCCGTCCCCATTTTTCACTGTAACAGAAAGCAACTACTATGTCATTTGATCCAAACACATTCTTGAACCAAACATTCGACGAGTCCAACGACACCAAGATCACTCCATGCCCAGTCGGGGAATACCTCGCAGTCGCAGACAAGGTTGACGTGAAACCTTGGGCTTCTCGCGATGGTTCCTCATCCGGCCTGAAAGTCGAAATCCTGTGGGATATCCAAGACGAAAACGTCAAGGCACTCCTCGGTCGCGACTCGGTTAAAGTCCCGCAGCAACAAATGCTGGACCTTACCGAGACCGGCCAGTTGGACTTCGGCAAAGGCAAAAACGTCGGCCTCGGTCGTATTCGTGAAGCCCTGGACCTCAACACTCCGGGCGAGCCATTCGCGATCTCGATGTTCCAAGGTCGTATGGCAACCGTGAAGGTATCGCATCGCATCAATGGTGAAGATATCTATCACGAAGTCAAGGGCCTTACCAAGCCCGCATAACCGGCTTCTAGCCATCAAACTGGCGGGAAGGACCCTACACCTTCCCGCCACATTTTTATAAGAAAGGCAGTCATGACTCACTCCACCCACATTGACAATATCATCATCTCCGACAACCGACAGAGACAGGAGTTCGAAGCGGAAAGCCTTGTAGACCTAGCCAATTCGATTGCGGAGATAGGATTGCTTCACGCCCCTGTCATGCGTGAAACGTCGCTGGGGCTGGTTCTAGTGGCTGGTGAGCGACGTTTGCGCGCTATGGGTGATCTATGGGCAATGGGGACAGCTATACGCCACAACGGCACGGTATACCCGCCCTATCATGCCCCCTATGTCACATTAGGCGAACTGGACGACTTAGCCGCTGAAGAAGCCGAACTGGACGAGAACCTCAAGCGCCGTGACCTAACATGGCAGGAGCGATCTGCCGCCATCGCCCGACTCCATGCCTTGCGCTTGAAACAAGCCGATAAAATCGGAGCCATCCACACGATCGCAGACACGGCGAAAGAACTCCGTCCAGAATTCGAGGGCAAAGCGTCGAATGAATTTGGTGACTTCCACAACAAGGTCCGGACAGATGTTATCCTCTCCGATCACCTTTCCAACCCAGAGGTGGCTAAGGCGAAAACCGCCAAGGACGCGATGAAGATACTCAAGAAACAAGAGGACCAGAGGAAAAATGCAGAACTTGCCGAACGGGTGGGACGTAACTTTAACAGCTCTGTTCATCAACTCCACCATACAGATTGCATCGATTGGCTCACAAAGTGTCCAGATAATACCTTTGATGTTATATGCACAGACCCTCCCTATGGTATGGGTGCAGAGAGCTTTGGGGATGGAGCTGGCACTATGGGTAACGCCGAGCACCATTACGACGACACTAAAACGTCATGGCAAGCTCTGATGATCGATCTCTGCCCTCTGCTGTTCCGAGTGGCGAAACCGCAATCACATCTTTATATGTTCTGTGATATCGACAACTTCCACGAACTGAAATCATTGCTACAGAAAGCCGGTTGGTATGTATTTAGAACTCCTCTTATCAACTACAAACCCCGCAGCGGTCGGATACCTTTACCTGAGCATGGCCCCAAACGCCAATGGGAGATGTGCCTTTACGCTATTAAGGGGAGAAAACCAGTCACTGGAGTGTATAGTGATGTCATATCAACCGTCCTTGAGGAGAACCTCACTCATGGGGCCCAGAAGCCCGTGGAGTTATATGTCGATCTGCTCAAACGATCGGTAAGACCGGGTGATGTTGTCCTTGATGCATTCGCCGGAACCGGAACTATCTTCCCCGCAGCCCATCAACTCAAGTGCAAGGCAGTCGGGCTAGAGCAATCCGCCGAGTATTACGGCATCGCTGTTCAACGCCTGAACGCGCTTGACGAAGCGCCAGAATTGCTGAGCGTGTCATGAGTCTGTCTGCAATCAGAAAAGCCATCATCGAGGACATGGAAGAGTCTGGCGTCCCTTTAACCGAATTCGACCCAGACTTCGCAGCCAAGATGGTTCGTGCCATGATGGTAAGTTACTTCAAATATGGGAGAGTAGCAGATGCCTATCCCTTGAAGTTCGATGCTATTTCAGACATTCGAGCAAGGGCAAAGAAATACCGCGAGACCGGTAACAAGCACTATCTCGTAGATGTCGCAAACTTCGCGATGATCGAAGCCATGCATCCAGCTCCAGAACGCAATGCCGCATGGCTCGGTAACGACGCTGCTGACAGTCCTGGAAGGACCACAGCGTCGGGGCATAGACTCGTGCAAGAAACCAATGACGGAACACGCATCATGGGCGAAACCATCTTACACAAGGAAGACTAAGTGATACAACCATCCGGACCGAGCAATGCTCGTATCATGATTGTGCAAGGCGCACCGACTTGGGAGGACCTACGACTAGGTTCTCCTTTCCAAGGCTCATCAGGGAGAGAATTAGCGAAGATATTAGTAGAAGCCGGTTCAAACAAGATGCACTGTTTCCTGACTTCCTTCATCCGAGGTCAGGTTCGGTCCAATTCGATCTCGACGCAAGTCGCGCAGAAGAAAGCCGATGTTACGCCGGAGCATTCTCCCTTCCACGAAAAGATGGTTCTACCCGCTTTCCTCGAAGGCATCGATGCTCTCAACCGAGATATCGACCTCGTTAAACCTAAAGTCGTCGTGGTCTTCGACAACGAAACCCTCTACGCCTTAACAGGCAAGTGGGGGGTTAAGTCTTGGCGATCGTCTGTCCTCGAATACACCACTCCTTCCGGTCATACTTGCGTGGTCATGACGACTTACTCCATCTCCTACATTCAAGCCGTCTACAAAGAACGATCGATCGTGGTGAACGACTTCCGCAAGATCGTATCCATATCCCAGCTGGACAAGCTCCCCAAATCTCCTGATTATAAGTTCATAGTCCGACCTTCCTTCGGCATGGCTGCATCGACTCTGCAAATGCTCTTGAAAAAGGTTGAAGCAGGTCCTACCAAGCTCTCCGTCGATATCGAAACACGTGGCGGGCATACCGCTTGCACTGGCATAGCATGGTCAACAACCGAAGCAATCTGCATCCCGCATATCGTAGTCGAGTCGAAACTCCATTACTGGCTACTCGAGGAAGAAGCCTTCCTCATGCACTTGATGTATCGACTATTAACTCACCCCAATGCCGAAGTCATCGGTCAGAACTTCATCTACGACGCACAATACTTCTACCGCCATTTCCACTTCATCCCACGACTGAAGCGTGATACTATGATCGCGCAACATTCCATGTTCTCTAATCAGCCAAAGGGGCTAGACTACTTAGCCTCCATCCACTGTGAACACCACGTCTATTGGAAAGACGAGTCCAAAAACTGGGACGCGAAGGTCGGCGAAGATCAACTCTGGACCTACAACTGCAAAGACTGCGTGATCACCTACGAAGTCGATGACTCTCAACAAGCCGCTATGGAGAAAATTCTACCATCTTGGCCAGAGTTTCGCGAGGTCCACGACTTCCAACAATCCCTATTCTACCCCGTTCTCCAAACCATGATAAGAGGTCTCCGTGTCGATAACTCCTCCAAATCCTCGCTGTCGGATAAGCTCGCTACTGCAATCGCGGAACGGAATGCTGAACTTGAGCATATCATTGGATACCCGATCAATATCCGATCTCCCAAACAGATGCAGGATTTATTCTACCGCCAGCTTAATCAAACACCTATCAAAAAACGTGGGGGAGGGATAACGACAGATGACCAAGCACTTACCAAACTCGGTAATCGTGAGCCGTTACTACTGCCAATTACCAAGCGAATTTCTGATCTTCGAAGTCTCAATGTCTTTCGATCAACATTCCTCGAAGCTCCTGTGGACATTGACGACAGAATGCGTTGCAGCTTCAACATCGCAGGGACCGACACCTACCGTTTTTCAAGTTCCGAAAACGCCTTCGGCTCTGGAATGAACCTTCAAAACGTGCCATCTGGTGACTCCGATCTTCCCAACATCCGCGAGTTATTCCTCGCCGACGAAGGCATGGAGTTCTTCGATATCGATCTTGACTCAGCCGACCTACGCATCGTAGTGTGGGAGTCTGATTGCACTGAGATGAAGGCCATGTTTGCGGAAGGCCTGAAGCCCTATGTAGAAGTTGCTAAGGAATACTACCGTGACCCAACGATCGACAAGCACCACCCGTCCTACAAACTCTTCAAAGCCTTATGCCACGGAACCAATTACTTGGGGACCCCCTCCGGCCTATCAGGGCGTATCGGACTCGTCACACATGAAGTCGAACGTATCCAGAAGTGGTATTATGGCAAATTCCCGCAAATCAAAGTCTGGCAAGACGATATCATCCATCAAGTCAACACACGACGCTTTATCCAAAATGTCTTCGGGTATCGCATCCACTTCTTCGATCGAATTGAGGGGACGATATACAATCAAGCTGTGGCATGGATTCCTCAGTCAACCGTGGCGTGCCTTATCAACCGAGGCTATTATAATATCCATACCAAAGAACCAACCATCGAAGTTCTGCTTCAAGTTCATGACTCCCTTGCAGGGCAATACCCAATTGGACAAAGAGATATATGTAGATCAAAAATACTTGCTCACTGTGCTGTCGAACTACCTTACGAACAACCAATAATCATTCCAGTTGGAGTGAAAACATCGACAGTATCTTGGGGGGCTTGTGGCTAAACGACATTTCAGTAACTGGATACAGGCTTATCTCGACTACGCCGAGTATTCAGAAGCACCAAAACATATGCACTTTTGGACGGCTGTTTCAACAATGGCCGGAGCTTTGCGCCGTAAAGTCTGGCTGGATATGGCATACTTTAAATGGCATCCGAACTTCTACATCATTCTAGTAGCTCCGCCAGGGATTGTGTCCAAGTCCACGACAGCGGGTATTGGTATGCAGCTTTTGAAAAAGGTTCCTGACATTAAGTTCGGGCCTGACGTTGTGACATGGCAAGCATTGGTTACTGGTTTTGCCGAGTCCACCATGACCTTTGAATACCAAGGCAAATTCAATACCATGTCTGCTATGACGATTGAGTCTTCCGAGTTTGGAAACCTGCTCAACCCACAAGACAAGGAAATGGTCGATCTACTCGTCGCCCTGTGGGATGGCAAGCCAGGGGCTTTTGAAAAGAAAACCAAGGGTTCCGGCAACGACGTCGTAGAGAATCCTTGGATTAATCTCATAGCTTGCACGACTCCTGCGTGGATTGCAGGGAATTTCCCAGAGTATATGATCGGCGGTGGGTTCACATCCAGATGTGTCTTTGTCTACGCGGATAAGAAGGCGAAGTATGTAGCTTATCCTGGCCGTCATGTTCCAAAGAACCTCGCGGAAACTGCACAGAAGCTGATCGAGGACCTGACGCAAATTTCCCAACTAACCGGCGAATATCACCTTACAGAACAAGCCGTCGCATGGGGTGAAGCATGGTATGCCAAGCACTATGCAGAGAAGCACATCGGACTGGACGACGACCGCTTCGGAGGATACCTCGCCCGCAAGCAAACTCACATCCACAAACTAGCCATGATACTCGCAGCTGCTGAGTCGGATAAACTCATCATAACCCCTGAGCACCTCGCCCTAGCTAACACAATGGTGACTGATCTCGAACCTGATATGCAGTTCGTGTTCTCGAAGATCGGCAAGACCGAGGACAGTCTTTATATCGAGCGCTTGATCTGGTATGTCCACAAACGCCAAGGTTGCCCATGGACAGAGGCCTATCGCTTCGTCCACACCCACTTCCCGAAAATATCCGATTTCGAAGCAGTTATTACCGGAGCCATTCGCGCAGGTTATCTCATCCTGCAACAACAAGGCTCCGTTATGATGCTATTGCCAGGACCAAATACTCCCGATGGTCTGGATACTGAAGGTAAAGGGCCTTAAGACCAGTTCCCAACAGTGTTCTCACTAGCCTCACCGATCTTTTCAATAATGAAGTGGCTGCCGGCTTTCATACTAGCCGCAGAAGCTGTTACCAAGGTAATCGAAGGTATAATCGTCCCTGCCGTGTCGATGCGGAATACACCTTGGATACTTGCTCTCATACCAGTTCCGGTGCCAGCCAAGACCACGTTGGCACCTGATTGCTGAGTTACTGAACCAACACCACTTATCGCCAAAACCGCGTTCGGTTGTGTGGAGTTATCCAGACCATAGCTGTCATAGGCAAAGTCAGCACAGACCGCCGTGCCAGCTCCAATAGGATCGAAGCCCGCGCTCCCGGAAGTCGCTGACATACCTGTGATGAAGAAGAAAGTTTTGAACCTATAAAACCCTGTGGGAAGTGTTAAAGTCCCATTAGTGCTTTGATTAAACATCTTCTGCTCAGTAGCGACGTTGGATAAGGCATAGTCAGCGTTCTGGTAAAGATAATTCACTAGTGGCACTGAAACAGCATTTGCACCAGAGTCAGTGGCCGACCTTATAACCCCATCATCATTCACTGTCGCAGCGGAGTTCTGTATGATCTTCCCTGTCGTGCTGTCATATCTCGCAATCGCGTTGTCAGTCGAACTTCCAGGTCCGGTAACATCACCAGAACCGCCACCTCCACTCGGTGTAGCCCAAGTCCCGTCACCTCGCCAAAACGTCGTGCTGCTTGCGCCGGTTCCGCTGTTCAATCTCGCGACTGCTAGGTTTCCGCTAAGATCGGCCGCCGACCCTGTAGCCGCAACCGTTGCCAAGCCGGAAACATCACTCGCCGTAATCGCTAGCAAAGTCTTCGCACTCGCAGCAGTCAATTCCTCCACATCTCCACTGCCAGCAGTTGTTCGGCCAAGCAA
>VYLG01000050.1_pt1 | contig 39786 bp, 37 predicted proteins | sample 5114351 | NCBI WGS metagenome assembly VYLG01 (sample SAMN12291798, study PRJNA351875) | freshwater metagenome | isolation source: freshwater lake | place: USA: Michigan, Kent Lake | collected 2013-08-15
CAGCTCGCCGCGCGCGCGGCGGCCGTCGCCTTGGCCGTCGACATAGAGGTAGCGGTCCCAGGCGGCGACCAGGTCCAGGCCCTCGGCCCAGCTGCGCATGAAAGCCATCTGGGGGTGGCCCAGGCGGCGGATCGTTGTCGGGGCAGGGGGCTTCATCGGGATCGAGGCGGGGGTCGTCTGGCTGGGTGAGGTCGGGAGTGGCTTGAGCCGGCTGCGCTAAGTGCCTATCAGGACTGGGATTGCCGCAAGTGTGCCTGATCGGAAGGGGTTTCGGAGGCCGAAAACGGGTGCCTTGATAACAAGACTTATCAAGGTACATAGCCACCTGAGGAGGCAGGGAAGGGTGCTCGCATGGCTCTCCATGTCGTCGAGCAGCCCTTCGACCAGACGGCGACCGACTTTGCCGACCTGGTTCAACGTGATGCAGGCGCGGGGCAGGCCTCTCGATCAGCCTCACACTTGAAGCACTTGCTGCATTTATTGCGTTTACTCGGTACCATGCCGAAAACGAATCAGTGATGTGCGAACCCGGGCCCTGTCCCGTCGTTCAAAGAAACACACCGGAGAGCCCCCATGCGCAGCCTCGAGAAGGCACGACAGGTCCTGCCGCCCCCGCTGTCTCCACAGGACATGGAGATGGCCCGAGTCGCCCAACGCTGCATCATGGAAGCGTTGGACCACTCGCGCGCCGCGGCGATCACCCTCACCACCGACAGCGGCGAACATCCGACCGTCGACGTGCCGCCCGCTGCGCTCAAGCTCATCGGGCAGCTGCTGGGTGCCATGAGCGAAGGGCGTCCGGTCACACTCGTGCCCTCCAACCAGGAGTTCAGCACGGTCGAGGCCGCGCATTTCCTGAACGTCTCCCGGCCCTTCGTGATCAAGGAAATCGAGTCCGGGAGGCTTCCTCACCGCATGGTCGGTACGCACCGACGCGTCGCCTTCGAGGACCTGATCGCCTACGCCAGGAAGATGCGCGAGCGGCAGGAAGCCGCGCTCGAGCGCCTGGCCGAGAACTCCCGAGAGCTCGGCCTGGACTACTGACATGGCCGGGCACGCGCGCTACACGGCGCTCCTCGACGCGTGCGTGCTGTACCCACTGGCCATGGCCGACGCTCTGATGAGCCTGGCGACGGCGGGGCTCTTCGCCGCGAAGTGGACTGCACGCATCGAGTCGGAATGGATCGCCGCGCTGGAGGAGAGGCGGCCCGACCTGCAAGGCCGCCTGGGCTTCCGGCGCGATCAGATGCGCGAGGCGATCCCCGACTGGGAGGTCCCCGAAGCCGCCTGGCGGGCCTGTGCCGGTGGGCTCAGATTGCCCGACCCGGACGATGTGCACGTCCTGGCCGCTGCGCTGGCGGGCCACGCGGATTGCATCGTCACGGCCAACCTGAAGGACTTCCCACCAGTGGCCGTGGGCGCGCTCGGCATCGAGGTCATCCACCCGGATCAGTTCATCGTCGCGCAGTGGGATCTGGACCAGCTCGTGGCCGTCGCGGCCTTCAAGCGGATGCGTGCCCGGTGGAAGAAGCCCAGTGCGATCGCCGAGCACTTTGCTGAAGCCATGGAACGCGGTGGGCTGCCCGCCACGGCCCAGCGACTGCGGGAAGCGATCGAGCTGATCTAGACCGATGACCGAGGAGATCGCCCCTGGGGTCACGCCCCGAACGCCCGAGGTCGACGAAGTGCTTCGGCGTATCGGCCGGAACCTTCTGCTGTTCCAGCAGATCGAGCACCTGCTCAAGCACCTGATGGGCACCTCCCGCGTCGAAGGGACCCTGGCGTCGATGCAGGGCAACCTCGAGGAGCGCCAGGCCAGGTTCCACAAGCAGACGCTGGGCCAGCTGGCCGGGCAGTTCGTGGACGAGCTGCTCGCCGATGCGGGCGAGCGCGATGCCCCTGACAGCGTGGAGGAGCCGTGGTTCTCTTTCGGCTTCACCATCCAGACCGACAGCGCCTTCGTTGAACAGCACACGGCCGAGATGAAGGCAGTCGTGGATGCCAGGAACGACCTGATCCACCACTTCCTGCCGCGCTGGTCGCCGGCTTCCAGCGAGAGCACAGAGGCCGCGCTGGCCTACCTCGACGAGCAGCGCGCCAAGGCGCTGCCGATGCGCGACCGGCTGCAGGGTTTCGTCAACGCACTCCACGATGCAGCGACCGCGCATGCGCGGTACATGGCGTCGCCGGAAGGTAAGCGGGAGATGCAGATCACTTGGCTAAGGCATAGCCGCCTCGTGCTGATGCTGGGTGAGCTGGCCACAAAGACCGACCGCGAAGACGGGTGGATGGTTCTCTCCACGGCGTGTCACGTCATACGGCAGCACGAGCCCACTGAGCTCGCGGACCTGGACAAGCGTTTCGGGCATCGGACTCTGAAGAAGCTGATGCAGGCTACCGAGCTCTTCGACATCGTGGATGAGCTGACGCCCCGTGGCGGGGCCCGGACGATCTACCGGATCAATCCTCGCTTCCAGCTGGAGATCTCGCCGGATCCGGTGGCGGCCGGCGAGCGCGGTGCCGGGCAGCCGGCCAAAGGCTGACACGGACAGCCTCTGTCGCGGGCCTAGCCGCAGCCTTGACATCTTCAGCGAGCCTTGCGCTGGAACCACGCCACGACTCGGTGTGACGGGAGTGCCGTCGCGAGCTGGAAGCTTTTGACCCTGGGCATCCGGTTTCAGCGGATCTCCGCTGTGCTCGACCAACAAGTCGAAAGGGCCGGGGACGTCGGTCTCGGCCGCAAGCATCAGCGGCGTGCGCCTGGCGACCGGCTAGCCGTGGCCGCTGTTGGGATCCGCGCCGAAGCGCAGCAGAAACGCCACGATCTGCGTGAGCTCTTCGACCGAGTGCCGGCGGACATGCGTACCCGAGGCCCGCAGGGCACGCAATGACCGCTGATGGCTGGGCCTTCACTGCGTCATGGCCTCCAGTTCCTCGATCACTTCAGCCAAGAAGCGTGCACCGGTGGCACGGAAAGCTTCCATCGACACTTCCAAGGAGGCAAGAAGCCCGAGGTTGGCAATGCGCAGCGCCTGATCGAGGTCGGCAGGATTCGCCAGCAGCGAGCGTAGCCCGGCGCCGGCCTGTGTCGCCAGTCGTGGTGCCTCGTCGCCGAACTTGTCCTTAAGTGCGTTCCACATCCGGCCCGACCAGGCCTCCATTTCCTGGGTGCCGTCGCGCCTGTCTCGCTGCGACGTGAGGAGGGCCAGCGCCAGGACGCGGCCCAGATCCTTGTTGGATCGCTTGTAGTCGGTGCCGTCGATCAGTGTGTCGGCGACTTCCGGGTGGTGCAGCAGGTTGGCCAGCGCCATCATCTCTGGCCGCGCGATGCGCACGCCGTGCGCCGTCTCCAGCGGCTGCCATTCCGCCAGCGCGAGGAAGTCGAAGCTGCAGATGGCGAAGTGCCCGATGCTGGTCTCCACGCGGCGCAGCTTCTTGCCCGGGGCGCCCGGCTCGAAGGCTGGCGGCGCCGATAGCAACTCCAGGAACCAGGGGCTGGCCGTTTCTCCCGGTGGGCGCAGACGGACCATCGGCAGCTCGTCATCGGGGTCCCCTTGCTTGCCTGGTTGACCCCACTTCGTGTCCTCGCGCAGCCTCCAGTCGGCCTTGATGAGTTGATCGGTGACCTCGGTCGCGGCAACAATCGCCTTCGAGTGCGGCGAAAACAGGCAGTCCACGTCCTTGGTACGGATCGCCCGCGCGCCGTCGCCGGCGAAGAAGTGGTACCCGGCCGCCAGGCTCCCGATGATGATGACGTTGCCGCGGACGTCGGATGGCAGCGCACCGGCCACCTGAGCCAGCACTTCCGACGGGGACAGCGAGGCTTCGAGCTTCAATGCGTCCTCCTAGCTGCTTCACACAACTGGTGAGCAAAGTCCCGGGCCTCTGCCTGCAGGCCCATCTGCTCGAGATCTGCGAGGCAGTCCAGCCGTGCGGCAAGATCAGGCTCCTGTGCCGCCAACTCGTCCGGGCGGCAGTCACGCTGGAGATGCACCGCGACCGTCGCCTTGCGTCTTGAGTCGTCCACCACCACGAGGCCGGCGTCGAGCTTCGACATGAAGCGGACGTCACCGTCGTAGACGCTCACGTCCAGCCGCGGCGCAGCCGTGATGTCCAGGTCGGGGAAGTAACGCGTCGCGCCCAGTACTCCGGATATCGCCGCCTTGCCCGCGACGCCCTTCTGGCGGAGCGACAGCAGCCGGTCGGCCAGCGCGCTGGGCATGCGGCCTTCGCCTGTCGGGTCGGTGTACCGCACCAGCTTGCGTGCAAGTGAGTGCTCCTCGGCCAGCTTCATCAGCGCGATCGGGCCAAGACCGTGCAGCGGGATCGGGCCATCACGTTCCCCGGTCACGACGCCGAGGTGCTCGAGTTCGCTCAGGGCAGCGGACGCGGTCTGGTAGCTGCCGCCGGTCAAACGTCTGATCTCGGCCAGCGTCACGGGCACCTGACCGCTCAGCCATCGCTCCACCAGGACCGCCTTGACTTGCTGGCGTGTCACGCGTGTGGCACTGGTGGCCGCCGTCTCCTCGTGGATGGCGGTCTGCAGCGCTTGCATGAACATGGCCGAGTGCTCGGGCAATTCGCCATCGATGAAGAACACGCGCCGCGTCTCGGCCCGCACGAGGAAGATCCTCTGCGCCATCTCGGGGCGGGCAATGGAGCGGAACCTGTCCAACTCCTCCGCCAGTCGTTTCCACGATAGCCGGCTGTCCATGACCACGCACACGCCCGTCGAGGGCCGAGGGGTCGACTGGACCGCGTAGGCGAGCGCCAGCAAGCCCTCTCGGACGTCACGAGCAGTGTGGGTGCGGCGGATCTCGACCAGGACGTCCGGTCCGGCCGGATTGCTCCAGTGCATGTCGACAAGCGAGTTGTCTGTGAAGTTGCGACCTACCATTGAGTTGCAACTCTACCAATGAAGTCGCAACCAACCAAGCTGCTGCTGTCGATCCGGGGCGGCAAGCGCTAGGTGGGCCGCCATCGAGGTTGACGAAAATCGTGAGACGCACATAATACGTTGACGTTTGATGCGAGATGCACACTATGGACCTGCGAAAGCCCAGTGACTTCCAGCCCGCCCTCAGCGACGACCGGCTTGCCGTCGTGGCCGCTTGGTTGATGGAGGAGTGGGCGGCCACGGAAGACGATCTGGTCCGGGAGACCGACTCGCCGTACACCCGGGGCACGACCTGTTTCGGTCGGCAGCGTGCCCGGATCCTGAACGAGTACCTGGGCGGCAGGCACCCTTGGCTCGGCATCGAGAACAGTGCGAACGACTTGGTCTTCTCGATCGGCGGCGTGCCTTGCCGCTTCAGCAACGACAGCCTTGCCGCACCCAGCAAGCGTGCGGTCCTCGAAGCCCATCGCTTCCAGTTGCCGCTCATCGAGGACGCGCAGCCCGGTGAGGCCGTGCGCTTCTGCTTCGTGGTGGACCGCGGCGTCGAAGAGGACAGCGAACCGCGGATCGAGCTGCTGGGCTTCACGGCCGGCGACGAGCTGGTCTGCCGCTGGCGCTCCGCTGCACCGGTCCGGACCCTCATTGCCGTCAGGGCCGAGCTGCCACAGCCCGTCGAGATCGCCAGACCGGCCATCGTGCCGAAACGTCGCGACGCGGGAGACGACCAGGCTGCGGCATCGGCCGGACCATGAGCCCGGTCCTCGGAGCCAACATCCGGCTGGCGAGGCTGTTCCATGGCCTGTCGCTGTCGGATCTCGGCGAGCGGCTGGGCCGCTCCAAGCAGTTCCTGAGCCGCGTGGAGACGGGAGTCGAGCCGGTCTCCGATGCGCTGGAGAACGCGCTCGTGGACGAGCTCGGCGTGCTCCCCGAGTTCCTGCGCGAGGTCGAGGCGATGCCGCTCACCGAGGAGCAATGTCATTTCAGGAAACAGCTCACCACCAAGGTGACGCTGCGTCAGTACGCGCGCGCCCGAGGTGAGATGCTCAAGCGACTGGTCGGCGTGCTCGACGCCCACCTGGAGTTGCCAGCCTACAAGATCGCGGAGGCAGAACCGACGTCAGACGAGGCGATCGAGCGGGGAGCCGAGCGATGCCGCGTGGAGTGGGGGCTCGGATGGGGGCCGATCAGCAACATCACCCGTGTTGCCGAGAACGCCGGCGCCGTCGTCATGCGGGTGGCCGGTATGGCCGGGGAGATCGATGCCGTGTCCTTCGCGACGGCACGGCCTGTGATTGCGCTGAACGCGGTCGGGCGTTCGGCCTGCAGGGCCCGATTCGGCGTGGCGCACGAGTTGGGGCACTTCGCTCTGCACACGGGCGTGCTCACAGGCGACCGACTGACGGAGGCCCAGGCAAATCGGTTCGCGAGTGCGCTCTTGCTGCCCAGGGCGTCGTTCCTGAAGGAGGGACACATCGCGTTGCGGCGATCTCGGCTGAGCTGGGAAGGCATGAGCGAGCTAAAGCTGCGATGGGGCGTGTCCAAGGCGGCCATCCTTTACCGGGGAGGCCAGCTCGGCGTGTTCACGCCAGACCAGCTGCGTGCCGGCTACGTCCACCTGAAGCGCCGAGGAGAGGCCCTCGAGGAGCACGAGGACCGGGACATGCCGACGGAGGAGCCCGAGGTTGTGACTGAAGGCTTGGCCGTCCTGGAAAGGGACCTGGGCGTCCCCACCGCCGCTGTCGCTCGTCAGATGCGGGTGCAGCCTCGGCTGCTGCACGACCTGCTAGGAGTGACGGAGGCGGGCTCGAGTCCGGGTGTCGTACCTCTCTTTCGCGCGAGCCGCACTGTTGATGCCGTCACGGAAGATCCGGTGTCCCACTGACGATCGTTGCTCGGCGTGTCACGCCGAGTTGCTGACATCCAGTTGCTTGACAACGCACGCGACGTAGCCAGCATTCCTTCAAGCACTTCAGCGTGATCATGCAGTTCCATGTCGCCACTGGAAAGGTGTCTCGGCGGCAATGGCACGGCGACAACCGAGATTGTGACCTGCAGGAAATCTCGCCCGCAGCTCGTCGATGGCGCCAATTCACCGCAAAGACCGCGAACTGCGGCGGTCGTGGCGACTGGTGCGCCTTACAGCCCGCTTTTCGCCAACACGGACTCTGCTAATATCCGTGCCAGAGTCATGCAGTCGGCTCACGCCTGCCGTACCAAGCGGCAGATCGTGGATGTCTGTGTGAGCCGTGATCCAAAACGCCACCGAGCGGGAGGATCGCAAAATGGGATCGAACGGCCTTGGCCGTTCCTCCAAGTAAGCGCGAGCGAATTGTCTGCCCGGTCAAGGCAGCAGGTATCTGGTGCCTCACGGCGCACCAGATGCTGTCAGGAAGTGTTTGCCAAGGACCTTCCCGAGTCGTTTGCAAATTGGCATGTGAGGGCTCGTCCTTCCTTCGCCAAACCAAGGAGGCATTTCGGCCATCTGGCCCCCCGCCTCCGGTCCAGGACGCATTGACAACGCGTCTGTGAGACCAACCGCCTGCGCGGTGGGCTTCGGCTCAGCGAGCAGGTGTCGCTGGACGTAGCAGTGGTGTTGGGCCGCTGCGTCGTCCAAGTCGAAGCTGAAGCCTTCTCGGGGCTTTGGCGGTTTTGGTTTGGCCGGAGCTTTCATGACACTGCCGATTGGCGCCAGCGCGGCGCCCCGCTGCGAGGACAGCAGCACTTCACCTGACCCATCGCACCCAGCTGGCAAGTCCACCCCCAGCACGCCCTTGGTGGCGAAGCGTGGGAAGCAAATAGCCAGCAAAGAGAAGCCCAAGGAGCGGCCCCCAGCGCTGTCGATGCTGGGCCCAGAGCCCAGGTGGCTTGCGGAAGTAGCGCCTGAAGCTGCCGACCGCCGGTGGATTCGCGGCCTGGGCGTTGCCATCGGCTTGGACAGCAAGGGCACGTCGTTGGGCCCCGCCTTCGGATCCCTGGCCTTGGCCTTTGGTGCTCACGGGAAGGCTCTCGACTGGGATGTGCTCAAGAGAGCAGCAGGCATCGTCGCAAAGGTCGCCAAGAGGGCCGCAGCAACCACGCTCTACCACGAACTTGCATTGCTGCCGGACGGTCAAACTGACCCCATTGCGCATGCCATCTGTCGCGCAGCTCCAAGATCGCAGCGGCTAGCACACGAGTCGCTGGCGGCGCAGATCGGGCAAAGCATCTCTGTACTGGACGCATTGCGTTCCAAGACCACCGTGTCGCAAAAGGCTGTTCAGCGCTGCGCCACGATGGCAAGCGCGTGTCGGTCTGACAGCGGCCTGCAGGCAAGAGACCAATGGCAAGCACTGGCCAAGCTGAGTGCATTCGACCCATCGGACCTAAAGCGATTCCTGGGTGAACAGCCGAAGTCAGAGCCGTACGAACTCGCGCGCCAACTGCTTGATGCCCAGGATTCCAAGAAAGAGGTCCCCTTTCCCGCTTCAGCGAAAGCTCGGGCCGCGGGCGCTCCGTCGACAGACAAAGCTTCGTCAGAACCGGCACAGCAGCGCGAGGGCGCCCCGTCCGCGCCGACGCCGTCCACCGCAAAGGAGGAGCGCAACCGCGCCCCCATCCCTTCTGTCCGCGGCCTGAAGGCAGCCGCCGTCTACGCCGGGATGGCTGAGCAATTCGGTGTCCGGCTCGTCCTGAATCGCCTGCCGCCCGCACGCCTGTCACTGGTCACTCGCGGCTGCCATCAAGCCCTTCGCGGCGCTGACCAGGCTTTGGCAGACCAGGCGCTGCTGTTGACGATGTCGGTCGTGATCAGTCATGACTTTGACAGCACACTGAACCTCGCGTTCGGCCCCGCCGAAGGCGTCGACCTCTGGTACAGCGTCGAAGAACGTTGCGTCCGCTTCGACCGTCATGCGCTTCGGGGCAAAGTTTCGGGATCAGACGCGCCAAACTGGGGCACGCTCTACGTACCGCCAGAAGCAGCGGATCGAATCGAGAGCTTGGCTGCAGCACGTGGCTCGCTCAAGTCATTTCGAGAACTCTTCTCGCCCACCCAACTCGAGACCCTGTGCAGCGCAACCGAGGCGTGGGCCAAGTCCTTCACCGACAAGGCTCACGGTGCTTGGTCGGCCCGCGTTGCCCATTCCCTTGGCTTGGTCTTTCTCGAGGCTGGCGCGTCCGACCTTGAAGCCGCCATCTTCACGCTGAACCTCTCCCTGAGCGCCCCGGCTGCACCGTCCTACTACGCACCGTCAACCGAGCGCCAATACGAACTGGTCCTGAAAGTCTTCCAGGAACTTGGCTACGAGACCCCAGAGCCAGTGCCTGCTGTCGAGGACCCATCAGATCCTGACGTGCCTACCGATGACGATATTCGCCGCGAGTGGGCGAACACTAAGGACGCTGTGCGCACGGCGCTGCGTGATCTTCCACAAGCCGACGTCGCCGGTGTGCTGACAGCCACGAACCGAGCCATGGCGGGCCTCAGGCGCGGCTTCGAAATGCTGACCGGTGCGCGTGACCAACGGCGCGAGAACCCGCGCTTTCGAGACGTGTTGACTTCACTGGAGTGGTTCTACCTTCACGACAAGAAGACCCGCCCGCGCAGTGACCGCCTGCTCCCAATGACCGCTGACCTCGCCGACCTGGTGCGCACAGCCAGGCTGGTTCGCGACCTTGCTTGCAAGCGTCTGCTCGAACTGGGAGTTCAGGCATCGAACCTGGCCCCGCAACTGGCCAAACCCGATGGCAACTCCATGGTCTTCGCGCACCTGCAGTCTGTCGTGCGCAAGAACGGGCTGCACGTCTCTGTTCGCCGCATCGACGACGGCGACATGAAGCTGCTGCCGCAAGTGTGGAAGGGCCAAGCCAACATGGGCCGCCGCTTCTGGGTGCATGAGTCATCGCGCAGCCAAGAGTGGATGGCTGAGCGGGTTGTGACGGGGCACGGTCGCGGCCTCAACCATGTGGGCTCAGGGTGCCTGGCCATCCCCGTTCATGACTTGCTGCGTGGGGTTCAGCGCCTCTTTGCCAACGCTCTGGAACGCCTGGCATTGCCGCGGCTGAGCGTGGACCTCGATATCGATCCCACACCCATCCCGTTGACCGTGGACCTGCGCCGCTTCGAGCGTCGCGCTCAAGCGGGAAGCACGTCCTCAGACACGCCAACCCACCACTGCGATGACCGAACGCTGGCCGCCCTGGAAATCGTCTCAGTCGTTCGCCCTTATGTTGGAAGAGCCAGCACGTTGTCCGCAGCAGGCCGCGCGCTGCTTGGCCTTGTCGTCGCTGATGGGCTGCATCACACAGGCGACCTGGAGCCGGCATGGAATTGCCTCAGGACGTTGGCAAAGTCCAAGGGCACGGTGTGGTTGAAGTGGACCAGGCCCAGCGGTCAGCCCATGGCCATGCCGTTGCAACCGCCGACACGGCTCGCCGCAGACGAGGTCACCGCCTGGCCCACCTTCGCGGAGGCTGAAGCAGAGCTGTCGCAGTGGCTGCGCGGCCTTGAGCTCCCGGCGCGCATTCAGGCTGTCGCTTGGCCGGCAACGCCCGCCGCCGCCCTGACCGCGCTCTGCGCCCAAATGTCGCGCTGGGTGCGGCTGCACGTTCCGCCGATGCTCGTCGAGGCCTATCAGCCCGAGTGCCTCGCCGCGACGCTGACCTGGGAGTCCCTTGATCAGCTGCTGGCACAGACGCTGACTGCTGCGGGCCACTTTGACAAGCGCTTTGCTGAACGTCGCGCGCAGGTCAAGCAGTGGACGGGCCGCAGATCGGACCTCGCGCGCATCCGGCGCGAGCTTGGCCTCGTCGTGAACTCGACGGCCGCCATCGGTGAACACAAGGCACGCGTCAAGGCCGTATTGGCCAAACTCCAAACCAGCGAACTGCCCGATGACATCAAGCTGCATCAGGCCCAAGCCCGGGTGATCGAGGATGCGCTGCTTCCTTCGTTCGTCCCATCAGCGCTCTCTGGTGCCGCATCCATGATCTTGCATTGGATCAGGCTGGAGTGCGAGCTGACCTACCGCCGCGGCAAGGAGCCGCTGGACCCCGGGACGATCTACGAGTACCTCACCCGTGTCTTGCCTTGGCTGCTGAAGTGCTGGCCACAGGACCTCGATGCCACCACCATCTCTTCGCGTCGCTGGCGGAAGATCACCAAGAAGATGCTCCGTCGCACCGACCGGGAGAGCGACACACACTTCAACAACCGGCGGATCGCCTGGCAGCGGATCGTGAAGACGCTTTCCGCATCGCCGCTGTATGGCGCTGCAGCGTCCGCACTGGAAGATGCCAAAGCAGGTGACGTCGTGCGCACCTACGTGCCATCGGCTGCGAGCACGCTGGTCTCACTGCGCCATGTCGCACTGTTGAACGCCGAGGTCGACGCCGTCTTCTTTGATGAAGCTTTGGCTTGCCCTCAGGCCCGTGGGATGTTGAGCCTGATGACCGATCCAGGCCTGCGCAAGTCAGAAGCGGGCGTGCCGCGAACCTCCAATCTGGCCAAAGATGGAACGTTTCTGTTCAAGGCGGGCAACGGTTTCGACCGTCGCAAGACGCCTCGGTCTGCGGGCCCGACCCCGCTGTCCGCGCGTGCCGGCGCTCAACTGCTTGAGCTGAAAGCCACGCTGCTGTCGCTGACACCGCCGCACAGCCACTTCTTCGCAGAACAAGACGGCGACGTCGACCTCGCCTACGCGGCCATCCTCTATGACGTTCTGGTGTGCCTTACCCAATCCGTGCTGGGGACACAGGCCGTCCATGGCCACAGTCATCGCGGTGCAGCGGCCATGCGCCGTTTTGCGCCTCACTGGGAAGCCGTCGTGCGCCGCATGGGACGTGGGCCCTTCGAACTCGTGGATGCAATAGCCCTCATGAGTGCCATGCGCGGCGCCGGACCCGCCCACCTGGCCACGGTCCTGACAGGCATCGGCCATGCTTCCCACCGGACTTTTGCACGTCGGTACTGCACTGCTTGGCCCTTGTTCTATGCCGCTTGCATGCGCGCCACTCTGGCCACGGTCGAGCTTGATGCCTCGGTGATCCGAGCCATGCCCCACCTGAACGCGGATGAGGATGCCATCACAAAGGCGATGAACCGCCGTCGCGCTTCAGCGCGCGACAGGCCAAGTGGTGAACCGCGGGACGACTGGACCTGGAGCGTTCGCCATCACTACGAAGCTTGGAAGCGAGAGCCTCGCGATTTCTCCATCGACGAAGCTGAATTGAACCAATCAGCAGCGCAGCTCAATGCTCGCTTGGCTGATGCCCGGCCTCTGCCCGCCGAGAAGGAGCTGTACTACTTGGTGTTGCGCTGGCTCGGCTCGAAGCCGATCCCCGTCATGGTCAAACTGGGCATGGGCCTACGTTGTAGCGGCCGGCTTGAAACCCTGGTGCCCTTGCTGCCCACGCTGGGCCAATTGGAGCATTCTAGGAAGCCCAAGGCGTTGAAACCGAAGTTCGCCGAGTTCATCCGCAATCAGCTGAGCACGGACGTCGGCCAGGCACTGCTGGCCGCACTCTCACGTGTGGAGGTCGCATCGCAAGCCGTAATTGCCGGGCAGCTGGCCGACCACGCCGGCGCTCCTGAGGTCACGCCCGCAGGTCTGCTGACGGTGCTGGGCGTACTTCCTCCTCAGCTGGCCATTGAACTGGCGATGCTGAGCACCCACTGGGTTGCAGCGTTGGAGTCGGCACTGAAAGGCAACCAACGCGCTCGCGTGCCTCTGCCCCTGAAGAAGCGTAAGAGCCGGCGCCCGCGGGTTCGCGTCATTCCTCACCAATCAGGCCGAATTCCCCAGAACCACGCACGTGCTCTCACGCTCGTCACACAAGTCTGTGCGGCTGCCATGCAGCTGCTCGCAAAGCAGGAGGAGAAGTCATGAACCAAGATCCCGTCTACGAAGCGTTTCTCAAAGGCAAGCTGCGCTTCAAGCCCAGCGCTGCACTCCCTGTCCCGCGCGCGTTCGAACACCTGAAGAAGACGGCGGACGGTTGGCTGCTTGGTGTCCAGCTCGTCGACGAGCTGTCAAAAGGCCTTAATGAGATTACTGGGCGCGCTGACCAGTCGCAGAAGTTCGTTGCCGCCTTGCGGCCGCTCTCTGACGGACGCTTGGGATTCGAGTTCCAAAGTCTGTACGTCGATGAACCTGCGTCCGATGGGCCAAACGAGAACATCAATGAGCCCGCGACAGCCGATACCGGTGAGGCAGCGCACGCTCCCGAGGTCAAGGTAGCCAGCGCAGCCCGTGCGGTCAGTCTGGCCGAAGCGTCCTATGAGCTCGGTGCCGATGACGCACCGCCCCCGTCTTCATCTCCAGCCATGCCGGAAAGGCGGTCCGAATCTCAGGCTCTCAGCGTTCCCGCGCCCACGCCACCTGAGCAGCATGCGCTTGACCTCAAACGGGCCTCCACCCGGGCAGAGACGGAAGCAGACCACCGTCTGGCCCATGAACTGTTGATGAACTACCACGCAGAACCCCGACGGTCGCGCTGGTACGAAGACTTCATGCCGCGCATCGAAAGAGAGGCCGGCAAGCGAGAACTGGTGCTCCAGTTGCTGCGCGAAGTCGACCACTGGTCTGACACACCTATGAGTGTGGGCCCTGATCTGTGCTGGGATGGCCTCTCCGGCATCAAGACCGCACTGCCCTTCGAGAAGCCCTTGGTCTTTCTGGGGTACATCGAAGTGCTGGAGAAACCCGAGCTGAAGCGCGTAAAGGTTTCCTGCGAGCACTTGGTGACGAGCCACTACGCGGAGGCCATTCGCCTTCTCTCGCGCGGGAACCCCGCGACCATGAGGTTGGGCATCGGGTCGGACGAGCTCAGTAAGCGCCTGGCGCTGTACTGGGATCGCGGACTGGTGCGCTTCAAGGTTCGCCTCAGCAGAGAGCTGGCCTTGGAAGCACCCTTTGACGGAGTCATCGAAGACGCGTATCTCGAAGACCCGTCCATTGAAGACATCGATGCGCTCACGAAGTGGGCCGTTGATGTCATCAGCCGGCGCCCGCCGGAAGAGCCGCTGTGGACCGAGCGGTCTTTGTGAGCAAAACCTGCAATGAAGTTCAAAGGATGAGATCCATGCACATGACCCCTATCGGCGTGGTTCACGGCGAGGAAGAAGAGCACCTCGACACCAATAGGCTCTTCCAGGTCTGGATCGACACCAACATGGGCATCGGTGAGCCGCACTGGTGGTGGAACGACGACCCCTGCCCACTGCGCGAATCGCTGGAAGATGCCGCGAGGTGCCGTAGCCGTCGTTATCCAACCTTGGTCATGCCGGAAGGCATGAACCCGCGCAAGGATGGCAACTGGGACAACCCCGCTTAGTCCTGCAGCCTGCGCAGCAACTCCGGCCACGGCGCCCACCAATGACGGCACCACGATGGAATCCGCGCTCAACATTCTCTGGGTGTGCGCCCCCAAACAATCCCCGCTCCAAGGGCGGCGGCAGGGAACTTCGAATCATTCGCTACCGAGGTAAATCAAGCGTGAGCCAATCGTGTGCTCACAGGTTCTCGAATGGGGAGGGCCGCGCTTTAGGCGGCTCACGCGCAGTGCCTGGCTGGAGCTTCGCCGGCGAATTTGCCCTCAGACTTGCCAGCGCGCAGTCACTTGTGTCAAAGGCGCTCACCGCCACGAAGGCGTGAGTTCCTGTGCAACCCGAGCGCACAGCCAGCTTGCCGTGCGCCGACTTCGGGGCGCGGCTACTGGCCAAGAGCCGCGAAAAGCGGCTCATGGATAGGGGCCTTCACACTGGCGCTCGGCACTGAAGCGGCACGGCTGCGCAGGCGGCCGGCGTGCCGCCGTATCAAGATGGAATCCGCCAACAAGATTATGTGGGAGTCCCGTACTCAACAATCCGCCACGGGCGGTCCGTGCTTTCGCCGGACGCGCCAGCTCCCACCGAAGGTGAAGCGGCGTGAGACGCCTAGTGGGGGCAGCAGAATTGGGGAGCGCCACCCCAGCCAGCACTGCTCACGCCGCATCTGCGACTGCAGAACGTCGCCACACGCACCCTGGCGCACTACGAGCATCACGCCCAGAGCTACTGGGAGGGGACGCGCGACCACGATTCGCGATTCGCTAGGCTCGAAGTCGGCCGCCCCTTCCTGACTTCATCAGCTCAGTTCCGTACGACAGGCATCTCCTCCCAGCGTGTCGTGTACCTGGGCGTTCTTCGGTCCTGGCGCACGGACCACGATGCCGCGCCCGTGTCGGTGGCAAGGGCGGTCGTCGTGCCCCCCACCCTCACGGCGCCGCGCCCGAACCGGCGATTGAGCGCATCCATGGCCGCCATCAGCGCGGGGCGGTCGGGCTCAGAGGCCGCCTCGTCTCCATCGCTGCCGAAGAGGTCGAGCTCGCCCTGGTCATCGAGCGCTTGGGCCTCTTGCAAGTCCATCAGCATCACGCCGGCCTTGGCGTAGTTGAACCCAGGCCTGAACATCGAACGCGCCGCATCGCAGGCTGCCTGAACGATCTTGCGGCTGTCCGCAGTGGGGCGCATCGGCGCCGTCGTGCACGGGCTGTGCTGCCGGTCGTTCTCGCGGAACGGGCTCGTGCGGATGAAAACCTGAAGCGCACCCGCGACGGAGCCCTGCAGACGGAGCTTCTCGGAGGCGCGTGAGGCGAACTCGCTGACAGCCTCGACGATGCCGTCGATGTGCGTCACCGACTTGCCGAAGGAGCGCGAAACCAGGATCTGCTGTTTGGCGGCCGGTGCCTCTTCTACACCCATGCAGGGCGTGCCGCGCAACTCCAGAACCGTCTTCTCGAAGACCACGCTGAACTGGCGCCGGAGCGTGGCCACGTCGGCGCGCACCAGGTCGAGCACGGTGCGCACGCCGCCAGCGTTCAGTTGCGCTGCGATCTTGCGCCCCACGCCCCATACGTCGCCTACATCGGTGGCCGACATCAGGGCCTCCAGTTCGGTCGCTGTCAATTCGGCGGTGTTGCAGACTTGGGCCAGCCTGCGGGACAACGCTTGCGGGTAGTGGTCCGGTTTGCGATCACAGGTCTTGGCAATGTGGTTGGCCAGCTTGGCCAGGGTCTTGGTTGGCGCAATGCCGACCGATGTGGGCAGACCGAGTTCCTGCAGCACCGCGGTGCGCAGATGCCTCGACTGGGCCGTCAGATCCCCGGGGATGCCGTGGAAGTCGATGAAGGCCTCGTCGATGGAGTACGGCACGACGTTCGGCGAGTAGCGCGATGCGATGGCCATCATGCGCGCCGACATGTCGGAGTACAGCTCGAAGTTGGCCGACAACGCAACGAGGCCGTGGGTCTTCTGCAGGTGACGCACCTGAAACCAGGGCTGCGCCATCTGCACGCCCAGTTCCTTGGCCTCGTTGGAGCGGGCGATGCAGGCCCCATCGTTGGAGCTGAGCACGACCAGCGGCCGCCCTTCAAGCTTGGGGTCGAAGACACGCTCGACGGAGCAGTACATGTTGTTGACGTCGACGAGGGCGAACAAGCGGCACTCCGGCTCTCAGGTCAGCAACTGACGGATGACGGTCGTGACAACGCCCCACACCTCAAGCGGCTGCGCGTCGTTGCAGACGATCCGCTGGGCCGGAGCGTGGGCGGTTTCCAGCGCGGTGCTACCGCCTTGCCGCACCAAGCGGCGACAGAGCAACTCACCATCGACCTTGGCGATGACCATATGCCCGTGCTGAGGCGCCACGGCACGGTCGACCAACAGCACGTCGCCGCTATTCACGCCAGCGCCGGCCATCGCATCGCCCGAGGCCCGCATCACGAAGGTCGCCTGCGGGTGCCGGATCAGCGCGTCGTTCAGATCTATGCGCTTGACTGTGAAGTCGCTGCCTGGTGAGCCGAAGCCGGAAGAAGCCGTGGGCTCGCGCATTCTTGTCGTGGGAGCGTTGTCACCTCCCACCCGCGCCCCGTCGGGGAAGTCGTCGCTAGTTGGCGTGCCGCGGTTCATGCGTACTGCGCGGTCAAGTACGCGCCGCAGACCCGGCGGGAGCTGCCTGCCCTTCCGCCGGCTCGACAAGCCTGCCGTTGACGAAGATCTCCCCTCCGCGAAGCTCTATCAGCATGGTGCCGAAGCGGCTCTCCCACACGTGTCGCTGCACGCCGTCGGCGGCTAGAGGCAAGTCCAGTTGAGGGCTGGGCTCGGGTCGGATGAAGACGTCGGGGCGTAGTGGTGCGTTCATGGCAGGCACGGTCCGCGGACCGTGCCGGCGGCGCGGTCTACGAGGAAAGTGGGGCCGCCGGAAAGCGACCGTGAAGGGGCTGCAGGTGCGCTAGACCCATGAGCGGCAGCGCAGAAGAACTGTATATAATCACAGCACTCTACGCCGATCCTGACGGATAGGGAAGTGGGGGGTGGCACTCAGCGAGCGCCGCACTCTTTGCCCCAGATCCGCTGCGCAAGGTCGGAGCGTTCGATGAACGGATTGCGGTTGCCTTGAGAGCGCACCACCGCGGCGTGGCGATCACGCTCTTGCTGGGTCACCGGGAAGGCCTGATTCCAACGCAGCAAGACGCAAAGGTTCCCCAGAGCGGCCTCGCCGTCACGCGTAGAACGGGTGACGAGTTCCAGGTCCGGGGTCTTGTCGCCTATGGGGTCGCCTTCGTAGCGCACTGCGACGTACATCAGCATGCGGGCGACCTGTCCTTTGGCGGCATCGCTCGGCTCCCATGTAGCTGATGCGCCGTTGCTCCTGCGCGAAGCGCACTCGGGGTGCAGCCGTCCACCCACGCCCAGGTCCAAGTTACCGCGCAGGGAGTTGCAGCGGACGACCTCGGCGGCAACGTGGTGAGCATCGGTATGGGCCCATTGCTCTCGGCGGGGAAACGCTTTGGACTTAGGCCACACATGCTCTCGGTTCCAAGTCAGCTCACAGCCGCTGGGCGCCTTGCCTTCAGTGCACTTAGAAGGAATCGCCGCACGGCTGTAGATGCCGATCACGTGGTCAGGCTGGGATGGATGCCTGTCTGCGTCCTTGAGGAGATCCCAGAGCACCCTGTAGTTCAGCGGGCGATGGCCACGAGCTGCGACGCTTGAAACTGCTCGCTTGAGATCAGCACCTTCGAGTCCGTTTAGCGAGACGTAGGGGTCTGCCGCGGCAGCGGAGGAGAGGCAAAGCGTGGCGAAGCAGGCAAAGGCGCGGCGGAGGAGCATTGCTACGGGTGCGGGCGAAGAGAGCTATTCGGCATCTTCGCCGAATCAGAAGGTGGAAGACTGCCGCGAACAGCAGCAGCCCCCGGCCAGCAGTACTCGAATCACGGTCAGAAGGGCTCGTCGTCGTCGACCGGCGCCCTTGCATCGGGGTCATCCGGCTCGCCTGCCGCAACCCCGCTGGCAGCGAGCGTTTTCTCAAGTGCTTTCTCGACGGCATCGATCCGGCTCTTGCACACCGCGTACGCCTCGACCGACTCGTTGACGATCCGCAGCAGGTCGTCAATGTTGGGCTCGCTTTGCCGCCTCAGCGTCTCTGCATGCTTCTGCAGCACCCCGTACGCCTGCTTGAAACTCACAGTCTCGTCCATGGTCTTCTCCCTTCAACTGGCCCCGGGCTCGGCGCGAACCTCTGCCGGCACGCTGCCATCCTCGAACTGCACGTTCATCAGCCGCGCGTCACGAAGTGCCTGTGCACTCATCAGCGCCCTGCCCTCTTCATCGCGTACGACCGCAAAGCCGCGCCGCAGGGTTTTTTCGGGACCCTGGCCAACAATCTCGCGCATCAGCGACTCACTGCGCTGATGCGCATCAGAGACCGCAGTTTTCGACTCACGCGCCACGGTCAGTATCGCTTCGTGCACCTTGTCCCGCTCTCGCTCCACGTCCATCCGGGTGCGGTCCAGCACGGCGGTCACCAGCCCCGCGGATATCTGCCGAGCGGAGCGCAAGGATTGGCGGGCCTCGGACGCCACTTCCGCCATCCACAGAGGTGTCTGGCGGCGCGCTGTCTCCAGCTGCGCCCTTGCCTGCTGCCGGATGGCTCCGATCCGTTCATCAACCCCGCCCCGTGCCTCAGCCACCGCTCTGCGGGCTGCGTGGTGCACACCGTCATGGAAGTCACGGGTGGTCGTGCGTGCTCGGTCGATCTGCCGCAACACACCCTCCCGCACCTGCGCGTCGGCCTGACGGAGGGCACCGCGCCATAGAGCCGCGGACTGTGCCGCCCTCGCATGGATCGCGTCGAAGGCCTGCGTCGCTTCCCGCACCCGGGCGATGATGGTCTGTTCGATCCCGGCGATGACCTTGGACGGTGTGTCGAAGCGCGTGTGTGCAACCTCGTCGAGGATGGTGTTGTCGCGCTCGTGGCCGATACCGGTGAAGACAGGCATCTCCATCTCGCACAGACACCGGGCAAGCGCGTAGTCGTCCAGCCATGCGAGATCGCTTACGGCTCCCCCGCCTCTGATGATCACGACAGCGTCCGGGAGCGCGTCATCCGCCTGGCCACCTGCCGACAACGCGCTGAGCAGCGCGTGACGCATCTCGGCTGCGGCGCCCTCTCCCTGGAATCGGCTGTGCACGATCACGAAGCGGCAGATCGCGAACCGCTCAAGCCTGCGCGCTTCTGCCATGAAGTCGCCCAGGCCGGCGGCCTGCCCAGGCGCGAGCACCACGATTTCTCTGAAGTCCCATGGAGCAGGCAGCCTGCGGTTCAGGTCGAACAACCCCTCTCGCTGGAGCCGCTCCCGGATCTCGCGTCGTCGGGCCTCCAGGTCGCCGAGGGTGTACTGCGGGTCGATATCCTCGATTTGCAGGCTCAGTCCGTACTGCGGGTGCAGCACGGGCTTCGCACTCACCAGCAGCTTGATGTCAGGCCCGAGGACCATCCCCGTGGCCTTCTCGAACCTGGCCAGGATGACGCGTGCCGTGGCCGCCCAGATCACGCCGCGCACCTGGGCCCGAACCTGCCCGGTCGCGTCGCGCTCAGCCAGTTCCAGGTACACGTGGCTCCGGGCCTGGACATTGACCACCTCGACACGCACCCACTCGCTGTTGCGGAATGCGTTGGCGACGGCCTGGCTGGCCCGTCCCATCAACTCGGACAGCGAGACCCCACGAACGACGGCGACATCGGTAGACGCGGGCTCTGCAACCGCCCCTTGCGGCAACCATGCGCGGAAAGGCTCGAGGCTGTATCCCGGCGGAACGAACCAGGCCTTGCGCTCGGCGTCGAACTGCGCGCCGAGCGCCTTGACACGCTGGCGCTCGGCATAGCTGGACACCAGATAGATGCGCCCGGTCATGAGCTCCAGGCGAGCCGCACGAGGGCCCGGTTGTCTTCCCTCTCCAAGCTACCCACCGAATGCCCTGCACTGTGGTGATGAGCAGAAGCAGTGCGCGCTGTCCCCGCCCCACTGGCAGCCAAGGCTCCTTCCCGCCAGGTCCGAGGATCGCTGAAGTTCATGCCACAGCCGCTGCACACGTACCGAGGCCCGGCGACGAGCACACCGCGTTCATCACGCTGAACGACGCGGCGGTAGCTCGTCGCGCCGCAAAGGCGGCAGCGGTTGACGGGTTCGGACATGACAGATACTGTACAGATATCCATATCTCACAGGAAGCAGCCTTGTCCTTCCACACTTCGAGCCAGATGGAGGTGCCGGCTTCTTTCGTCGCGATCTATTCGACCGAGGCCGCCGGACGCGTCAGGAAGCTGGCCCTGCCACTGGCGGCTCTGCAGGAGCGCCATGAGTTCTGCGAGGATCTGGCGCAGGCCCTGGTCGAGTCGTCCCGAGCTCGATTCTTCGAACTCAAGGTGACGGAGGAAGACGTGCTCCTCAAGGTGGTCGCGGGCCTGACGGCATCCCAGGATGTGCTGTCCGAAGCCGAGTCGCAATGGGTGGTGCGGCGTCTTGCCGAACTGCTGAACTGGCAGCCCCTGGTCACTGCCTAGCGCTTGTCTGCTGAAGCGCGAGTGGATTGCCCCGCAACAACAGCCAGAGTGCACCAGCTCGGACCGCGTCGGCCGCTTCATCGTCTGCAGTGGAATCGATCCCGTCTTGCAGCCCGCGCGCCACGTGCTCCAGCACCTCGGGCGTCGATGCGGCCAGAAGAGCCCGCAGCACGCACGACAGGACGTCCAGACGTGCTTCGAGTTCGTGGATACGCGACTTGTTCATGGTGCCTCCTTGATGGCGGGCATCGTGGCGCATCCCTACGCCCGGCGCATCGCCCCCGACGGCGGTGACGAGAGGGCCGTCCGATGGGGGGTTCGGCAGGGCTTGCCAGCCCCTCCACGGAAGGAGTCTGGCGAGATCACAGTCCGCCGCTCCGGTTGCCGGCCCGCCGCCAGGTGCAGGAGCTGAGGGGGACGATCGACCGGCCCCCCCGCAGGCGAGCTTTACGGCGCGGAGTGGTTGCTCAGGGGTAAGCCTCGACGACCGTCGCCTTTGCGCCTGTGGCGTTCACCGCCTCGACCATCGACGCGATCGTCCGGGGGATGAACTGGCTGGAGTCACCCACTACCGTGCGTGCCATGGTCGCTCCCAGGGTGGCTGCGCTGAAGGCGCCGGAGGCTTTCTCGAAGGTCGTGTAGACGTTCAGAGACCAGCCTCCCGAGTACGGCATGACGCATGCGAAGAAGGTCGTGCCCTCGCCGTACCTTGCCTTGGAGGTGTCGGCCGCGTTGGCGGTCATGATGGCCCCTTCGCAGGTCGGTACCTGCAGGTTCTGGCCCGAAGACGCCGCCAGAGCTCCCAGCGCGCTGCCCTTGAAAGGCGAGACCAGCTGGAACCGGGGCGCCTTCTCCGGCAGTGGCGAGGGCGGGATGGCATTGTTGATGCGCACCCCGGAGGTGTTCTTCTGCAGCGCCATCTTGACCGCGTCCGCGATCTTGGCGTGACTGACCTCCGGCCCACCTTTGATGTCGATGATGACGTAGCCGCTGGTCATCTCGCGAGTCGGCGTCATCGAGGCACAGCCTGTCAGCGCGGTGACCAGGAACAGCACGGAAGATCGGACAGGAACGGACATTCAGGAGCCTCCTTGGTGTTGACCTACGGGCGCGGGCCGCCTCACAGGCTTGCGCATTCCCGGATTAGTGTGTGTATGAATGAGTGTAAGTTATGGACAGTCGGCTGGCCATGCCGTCCCGCACAGCGACCGTCCTTTCACCTCAGCGCGCCTTCGGGCAGCGGATCCGGGAGTTGCGGCTGGCCCAAGGCCTCAAACAGGAAGAGCTGGCCGCGCACTGCGGCTTGTTCCGGACCTACATGAGCCGCATCGAGACGGGTCAGGCCAACCCGACGCTGACCATGATCCATGCGCTGGCCACCAGTCTTGAGGTCACGGTGGCTGACCTCTTCCCTCTGGAGGAGGCGCCGACGCAATCGAGCGCGCAGAGGAGCCGCACCGGCACCCGCGGCAGGGTTCGGTGAAGGCGCCTGCGCCCCCCTCCCCCCGCACGATGAAGAGGCTCATGCACGCAGGACCTCGGCCACGAGGTCAGCGCGGATTCTTCCCAGTCGGTAGAGCTCGAGCACTGGCGCCAGAGCAAGGTCGCTGTGGCAGGCGCGGATGAGTTCGTTGGGCTTGGCATCCCCCGCCTCCGGATCACCACTGCCGTCCTCCCGAGCCTGAGCTGCGATCTCCGCGAATGCGACAGGCGCCGAAGACATGAGCCATGCGAGGAGGTCGACCTGATCAGTGACCGTGAGGTCTCGGGAGTCGCTGCGGATCGACATTTCCAGAGGCCCCCCCTCGCCAACCAGCTCCCGCTCCATCAAGTACAGCCCAAGATCCCGCTCGAAGGAGAGCTCCTGGCGAGGTGTGATTCCCGGCTGCATCCTCAAGAGGACCTCGAACGATCGAAGCTCGGCAGGCTCACGCCCGGGCCTTCTGCTTCGAGAGGGTTTGCTCGCGATCACGCGGCCCATCCTCGTCTCAGCCATGCGCGTGCCCTCCTGAGACGACGATCCTGTAGCCCTTGATCTCGCGGCAAGGCCAGAACCGAATCCTGTCGACAGCGGCATGCGCGCCTATCCACAGGACGAGTGCCCGCCCCATGGTGGGCATCACGCCGGGGTGGGCAATGCCTCCCGTGGAGAGCCGGACGCCCTTGCCGGCGCCACGCACCAGGATCACGCCGTCGATCTCCTCGGTGCGCATGTGATGGCCCAGCGCGAAAGCATGGAGCGCGTTGAACCAGCAACGGGACTCCTGGGCTTGCGGCGACTGGCGCAGTCGCACCTCGACATGCAGCCCGCCCATGAACAGCCGCACGGGGTAGGCCGCCTCGTCGACGACAAGGTCGTTCACGGTCATTTGATTCCTCCTTCCACTGGCGTGCGCCCAGGCGCGATGCCGAACAGACTGCGCCTTTCGAGTCGCTGGCTAAGCCTCTGGTGGTGCCCCAGATGGCACTCCGTCGACCACAAACTAGGGGTGCTCGCAGCACGCCATCCGGGTTGGATCGCGTGCTGCGCTCGGGCCGCTATGCCGACTGCTTGCGGGCGCGGGCGGCCCAGATGCGCAGAAGGTAGGGAGCCGCCGACAGCACCTCCTGACAACCTGACCTGCGGTAGTGCACCGGCTGGCGGTTGCCGGCATAGGTGGTGGCCGTCGTCAGCAGTTCGATGCCCAGCACCTTGACGACCTCGACGAGACGCACGAACTCGCGGCTGCGGCGCGTGGTCTGGGATGAAGAGTGCCGCTGACAGCCGTGCCTCTGACCGCGCTTGATCTTCACGGCTGCCTGGTCAGCGACTTCGCCGCACAGGCCGCACCGGTACCGGATGCGCGAGTCCTGGTTCATGTACTCGTCGGCCGTCGACAGCAGCGCGTCGCCGCGGTCCTCGATCGCCCTGGACACATCGGCAAACTCGGCGGCGCGCCGATCGTCCGCGCGGGCCTTCTCGCGGCAATGCGGGCAGCCCCGGGCCCGGATGTGAGCCAGAGTGTCCAACACCACGTGGGCAGGATCCTTGAGGCACCGCCAGCTCAGCTTCTGCTGGTTGCTGATGTACGACCCATCCTCGAAAAGAGGCTCGAAGCCGGCAGCCCTGGCGGCAGCAGACACCTCGGCGTGCGAAAGCCTGCGCAGGTCTCCGAAGGCCTCGTTGGCGCACCGAGGGCAACGCGTGCCCTTGCGCTGCCCGTCGGCCGAGCCGAGGACGTTGTTGATGTTCACCGGGTCCAGCACGCCGTGCACCTCGCACGCCAGGGTGACGGTGCGCCTGAAGGGGTCGGCATCGACGAAGCGCAGGCGCCCGAGATCACCGGTCGCCCTCATCGCCTCCTCCATCCGCCCCTTGGCCTCGTAGGTCCAGGACTGCGGAAGCCGGAGCACGCGCTCACCGGTCGCGATCCGCTCGAGGATGCCCGCCTTGCGTGCCAGGTAGCCCCGGTCATGCAGGAGCCAGGGCATCTTCGCCTCGAGCGCTGTGGCCACGATCTCGACGACGCCCTGCTCCCGGTCGGTAGCCAGCATCAGGTCGGGCACGAAGACCGGGACGATCCGTGGGTCCTCCGCTAGGAGCTGGAGCTTGTGCGCGTCGCGCTCCGCCTGCTCCTTCATCGAGGCTTCGGCGCCGCCGCGCTTCTGATGCACCGGGGCGTCGGGGTTGTAGCGGTGGTCGCCCTGGTGCTCCAGTGCGAGGAAGACCGTTCCACCGTCTGGGGCGTGGAGCTCGGCCCACCCGTCGAGGCGATAGCCAGGGCCCCTGAGCACCGACGGGGTGTACTCCCGGATCAGCGTCGTGCCCAGCAGCGCGCCGGCAGCGAGCACAGCAAGGGTCTCGCCCTTGCGGGTGGTCCGGTCGTACTGACAGGTGACCTGCACAGCCCCCGGCGCGAAGATGTCGATCCGCCGGATCTGTTCGTAATCGCTGGCCGAGCGCACCGTGATGTGCTCGCCGCGGTTCTGAAGCCACTCCTGCTGGGTCGTGATAAGCGTGAAGCCATGGGCCTGCACGCGCTGCTGGATATCTTCGTACGTCAATGCCTTCGTCATGTCCTTGCTCCTTTTGTGTTGAGGACAAGGTGACTTTGACGATTGAGGGTGTTCGGCTAAGCCTGGTTTGCTGCGGCCGACAAACGAATCCGCAGGGCGTCGACTTAGTTGCGACTGGCGCCGAAAGACTGCGGCTGGCGGATGGCTTCCTACTCCACTACGACCGCGACGCGCCCGCGAGCGCCTACTCGGACTCAGCGAAGACGTGTCTTCTCAGCAGTCGATAATCTTGACGAACGGGAGCTCAGCACCTATGCAAGTTGCCTCACCCTTGATCCGAAGAACCGCAGGATCTTTGTGGTTCTGCCATTGATGACAGGTAGGTCTTCCTTGTTTCGCCACCCAATGAGCTCCTGGATATTGGACTGCCCGAATTCGGTTAGTTTGTAGTCATCGCTGTAGATCATGTTCGCCATTCGCTCGATCACATCACCATCGCCGAATACAAGGTAGCTGAGCGACTCACGGGTGCGATTTGGCGCATTGGCTGAGAGGAAGGTCTTCTTCCAAGTTGGCATGCCCCCATCAAAGAACCGCAGACGATCGTGGAACGAGTGGAGTGTGCAGAGGGCATCGAAGAGATCGTCGTCGGTTGCCTTCATGACGGACTCACGGGATTCGAAGACACGCATCAGGCGAGGGTAGTTCTCGGTGACGATGTCCCTTTCGAAGTGGGGCCAGTTGCGCGTCTTCCACTTTTCCGCAATGGAGCGGATGAACGGGATTTGCTCCGAGTCGCTACGGTATGGCCCGGCCGCCCATGAATCGCCCGTAGTCTCGGTGTCGCGTACGAAGCTGATGAACGAGTCGATCTCGAGTCTCAGCGGGATCTTGTCCTCGGTGGCCTTGCGGTAGCCGACAGCCTCATACGCTCGTCGCACGATGGCAAAGGCAGACACTGCTTCTTGGTAGGTCTTGCGGTAGTTGGAGAGGAAGAGGGTGTGCTTGCTGCGCTTCTTTTCGCCGCGGTCGATGTTGCTAGGCGCTGTGTTGCCCAACTGCTCGGCGATCTCGCGCGAAAGCTGGTCAGCGGCATTCTCATGCGCCTCGAACTTCTTGTAGGCGGCGGCGTACTTGCGGAGCATGTCGTCCGTGGCGACATCAGCACCGTCCCAATAGTCCTGAAAGATGCCGGCAAGTTCGGCGAAGCGCTCGTCGTCGCCCGAGACTCCGACCATCACCTCCTGGTTGGACGTGATGGCGCTGTGCGTCAGATTGGCCGAACCCACAAGGGCTACGTCGTCACCAAAGATGTAGAGCTTCGGATGAAAACTCATCGACGAGTAGACGCGCAGATCGACCTTGTTCCTGATGGCGTCGATGGCCCGTGGACTTGTTGGGAAGCCCAGCCGCACGATTAGGCGCACCTTGCAACCTTTCTCGACGAGCCGGATCACTACTTCTGATTGAGTGAAGAAAGCAACGGCGATGAAGACTTCGCAGTCCTGTACTCCGCGCTTCTCGATCTCGTTGAGCACGAAATCTCCACGCTTTGACCTGTTCGCAAAGACAGCGACTGACATGGCCTTCCCTCCCTGTTGCCATTGTCGCCGTGCCGGCCGGCGAATGGCGCGATGCCGCATCGAGCCTGCGCGCGGCCTCGCGTCCCCCGGTCGCGTGCTGGCGCTACGATGATGCAAGGGGGCAAGCGATGCCGAGCGCGTTCACGATCTACTGGGGAGCGAAGGGGTGGCAGGGCTATGGCCATGGTGACCCTCTTCGAGGTGCAGGCGGTTCGGATTTCGTCGGCAAGGTCAGCCCAGGTGACCGCGTCTATGCCACGAACATCGCGGGCGGCGTTCTGCGCTTGCTGGGCGCGTTCACAGTGGGGAAGGTGACCGCTGCCTCGGAGGGCCGTCCGCCTGGCGTGAGCTGGGATGCCAAGGAGTACCTATGGCCCGAAGACGGAAGCGCCACGGGGTTCGGACTTCGGGAACTGCCATTCGATCTGGTTGGCAGCTTGCGCTTTGAAGGTGGTGCGGATCGGGTGGCGCTGGATCGGCACGCTGCTGGCCAGGTCGAACGCAATGCGATGCGTGAGGTGAGGCGCTTGACACCCGCGTCTGCTCAGCTTTTGGAGCAGGCACTTAGCACAGCAGTCGTGACAGTCGAAGTAGCTGGCGATCACCGCAGTCAGGAGCGGCTGCCTGCCGAGCTGCTGAAGAAAGCGACGCCGGATCTGATCTTCGCCAGTGTGACGGCTCTTCTGGATGGCGCCGTGCACAGGTTCGGCGAGTCGGCCGACTATGACCTTGTCACGGATGACGGCCATCGGCTTGCCCCGAAAGCGGTGTTCGGCCTAGCGCTCTCGCGAGCACTCGGCCGAGAGATTTTGCCGAAGCACTTTTCGGCCGGCGAGGACTCGGTGTGCTTCCGCCTTCTGCGGGACGCAGGTTATCGGATCGTTCCCAAGGGCGACACGTCTGCGAGTGTTGCAGACGCCGATGTCGACTCCGATGAGACTCCGCCCGAGGTCTACCCCGAAGGGGCCAAGATCCTGAAGCAGCATGTCGGGCGTGAGCGAAGGCCAGCCGCGGCTCGCGCGAAGAAGGCCGACTTCATCAGGCGGCACGGCCGCTTGTTCTGCGAGCGCTGCCGCACCGATCCCGTAGAAGTGTTTAGGTCCGAACACGGTGACGCATGCATCGAGGTTCACCATGCGCGAATTCAAGTAGCCAACATGCCGGCTGACCACGCGACCCAGCTCGACGATCTGCAATGCCTATGCGCCAACTGCCATCGCTACGTGCATCGCCTCCTGCGACGCGGTCTGCCTTTGGATAGCGAGTAACGCGCCCAGTCGCTATGGCGCGATGGAATGGTCTGCGCGCGGGCAACAACACTGTCGCGCACGTAAGCCAGTTGCAACAACTCTTGATACCTTCGACCGGCCCCCGTGGCGCGGCCCTCGCCAAGTGCATGTCGGCCCTTGCACGCCGGAGCCACTGATCTGATGCCCTACTGAGTCTGCCGATGGCCCGCGGCGCGAACGAAGGGTGGCCGGATCCACAATCCCGGCGTGGACCCACAGACAGCCGCCTACTACGACGCGCATGCACCCGACATCGCCGCGCGCTACGAGGGCGTGGCCAGCCCTGTTGCGCGTTACTTCCCCGCGGCGTTCGTTGCTGGCAGCAGGGTACTGGATGTCGGCGCCGGCTCGGGCCGCGACATGGCTGCACTTTCAGCCGCAGGGTGCGAAGCCTTCGGCGTGGAGCCGATCGCTGGCCTTCGGGGTGCCGCCATACAGGCGCACCCTGAACTTGCTGGCCGGATCGCTGCCGGTTCCCTGCCTCAGCTGGACGATCCTTTCGGGGGCGCCTTCGACGGCGTCCTCTGCAGCGCAGTCCTGATGCACCTGCCCGAGTCGGACCTGTTCGATGCCGCCCTCGCTCTGCGCAGGGTGCTGCGCCCGAACGGGCGACTCCTGCTGTCGCTTCCCGAGGCCCGAGTCGATGTGGGTGCGGATCATCGCGATGCACAGGGTCGTCTCTTCCAGCCGTACACCGCCGACTATCTCCAGCTCCTCTTCGAACGCCTCGGCTTCCAGCAGATCGGCAAGTGGGTGACCGATGACGCCCTGCAGCGCGCTGGCAACTCGTGGTTCACGCTCCTGCTCGAGCTGCGGGCAGGCGGCCCTCTGCGTGCCGTCGACCAGATCGAAGGAGTGCTGAACCGGGACCGCAAGGTGGCCACCTACAAGCTTGCCCTGTTCCGAGCCCTGGCCGAGATCGCGGGGCAGGAGCCACGGACGGCGAGATGGCTGCCGGGGGGCCGCGTGGGCGTGCCCATCGACCGGATCGCCGAGCGCTGGCTCGTCTACTACTGGCCCATCTTTGCCAGCCCAGCACCGGTTCCGCAGTCGCAATCCGAGGGAGCCGGGCCGAACAACCCGGTGTCCTTCCGAGCGGCGATGACGGCGCTCATCGCCCACTTCCGGGAGCAAGGAGAACATGGTGGCCTGTCCACCTGGTTCACAGCCTGGACGACAGCGCGACTCTCGCCCGAGATTGCCGCTCTGCAGACGCAGGCGATGCGGGCCGTCGTCAACGCCATCAGAACGGGGCCCGTGACCCACTCTGGAGGAGCGCTGGAGACGGGGCCGGTGTTCGAGTACCAGCGCGATGGCCGCTTGGTAGTGATGTCCGCCGACCTCTGGCGAGAACTGAGCCTGCTTGGCCACTGGATCCTGGATGCAGTCATCGTCCGGTGGGCCGCGCTCACCGAGCGCTTCGCCTTGCGCCAGGGCATCACGTCAGCACAGGTGCTGCCGCTCCTGCTGGCAAGGCCAGCGCCCGAGCGGGCGACCGCCCTGGCGCGCCAGATCTACCTGGAAAACGGCGTGGGCCACTGCGTGTGGTCCGGGCGGCCACTCACTAAGGAAAAGCTGGTCGTGGACCACGTCATTCCGTTCGCCCTGTGGGGCAACAACGATCTGTGGAACCTGCTGCCTGCCGACCGCCGGGTCAATGGTGAGAAGTCTGACAAGCTGCCGGCGGCCGAGCTGTTGATGGAGCGAAAGGCTGACGTGCTCCACCGCTGGGCCATGCTGCGCGACACGGTTCCTGTTGCTTTCGACCTCCACGCGAGTCGGCTTCTCGGCAGGACGCCTTCGGGGACACTGGCATGGCAGGACGAACTCTTCGGGTGCCTGCGACAGGCTGTCGAGCTCACGGCCATGCAGCGAGGCATCGAGCGCTGGACGCCCGACGGATTCCAGCCCCCAGGGCTCGGTTGAGCGCCGTTGCGCTGCCGTCAGCGCTTCGGTGCGGCCCTGCCGCCTCGCTTCAGCTCAGCTTCCATCCTGACAACAAGTTCCGAGAGGCTCAGGCCGAGCGCCCCGGCCAGCTTCAACGCGATGGCCATGGTCGGCATGTGCTCGCCGCGCTCGATTTTCCCCACGTGCGAGCGCTCCACACCGGCGGAGTGGGCTAGAGCTTCCTGTGCCAGGTTGTGCTCTAGGCGAGCGGCCCGAAGCGCCGAACCGAAGGCTGCAGCCACCACCGGGTCACTGGTCTTCGCTCCCTCTGGACGGCCGGGCTTGACTGAACGCTCAGACATTGCGTCGAGCGTCGGCGGATGAGCGTTTCTAAACCACGTTATCTTTAACTCAGTCTTGAGATCCACTTCTGGATGCAGGCCGCGTCGAGGCCTCGGAAGGAGGTCTCATGCCCGCCCGTCGTCGATGCGCTGCCTGTGGCCAGGTCTTCAAGGTCCTGCCTCAGGTTCCCGAGCAGAGCTACTGTGCAGAGGACGCCTGCCAGCGGGAACGACGCAAGCTGTGGCAGCGGGTCCGTCGGCTGGAAGACCCCGACTACCGGGAGAACCAGGCACGGGCGCAGGAAGCGTGGCTGGCTCGCAACCCCGACTACTGGCGCGAGTACCGCCGTCGGAACCCCGAGTACACGCAGCAGAACCGCGAGCGTCAACGCACCCGTCTGCAAGAAGCACGCGCCGCGCAACCCACGGCGGCAGATCGAGTCGAGGTCGCCGACCTGCTCGGGTCGGGGCTCTACCGCCTGAAGATCCTGGCCATCGATCGGTTTGCAAAGATGGACGCGTGCTTCCTCGTGGAACTCGCTCCCGTGCGAGATGACGAGTCCTCATGAGCTCGTTTGCAAAGAGAGGACTCGCTCGGCGCGCAAGTTCGCCGCTGCTACCTTGCTCGTCCGATCACCGCATCTGTCCGCAGCAAGCGACGGACCCGTCGGTGAGTGTCTGCACCGAGCACCCTGAGCAAGCACAACCATGTCCACAGAAGAAGGCGGTACCGGCCCCTCGGTCCCGCGCGTGCGTGCCGCCCGATACGTCCGGATGTCCACGGAGCATCAGCAGTACTCCACCGAGAACCAGGGGGACAAAATCCTCGAGTACGCCGAGCGCCGGGGGCTTGAGATCGTCAGGACCTATGCCGACGAGGGCAAGAGCGGCCTCCGGATCGACGGACGCGAGGCGCTGCAGCGGCTGATTCGCGACGTCGAATCAGGCAACGCGGACTTCCAAGTCATCCTGGTCTACGACGTGAGCCGATGGGGACGGTTCCAGGATGCCGACGAGTCGGCCTACTACGAGTACATCTGCCGACGAGCAGGCATCCAAGTCGCCTACTGCGCGGAGCAATTCGAGAACGACGGCTCTCCGGTGTCGACGATCGTGAAGGGCGTCAAGCGGGCGATGGCCGGGGAGTACAGCCGCGAGCTGTCGGCCAAGGTGTTTGCGGGGCAGTGTCGGCTGATCGAACTCGGCTTCAGGCAGGGAGGGCCAGCCGGCTTCGGGCTGCGTCGGGTGCTCGTCGACCAGGCGGGCCAGTTCAAGGCCTCGCTCTCACGGGGCGAACACAAGAGCCTGCAGACCGACCGGGTCATCCTGATGCCGGGCCCGGACGAGGAGGTGGAAATCGTCAACCAGATGTTCCGATGGTTCGTCGGTGACGGGCTCGTCGAATCCCAGATCGCCGTAAGGCTGAACGGTATGCAAGTCAAGACCGACCTTGACCGGGACTGGACACGGGCGACGGTGCACCAGGTCCTCACGAACGAGAAGTACGTCGGCGCCAACGTCTACAACCGGATCTCCTTCAAGCTCAAGAAGCTGAGGGTAGAGAACCCGCCGGACATGTGGATCCGCCGGGACGGTGCGTTCAAGCCCGTTGTTGCGGCCGACGTCTTCTACACGGCGCAAGGCATCATCCGGGCGCGCGCCCGCCGCTACACCGACGAGGAACTGCTCGAGCGCCTGCGCGGCCTGTTCCAGAACCGCGGGTTTCTGTCGGGCATGGTCATTGACGAGGCCGAAGGCATGCCGTCGAGTACGGTCTACGCACACCGGTTCGGCAGTCTGGTGCGGGCGTACCAGCTCGTTGGCTTCACCCCGGACCGGGACTATCGCTTCCTCGAGATCAACCGGGCGTTGCGCCGCATGCACCCGATGGTGATAGCCGAGACCGAGAGGCGCATCGCGGAGCTGGGAGGTGAAGTCCGGTGCGAGCCATCCACCGGGCTGCTGCAGGTCAACCGGGAGTTCTCTGTGTCTGTCGTGCTGGCACGCTGCAAGGTACTGGACCATGGCGGCCGGCGATGGAAGGTGCGTTTCGACACGAGCCTGCAGCCTGACATCACCGTCGCGGTCCGGCTGGACGCGGCGAACATCGAGGCTCTCGACTACTACCTCCTGCCTCGCCTGGACTTCGGCGCACCGCGCCTGAGCCTCCATGAGCACAACGCGGTTGAGCTTGAGAGCTACCGTTTCGACACTCTCGACTACCTGTACGCCATGGCAGAGCGCACAAGGGTGCGGTGGGCCGCATGAAGGCCGAGACCGGCGCGGCCGAGGTCCGGATGATCGACGTCACCCGTGTCGATGTGCTCAACCCGCGTGAACGCAACGACAAGGTCTTCGACGAGATCGTCGGCAGCATCAAGCGCGTGGGGCTGAAGAAACCCATCACGGTCACGCCTCGAACTGGCGACGACGGCACCGAGCGCTTCCTCCTCGTCTGCGGCGAAGGGCGCCTCAAGGCGTTCAAGACTCTCGGGGAGTTGACCATCCCGGCGCTGCTCGTCGAAGTGAGCGACGAGGATGCCTTCATCATGAGCCTGGCGGAGAACATCGCGCGGCGCCAGTGCCGGCCGCTGGAGTTGCTCGCCGGCATCGAGCAGCTTCGCGAGAAGGGCTACGCGCCCAAGGTCATCGCCTCCAAGACAGGCCTCACGCTGACCTATGTCCAGGGCGTGCTGACCCTGCTGCAGCAAGGAGAGCAGCGTCTGATCGTCGCGGTCGAGCGAGGAGAAATCCCGTTGAACGCCGCCATCTCCATCGTCCGCGCTGGCGAGGACGACAAGGCGATCCAGAACGCGTTGCAAGAGGCCTACGAGGCAGGCACGCTACGCGGCAAGGGCCTGATGGAAGCCCGCAAGGTGATCGAGCGCCGGAAGACGCTGGGCAAGTCGATGAGTCGGGCCACCTCGCGAAAGCGCGAGATGGTGACCTCTAGCAGCTTGGTGCGCTCCTACCAGCAGGAGGTCGAGCGGCAGAAGCTGATGGTGCGCAAGGCCGAGCTGACGCAGCAGAGGCTGCTCTTCGTGATCAGCGCGATGAAGCAGCTCGTGGCTGACGATCATTTCGTCACACTGCTGCGGGCCGAGGGCCTCGACAGCATGCCGAAGCAGTTGGCCGAGCGCGTAGGGCTCGCGCGAGCAGCCTCATGAGCAAAGTGGAGCTGGGTTTTGTGCCCGAGCCGCGCATGGTCGCGGTCGACCGGATCCTCCCGTCCCGAAAGGCTCCAGTCGGGTTGGTGACATCGAGGAAGTACAAGCAGATCCAGACATCGATCGCTGAGGTCGGGTTGATCGAGCCGCTGACGGTCAGCCCGATGGCTGGCGTCGAAGGCAGCTACACACTGCTTGACGGTCACATGCGACTCCTCGCCCTGCGGGAGCTGGGTCGGACCGAGGCGCCGTGCCTGGAGGCACTCGACGACGAGGCCTACACCTACAACAACCGGGTCAACCGCCTCAGCTCGATCCAGGAGCACTACATGATCCGGCGGGCGCTAGAGCGCGGCGTCGCGCCGGAGCGGCTGGCCAAGGTGCTGAACGTTGATGTCAGTCATGTGCGCAAGAAGATGAACCTGCTTGACGGGGTGTGCCCCGAGGCTTGCGCCCTGCTCGAGGACCGTCAGTTCTCCGCCGAGCTGTCCCGGGTGATCCGGAAGATGAAGCCGACGCGCCAGGTCGAGTGCGTCGAGCTCCTCGTGTCCGCGAACACGATGACCGTCGCCTATGCCGAAGCGCTCCTCGCAGCGACGCCGCCAGAGCTGCTGCTGGCTGGCAAGAAGCCCAGGAAGCTGGCCGGCGTGTCGAAGGAGCAGATGGCTCGCATGGAGCGGGAAATGAGCAGCCTGCAGGGGCAATACAAGCTTGTCGAGCAAGGCTACGGCCAGGATGTCCTGACTCTTGTTCTCGTCCGCGGTTACCTCGTCAAACTGCTCGGGAATCCGGCGGTGGCAAAGTTCCTGCGTGCGAAGACACCCGAGATCTTGGAGCAGTTCGAGGCCGTCACGGCGAGTGCATCACTGGAGGCCTGAGACACATCCTTAGTCGAGTTCCTACGGGTGCTGCACGCGACGCAGCAGTGGCCGCCGCCCCATTGAGCCAAGAGGTGGAGCGGAATGGCAGACAAAGACTGGGGACGGTCATTCGCTCCGCGACCGCGAGTGTCAGCGGCCGACGGAACCGGACCTTCGACCTTTGCCGCGGCCTGTGACCGCATTGCCCAGGAACCTGCCATCGAGCAGGTTCTCGATGTCCAACCGAGCACCGCCGGCCAGGGGCTTTGGCTATGTCAGCTCTCTCGGTGCGCCACCTGGCGGTACCGACCCTAAGCCGCCCTCCGTGGTGCTCCAGAGCGGCCGGACGACGGGCCATCTCTTCAATTGATTCGCGTCTGCAAAGCGGGCGTCCGTGATCTCACACACCCGGCCATCTGCGGTCACTCACGATGGCCGAGCGCACGGTCGCATCAGAGTGATCTCGTCGGTTCTCAGCACGGCCTCCCGAACGGCCACTCAGACAGAAAACTGGCCTTCACCGGACGTGAGCTCCGACGGCGACGGCGGCGGCGCCGCTGGCATCAGTCACTCGATCGTGATGACGCTGCTCATGTGCTCAAGGGTTGCCGTGGTCATTTCCCGTCCCCCTTCTTCAACAGGCGCAACCCGTTCATCACGACCAGGAGACTGGCGCCCATGTCGGCGAAAACCGCCATCCACATCGAGGCATTGCCGAACACCGCCAGCACCAGAAACACGGCCTTGATGCCCAGCGCCAGTGTGATGTTCTGCCACAGCACTGCATGCGTGGCGCGCGACAGGTGCACCGTCTCGGCAATCCGGCGCAGGTCGTCGTTCATCACCACCACGTCGGCCGCTTCCATTGCGGTGTCGGTGCCGGCAGCACCCATCGCCACGCCGATGTCGGCCTGTGCCAGGGCGGGCGCGTCGTTGATGCCGTCGCCGGTCATCGCGGTCAGGCCGTGTCGTGCCTGCAAAGCCTTGATCGCCGCGAGCTTGTCCTCAGGCAGCAGGTTCCCACGCGCCTCGTGGATCCCGGCCTCGTGAGCGATGGCCGTGGCGGTGGCTTGGTTGTCGCCGGTCAGCATCACCGGCGTGATGCCCAGGGCCTTCAGCGATGCCACGGCCTCGCGGGACGAGGCCTTGATCGTGTCGGCGACGGCGAACAAGGCGATAGGGCCCGTGTCGGAGGCCAGCAGGCTGACCGTGCGGCCCGCTTCCTCGTGCGTGCGCAGCGTGGCCTCAAGCGCCGGGGAGCATTGGCCACGCTCCTCGATCAGCCGATGGTTCCCCAGCACGTAGACCGTGCCGCCGATCTCGGCCTGCACGCCCCGGCCGGCGATAGCCTTGAAGTCCTTGGCCTCGACGCTGTTGGGCCGAAGGCCCGCAGCAATGGCGCGCGAGACCGGATGGTCGGAGTGCCCTGCCAGCGCCGCGCCGATGTGTTCGGCTGTGGCGGCATCGGTTCCCGACCCGAGCACCTCCCAGGCCACCAGCCTGGGCTTGCCCTCGGTGATCGTTCCGGTCTTGTCCAGTGCGATGGCTTTGAGCTTGCGTGCCTCTTCCAGGTAGATGCCGCCCTTGATGAGAATGCCGCGCCGTGCCGCCGCCGCGAGGCCGCTGACGATCGTCACCGGGGTCGAGATCACCAGCGCACAAGGGCAGGCGATGACAAGCAGGACCAGCGCCTTGTAGACCGCCTGCATCCAGGTCCAGCCAAACACCCAGGGGCCGATCAGTGCCACAGCCAGCGCGATGATGAAGACCGCCGGCGTGTAGACGGCCGCGAAGCGGTCGACGAAGCCCTGCGTCGGTGCGCGGGTGCCCTGCGCCTCCTCCACCGCGTGGATGATGCGCGCGAGCGTGGAGTTCGACGCCAGGGCGCTGACCTTGAACTCGAAGGTGCCGGTCTCGTTGATCGTGCCCGCGAACACCGGGTCGCCGACCACCTTGTCCACCGGGATGCTCTCGCCGGTCACGGGTGCCTGGTTGATGCTGGTGCTGCCGGCCGACACCTCGCCGTCCATCGGCACGCGTTCGCCGGGCCGCACGCGCACGATGGCGCCCAGCGCCACCGCGGCCACCGGCACCGTCGTCCAGCTGCCATCGGCCTGCTTTACGGCAGCCTCCTCGGGGGCCAGGGACAACAGGCTCTTGATCGCGTTGCGGGCGCGATCGACCGCACGTGCCTCGATCGCCTCGGCGATGGCGTACAGCGCCATCACCATGGCCGCCTCGGGCCATTGCCCGATGACAAAGGCGCCAGTGACGGCCACGGTCATCAGGGCGTTGATATTCAGGCGCCCCTGGCGCAGCGCCGTCAGCCCCTTCTTGTAGACATCGAAGCCGGCCAGCCAGATGGCGGCGGCCGCCACCGCGAGCCCCGCGGCCTTCCAGGCCTGCGTGTCCGGGGCGAAGAAGCCGACCAACTCCGCGCTGATGGCCAGCGCCAGAGCGCCCCCGAGCCGCCAGGCACCGCCCGACCCGGTGCCGTGCTCGTGGTGCTCCGACCCGGCGCCTGCGACGCTGGCCGCCGCGGCGCCAGGTTCCGGCACCGGCTGCGGATCGAAGCCGGCCTTGCGGATCGCCACGAGGGCCTGCTCGACAGACGCTGGCGGGGCGTCGATGGCCATCGTGCGCGGCCCGAGCTGAAACGTCATCGCGCGGATGTCGGTGATATGGGTGACCGCGCGACGGATCTCCGACTCTTCGCTGGCGCAGTCCATCGTCGGGATGCGGAACCGTGCCCAGCTGGCATTGGCCGCGGGATCTGGTGGCGCCGGCTCGGCGCAGGCCTGCCCGCAGCCGGCGCCGCAGGTCTCGGCGGGTGCGACAGGCGCAGTGGTGACAGCTGGGGTCTGAGTGGTTTTCAAAAGGGGCTTTCGTCTCGTTATCGCCATTGAAAACCCTGAAGCCGCTGTAGAGTCAAGCGCTGGGTACGTCCGAGGAGATCTCCATGCGCATTGGCGACCTGGCCGAGGCAACCGGCATCGCCGTCGAGACCATCCGCTTCTACGAGCGGGAGGGTCTGCTGCCGCCGCCGGCGCGCGCGGCGAACAACTACCGCATCTACCTGCCCGCCCACGTCGAGCGGCTGGCCTTTATCCGGCAGTGCCGCAACCTCGACATGACGCTCGACGAGATCGGCGCGCTCATTCAGCTTCGTGAGCAACCCCTGCAGGACTGCGGCGAGGTCAACGCACTGCTCGACGAGCACATTGGCCATGTCACTCGGCGCATCCGCGAGCTGCGTGCACTGGAGAAGGAACTCGTGGCGCTCCGGGCGCGCTGCCAGTCGCCGCATGCGGTGGCCGACTGCGGCATCCTCGATGGACTCGACCGCGCGGCGGCCGAAAGCCCAGTGGCCGTGCCCCGTCGGCGGCACGTGCACGGCGCACACTGATACTGCGGTCGGACACGGGTGTCGGGGGGCTTTCAGGGCTCACCGGAGCCAGGGCTTGACTCTGAAGTGGCTTCAGGCTTTGAAATGACGCCACACGACGCCCCATTCGAGTTGCCATGTCCGACCCACTCTCCCCGCTGCTTCGTCCCTCCGCGCTGCTGGACTTCCAGCATCCCCGCATCGAAGCCCTCGTGGCCGGTCGCCTATGGCGCGGATTGCCGCTGCATGATCGCATTGGCGCGGTCTATGACTTCGTGCGCAACGAAGTCGCCTTTGGCTACAACGCGAGTGACGAGTTGCCCGCGTCCCGGGTTCTGGCGGATGGCATCGGCCAGTGCAATACCAAGGGCACCTTGCTCATGGCGCTGCTGCGTGCAGCAGGCGTCCCTTGCCGGTTCCACGGGTTCACCATCGACAAGGCGCTGCAGAAGGGCGCCATCACCGGTGCGGCCTATCTGCTGGCGCCTCGGCGCATCATCCACAGCTGGGTCGAGGTCTGGGTTGAAAGGCGATGGGTGGCGTTGGAAGGCTTCATCCTCGATGCCAGCTACCTGACGAGTCTGCAGACGCGGTTCCCCGGGGCCAAGCGCTTCTGTGGCTTCGGTGCCGCCACGCCCGACTTGTCTGCACCTGCCGTCGAGTGGAAGGGCGAGGACACCTTCATCCAGAAAGAAGGCATCGTCGATGACTTCGGCGTGTTCGACGATCCTGACGCCTTCTATGCGAAGCACGGCTCCAACCTGCGCGGCGCCAAGCGGTGGCTGTTCGAACATGTCGTGCGACATCAAATGAACGCGAACGTGCGTCGGGTTCGGGAGGAGCGGTGGTGACCAGCATCACGCGGTCAGCCCTGGTGCACGCGTCGAAAACCCTGTAGCCGCTACACTGCCTTCATGCGCCGTTGGTTCGCCATCCTGTTGCTCGTCTTGCTGCCGCTCCAGTTCTCCTGGGCGGCCGTGGCGAACTACTGCGGGCACGAGACGGGGCCGTCTGCCGATCACGTGGGCCACCACGATCACGTGGCGCACGCGCACGGTGACGAGGTCGCCAACCCTGGCGACCCCAGCAGCGCTGAAGACCCGTCGACCGATCCGTCCGGCTTCGATTGCGGTCACTGTCACGGCCACTGTGTTGGCATGCTCGACGTGCCGTCGTCGCTCGCCCCGGGGGTGCTGGATGGTGCACCCCCTCGATTCGGCGATGCGCCCGACGGCGAGCACGTGCCTGCCCAACCCGAACGCCCTCAGTGGGCGCCCCTCGCCTGATCGGCGGGGCGGGTTCCTCTTTCCTCTGAACTCCGTCCGCGGCTGAGCGCGTCGCCTGGGCTTTGCCCCGGGTGGTCCGCAGCAGCACGGCGCGACCTCCTGGTCGCCGCTCGCCGGTCTCCCGTGTCACGACCTCAACACTGGAGCATCGGATGCATCCGAGAACACGAACAACGATCCGTCTGCGGCGTGCCCTGCTGGCCGCCGTCCTGGCGGGCATGGCGGCCCATGCGTCGGCACAGAACGCTGCCCCGCCCGCGCCGCTCAGCCTGAAAGATCTTTTCGAGGCCGCCTGGGCCCGACAACCCGAAGCGCAGGCACTGCAGGCTCGCCGCGATGCCGCTCAGGCCCAGCGGCGCGTGGCAGACGCCTGGACGCCGGAGCCACCGGCGTTGGAGGCCAGCCACAAGACCGACCGCCTGACCCGCAACGACGGCGCGCGCGAACTCGAAGTGGGTATCGCGGTGCCCCTGTGGCTACCGGGCGAGCGCCGCAACACGGGCGCGCTGGCCGACGCGGAACTGGCGGCCACGGATGGCCGCGCAGGCGCGGCCCGGCTGCGACTGGCGGCTGCGGTGCGCGACGCGTGGTGGAACTGGCAGCGTGCCGGCGTCGAAGTCGAGATCGCCCGCGGGCATCTCGACAGCGCTCGCGGGCTCGCCAGCGATGTGGTGCGCCGCGCGAAGGCCGGCGAGCTGGCCCGCGCTGACCAGAACCAGGCCGACGGCGCCGTGGCCGCCGCGGAAGCGAGCCTGGCAGCCGCCGAGGCGGCAGCCACGGCGGCGCTCCAGCAGCTCAAGGCCATCTCCGGGGGCGCGCTGGCAGCGGTGCCCGCCGGAGTGCCTCAAGCCGAACCTGAGCCGCCAGCGGGCGATGTGCCCACGCATCCGGCACTGATGGAGTTGCAGGCCCGCGCCACCGTGGCCGAGCGTGCAGCCGCGCTGGCGGCCACACAGTCGCGCGGCAACCCCGAGCTGACGCTGGCGACCACCCGCGACCGTGGCGCCTCGGGCGAGCGCTACGGCCAGACCGTGACGCTGGCCGTCCGCATCCCGTTCGGCGGCGGGCCACGCCACGAAAGCCGGATCGCGACGGCGCTTGCCGATGCCACCGAAGCCCAGGCGCAACTCGCGCTCGACCGGGCCAGGTTGCAGTCGGAGCGTGATGCCGCCGTGGCGGGCATCGCAGCGGCGCGTGCGCAGCTCGCGGCGGCCGAGCGCCGCGCCACGCTC
>VYLG01000053.1_pt1 | contig 35459 bp, 20 predicted proteins | sample 5114351 | NCBI WGS metagenome assembly VYLG01 (sample SAMN12291798, study PRJNA351875) | freshwater metagenome | isolation source: freshwater lake | place: USA: Michigan, Kent Lake | collected 2013-08-15
TGCGCAGCTCGCGGCGGCCGAGCGCCGCGCCACGCTCGCGCGGGAGACGCGCGGCTTCTACGAGAAGTCCTTCCGCCTCGGCGAGACCGACCTGCCGACCCGCCTTCGCATCGAGGCCGAGGCCACCGAGGCCGAGCGCCAGGCGGCGCGCAGCCGCATCGAACTGGCCGCTGCGATCTCGACCTGGCGCCAGGCACTCGGGCTGCTGCCGCAGTGACCCTCAGCCCGAGTCAGCCCGAAGCGCCAGACAGACACCGAACCCCTTATCCGGACCCCATCATGAAACCCACTTCCTTCCTGGCTGCGCTGAGCTTCGTCGCGGCCGCGCTCCTTCCGCCGATGGCCCATGCCGGCCCTGGCCACGACCACGGCGACGCCGCCCCGGCCGTCACGGGCCCGGCACTGCCGCGTTTCGCGGCCGTCTCCGAGAGCTTCGAGCTGGTTGGCGTGCTCAGCGGCAAGCAGATCCTGCTGTACCTCGACCGCGCCGCCGACAACGCGCCGGTGACCGACGCGCAGATCGAACTCGAAATCGCCGGTGCCAAGTTCAAGGCGGAGAAGTTCGAGGACGCCTATGAGGTCGTGCTCCCCGAAGCACCCAAGCCCGGCGTGTTGCCGATCACGGCCACGGTGACGGCCGGCCAGGAGGTGGACCTGCTGGCTGGCGAACTGGACCTCCACGAAGAGGCCCACGCCGACCAGGCCACGCACACCCACTCCTGGAGCGAGTACGCGGGCTGGGCGGCGGGCGCGATTGGTGCGCTGTTCGTCCTGATCCTCATCGGCCGCCGATTCGCGGCCAGCCGTCAACGCAGCGCCGGAGCCGCCGTATGAGCTCGAACCGCCCTTTCCGTCTCTCCCGCCTTTCCCGACTGAGCGCCCTGGTGCTGGCCCTGGGCCTCGCGGCTGGCGTGAGCACGCCCGCGCTCGCCGGCCCCGGCCATGACCACGGCGACGAACCCGCCGCGCCCAGCGCCAACGGCCCGCAGCGCCTGCCCGATGGCAGCGTCTTCCTGCCTAAGCCGGCGCAGCGCCAGCTTGGCGTGCGCACGCTGCCCACCGAGGCGGCCGAACTGCCACGCTCGTTCGAACTCAACGGCAAGGTCGTGATGGACCCGAACGCCGGCGGCATGGTGCAGCCGCTCAACGCCGGCCGCATCGAGCCCGGCCCGCGCGGCCTGCCCAATCCGGGCCAGGCCGTGCGCAAAGGCGAGGTTCTGGCCTACGTCGTGACGTCGGCCGCGCCGATCGAGCTCTCCAACCAGTCGGCTCAGCTGGCTGAGCTGCGCGCCGCGAAGTCGCTCGCCGACAAGCGCGTCGCGCGCCTGAAGGAACTGGCCGACACGGTGCCGCGCAAGGACATCGAAGCGGCCGAGAGCGAGGCTCAGAGCCTGGCCGAGCGCATCGCCGCCGTCGGCACCGGCCTGGCGTCGCGCGAGGCGCTGGTGGCGCCGGTTTCCGGTGTCATCGCTTCTGCCAGCGTTGTCGCGGGGCAGGTGGTCGATGCACGCGAGGTCCTGTTCGAGATCGTGGACCCGGCACGCCTGCGCATCGAAGCATTGGCCTTCGACGCGGCCATCGCGACGGACGTGGGCAGCGCGAGCATCGCCATCGGCAGTGAACGTGTGCCGCTCGTCTTCATCGGCGCCGCGCACAGCCTGCGCGAGCAGGCGCTGCCGCTGGTGTTCCGCGCCCAGGGAAAACCGCTGGCTGCGTTGGCCGTGGGCCAGCCCGTGCGGGTGTACGTGCAGGGCAAGACCCAAGTGCAGGGCATCGCGGTGCCGGTGGCCTCGCTCATGCGCAACCCGGCCAATCAGACCATCGTCTGGGTGAAGACGGCGCCAGAGCGCTTCGAGCCGCGCGTGGTGACCACCGCGCCGCTGGACGGTGTGCGTGTGGCAGTGACCTCGGGCCTTCAGGCCGGGGATCGAGTCGCCACGCAGGGCGCCACGCTGATCAACCAGGTGCGCTGACATGTTCAAGTGGCTACTCGAACGCAGCCTTGCGAACCGGCTGCTGGTGCTGATCGCGGCCGTCGTGCTGATGGTCTACGGCGCGTTCACTTTGACGCGCACGCCAGTGGACGTGTTCCCCGATCTCAACAAGCCCACGGTCACGATCATGACCGAGGCCGGTGGCATGGCCGCCGAGGAGGTGGAACAGCTCATCACCTTCCCGCTGGAGACCACGATGAACGGCCTGCCGGGCGTGGAGAGCGTGCGCTCCACGTCGTCGGCCGGCCTGTCCTTCCTCTACGTCACCTTCGACTGGAGCGTGGACATCTACCGCGCCCGGCAGCTGGTGGCCGAGCGTTTGTCGGCGATGGAGGAAGGCCTGCCGGAAGGCCTGGTGCCGCGCATGGGGCCGATCAGCTCGATCATGGGCGAGATCATGCAGATCGCGATCCCGGTCGACGAGAAGAAGATCAGCCCGATGGCGGTGCGCGAGTACGCCGACTGGGTGCTGCGACCGCGCCTACTGGCCGTGCCGGGCGTGGCGCAGGTCATCCCCATCGGCGGCGAGGTGCGGCAGTTCCAGGTGCAGCCGAACACGGCGCGCATGGCTGAGCTCGGCATCTCGCACGACCAGCTGGAGGCCGCGCTGCGCGGCTTTTCGGCCAACACCTCCGGTGGCTTCCTGGAACTGAACGGGCGGGAATACCTCATCCGCCACCTGGGGCGGACCTCCCGGCTGGAGGACCTGAGCAATCTGGCGATTGGTAGCGCGGTCGGCAGCAATCGTGGCCAGCCCATCCTGCTGCGGCAGATCGCTGAAGTGACGTTCGCAGCGGCCCTCAAGCGCGGCGATGCCGGCTTCGAAGGCAAGCCGGCCGTCATTCTGGGCATCCAGAAGCAGCCCACGGCCGACACCATCGCTCTCACCCGCACCATCGAGGAGGCGCTTGCCGGGCTGAAGGCCTCGCTGCCCGCGGGCATGGAGGCACCGCGGGTGACCTTCCGGCAGGCCAGCTTCATCGAGGCTTCGATCACGACGCTGCAGGGCAAGCTGATCGGCGCGTCGGTGTTCGTCGCGGTCATCCTGTTCTTCTTCCTGGGCACGGTACGGCCGACGGTGATCGCACTCACCGCCATCCCGGTGTCGATCTTCATCACCGCGCTGGTCTTCCGCTACTTCGGGCTGTCGATCAACACGATGACGCTGGGTGGCCTGGCCATCGCGATCGGCGGGCTGGTGGACGACGCGGTGGTGGACGTGGAGAACATCCTGCGCCGACTGAAGGAAGACCGGGCCCGCCACCCGCAGCACCGGCTCCATCCGCTACAGCTGGTGGCCAAGGCATCGATGGAGGTGCGTTCCGGCATCCTGTACGCCACCGTCATCATCGTTCTGGTGTTCCTGCCGCTGTTTGCGCTGCCGGGCATCGAGGGGCGGCTCTTCGTGCCACTGGGCGTGGCCTTCATCGCTTCCACGCTGGCTTCGCTGCTGGTCTCGGTGACAGTGACACCGGTGCTGAGCTACTACCTGCTGCCGCGCCTGAAGACGCTGGACCATGGCGACACCCGAGCCCTGGCATGGCTGAAGCGACACTACCGCAGCGGCCTGCAGGCGGTGCTGAACCGCCCCAAAGCTGCCCTGGCAGCTGCCGGGCTCGCAGTGCTCACGGCCGGGGCTGCTGTGCCCTTCTTCCCCACCACTTTCCTGCCGCCCTTCAACGAAGGGACCTTGCTGGTGGGTATCCGCCTGAACCCTGGCGTGACGCTCAGCGAGAGCTCGGCGCTGGCGCGTCAGGCCGAGGTACTGATCTCGCAGGTGCCGGAGGTCACGCACGTGGGCAGGCGCAGCGGCCGGGCTGAACTCGACGAGCACGCCGAAGGGGTGCACGTCAGTGAGCTCGATGTCGGCATCGTGCCGGCAGAGCAGCTGACACGTTCAATGGACGATGTGAGAGCCGACATCCGTCAGCGCCTGGCCAACTTCCCGGCCTCTATCGAAGTCGGCCAGCCTATCTCGCACCGTATCGACCACATGCTCTCGGGCGTGCGCTCGCAGATCGCCATCAAGATCTATGGCGAAGACCTGGACGCCCTGCGTGGCCAGGCCGATGCGCTGCGCGCGAAGCTGGCCACCATCCCCGGCATCGCGGATCTGCAGATCGAGAAGCAGGTGCTGGCGCCTCAGATCAAGGTGCGTGTGGACTACGCCGCTGCGGCCCAGTACGGCGTGCCGGCGCCGCAGATCCTGGCGACGCTGCAGGGCCTGGTGGAAGGCGAGCGCGTGGCGCAGATCGTCGAGGGCAACCGACGCTTTGCGCTGGTGGTGCGGCTGCCGGAGTCGGCACGGTCCATCGAGGGCCTGGGCCAGATCCTCATCGAGACGCCCCAGGGTCGCATCCCGCTGTCGAAGCTGGCGAGCATCGAGGACAGCGACGGCCCCAACCAGATCAGCCGCGACGACGGCAAGCGGCGAATCGTGCTGTCGGCTAACGCCTCGGGACGGCCGCTCTCGGAGCTCGTGACCGACATCCGTCAGGTGGCTGCTGAGACAAAGCTGCCGGAGGGCATGTTCATCACCCTTGGCGGGCAGTTCCAGGCGCAGGAGGAAGCTTCGCGCTTGATCGGGCTGCTGTCGATCGTGTCGCTGACGCTGATGTTCGTGGTGCTGTACACGCGCTACCAGAGCACTGTGCTGTCGGCCTTGATCATGGTGAACATCCCGCTGGCGTTGGTGGGCGCGGTGATCGGGCTGTGGTTGTCGGGCCAGCCGCTCAGCGTGGCGGCCATGGTCGGCTTCGTCACGCTGGCGGGCATCTCGGTGCGCAACGGCATCCTGAAGGTCAGCCACTACATCAACCTGATGCGCTTCGAGGGCGAGGACTTCGACCAGAAGATGATCCTGCGCGGCTCGTTGGAGCGGCTGAGCCCGGTGCTGATGACGGCGCTGGTGACCGCCTTCGCGCTGGCGCCACTGCTCTTCGAGGCCGAACGCCCGGGCACCGAGGTGCTGCACCCGGTGGCCGTGGTCATCTTCTCCGGCCTCATCAGCTCGACCCTGCTCGATACCTTCCTCACGCCCGCGATGTTCTGGCTGTTCGGCCGCAAGCCGGCCGAACAGCTGATGGACGACAAGGACGCCGAGGCGCTGTGAGCCCCGTGCTCTGCTTTCTCCCCCACCCCACTGAAAAGTAAACCCATGAAGCCCACGCTCTGCATTGCCACCGCTGCCATCGCCTTCGCCCTGGCAGGCGCCGCCCACGCGGCTGGTTCGCACGACCACAGCCCCAAGCACGGCGGCGTTGTGACCGAGGTCAAGGACATCGACTACGAACTCGTCGCCAAGCCGGCAGCGATCCAGCTTTATCTGCGCGATCACGGCAAGCCGGTCGACCTGTCCAAGGCCACTGCCAAGGTCACGCTGCTGACGGGCACCGAGAAGCAGGAGGTCGAACTCAAGCCGGCCGGCGACAAGCTGGAGGCAACCGGCACGTTCAAGGTGGGCCCCGGCACCAAGGCGGTTGCTGTGGTGACGGTTAACGGCAAGCCCGCCACCGCGCGCTTCACAGTGAAGTGATGACCATGGACAGCAAGCTTTTGCTGCTGGTCCCGTTGCTAACCGCAGCCGGCCTGCTGGCCGGCTGTGCAACGCCACCCACCCCCAACCCCACGGCCGAGGTTCCGTACTGCCACAAGACCAACAAGGGGCGGGTGATCGCCTGCACCCAGGGGCCAGTACCGAGCCTGAACGTCGACGCCGAGGCCAAGCGGTTCACACCCGACCCGAGTGCACTCACGGTCTACGTTCTGCGTCGCAACTGGGGCGATGGCCGCAACTTCGTCAAGGTTCAGGCCGACGGAGGACCAACCGTTGAGACTCTGCCTGATACGTTCGTGCGGATGAAGCTCAAGCCCGGCCGGCATGAGATCGCATTTGACTTCGAGGGCCGCGGCCAGAGCATGGCCATCGAGGGTAGAGCGGGTGAGGTGCGCTTCCTGCGCATCGATGGAATGGTTTGGACGTGGAAGAGCACTTACGAGTGGGCGTCGGAGCCGGAGGCTGCGATCCGTGAGCGCGCACTCAAGGCCAGGCTGGTGGCTGACCTCTCCTTGCCCTGAGCGAAGTTGCTTGCGCGTCTGGACGTGCAGGGACAGTCATCGGCTACGCATTGCCGCGTGCACGACTGACGGCTGACGTACGGCGAAGAGCGGTCGTTTGGGGTAACGTGCATCCAGCGGCTGGACGGCTGCTTCATCTCAGCGACTGTTCGTGCGCGCTCTTGCAACTGACGCCAGCAACCGCTGCGCAGCCGCCGCTCGGGCGGTCATGGCGAAAGACAGCAGTGGGTCGGTACTACTAGCTCGAGCCTTGCAGAAGCGGTCGTCGGCCCCGCGAGCTGTCTCACCAGTGGCCTATGACCGCAGCGCCTCGGACAGCGGCCGCTCGACACGACGGTGGTCGTATGCGCCAACGGCCGCTTGGTGCCAGGCAGCGTGAATACGCCCGACGGCGGCGACCGGCCCCTCACGCTGCAGAGCAGCACATCGCCGCCACGCAGCCCAAGGGCTTCGCGCGAGGCTAGGTCGGGCGCCAAACCTCGACTTCGTCGGCGCGGATGCTTGCTACCTCGTTGTCAATCGCTGCTCCGCATGGCCACGCCACTGTCCCATGCCGGAGGCATGCTGCCGCAAACTCACCCGCATTAGAAAGGGAGGCCAGTGGACCCGTCAGGCGCTCTGGGTCGAACTCAACACGGAGCTTTCGTCCGTCCTCGAAAACAACCTCTAGTTGGAGATGCCCGAGCACGCTGAAGCTTGCGATCCTTGATGCCAAGTCGGTGGCCCTGCTATGCCGTCGGTGGCACACACTATCCGGCAATGCGCGTCGTCAAAACAAGATCCGCTCCACTTCGTCTACGCTCATCTGGTTCTTGCGCCGGTCATACAGCCCGGTTGTCCGGGCCGACTCATGGTTGGCCATCTGCTGCGCCACCTCCAGACGTCCTCCGTTTCGTAGGTACTCTGTAATTCCGGTGGCCCGGAAGCTGTGGCAACCGATGCGGGTACGGATGCCAGCCTCAGCGGCCCGTCTCCCCACCATCCTGAAAACGTCCGCCTGCCCCATCCGATTTGCAGACAACCCACCCGTCCGACCTGCTGCGGATCTGAACAGGTAGGTCTTTCCGCCGACCAACGAGGCGCCGTCGATGTACGCGCGCAGCCAAGCATCGAGGTTGCTATGGCACGGCATCTCGTGTTCCTTGCCGCCCTTCTCATGCAGACGTACCCAGGTCTTGCGGGCCTGGACGTAGACATCCTGCAGACGCATCTGGGTCGCCGCACCGACGCGCGCGAAGGTATAGACCATCAGCCCAATGAGGGCGCGGTCGCGTAACCCGATCACACTGGTGGTGTCGATGGCGTCAATCAGCGCCCTCACCTCTTGGGCGGACAGCACCGGCGTCTTGCCCTTCTTGACCGAGTGCCGAGGTCCGCGAACGGCACTGGCCGGGTTCATCGGCAGGACCTGCCCGATCACGAGCCAGTCGAACAGCATGCGAAGCGCGGCCAGGCGCTGCTTCACGGTGGGCGCTGCCAGCGTCAGGCTCTCGATGTAGGCCGCCACGTGCACGGGCTGGACATGGCGGATGTCATTCAGGCCCCGGCTCGAGCACCAGGTCGCGAACTCGGAGGCGGCCCTCGCGTAGGCCTTGCGCGTGTTCGGGTTGCGGATGTTGACGGCAAAGAACTCGAACGCGCGTCTCGCGGCTGCGGCGTCGGGCGCATAGAGCGCGGGCACGGCGCTGTTGGCATCGGTGCCACTGACCGCGCCCGGTAGGGTGGTGACGATGACCGCCTCAGACATCGACAGACCAGACATGCACGCCACTGCGCTCAAGAAGTGTTCGCCTAGCCGTGCCGGGGAACAGGGGCGAGGCGAAGAAGACGTACCGGTGGGCCTCGGTGCGGTTGGCCAGCTTGAGCAGATCCTTGGCGAGTTTGCGGTTGTTCTTCGGGTCGACCGCGGCGAAGGTCTCGGCACCGACGAGCCCATCGACCTGGCTCATCACGTCCAGCGGTTGAGCCGCGTGCGCGCCGGGCGCGATCTTGAAGCCGCCCGCGTCCGGGTGGAGCCCGAACAGAACCCGAACCGCCGACAGCGCAGCCAGGTAGGTCCAGATCTGGTTCACCTGCTCGATGGCGTTCAGCGCGTGGCCATTCAGCGGGTGGAAGCCGACCTGCTCGAACTTCAACGCCCGCAGCAGGCCGATGCCGTCACCGTCAAACGACGCGACCCAGGCCTGCAGCTTCGTAGCCGACGCCCTCACCTGCCCGGCCAGCTCGTCGGCTTCGGCAACGCTGCGGACGAGGAGCACTCCGGCGGTCATTCATGAATGATAACGTCCTTTATCAATCACAACATACACCGCGAAAGCGCCCGTGTGGGCGCTTTGCGGAGGATGCGGGATTCGAACCCGCGGAAAGGATCACTCCCTTCACCGGCTTATCAGACCGGCGCCATAAGCCTCTCGACCAATCCTGGCAATTCCTGACCCGCAGGCATTGCCAAGATCGTCAGCCTTGCACGACTGTAGCGCGTTCGCAGCGCAGCTGGAGGACATCATCCTCGACCGCGTGGAGGAGTCGACAACGTCAGTCATGCCAAGCTGCCGCTGGCTCCCGGATTCGACGGCTCGGTACCTCGGCCGGCCTCACTGGAAAAGTGCTGTCGGCAATAGTGATACGGGTGCCTGCTGTCGAACCTCCCCAGATTGTCAAGGACGGTCACGATGCGACAGTTCGCAGTGCCGCCATTGCGCTCGCCTCGCAGCCCACGGCCGACCATCTGCATGTAGCGAACGGGGCTGAAGACCTGACGTGCGATCAGTACCATGTCCGTCCTGGGCGCATCGAAGCCGGTGGTCAGTACGCTGTGATTGCAGAGGACACGGATATCGCCTGCCTGGAACCTCTCCAGGAAGTGGCGCCGAGCCGAAGGCGGCGTCGACCCGCTGACCGCTGCTGCAGGAATGCCTTCCAACATCAGACGTGCAGCCATTTCCTGGGCGTGCGATACCGAGTTCGCGAAGAAGAGGATCGACCTTCCGCCCGAAATCCGAAGGTACTCCACCAGCTGCTGGTTGCGCCCTGCATCCGCGCCAAGTCGCTGGTTGATCGATTCGAGGGCCTTCTCGAAATCCAGCCCTTCCCATTTCTCGGGCAGACGCGACAGGCCTTCGAGCTCATGCTCGAGCAGCCGGCTCTCCGACCGCAAGGCCTCATATTGCGCACGCGCGAGCACGCCTTGCTCCTGCAAGCGTGCATGAAGCGCTTCCTGGTCTGCAGGAAACCATCGTCCGTCGAACCGCCGTGCCAGTCGCCTTGACTCCTCATCTGCAGTGCGGAACGGTGTCGCACTCAGTCCGATGATCGGCGGCTCGTCCTTGGCCGGCGCGCCAGGTCGTGGCGCCTCCGCGTCCAACCACCGCAGAAGGTTCGTGTAACTTGGCGTGACCGCGTGATGGCACTCGTCCACCACCACGAGTCCAGGTTGTTGCAGCCACGCGAGGTCGCCAGCCCCGAGGCGATAGTTCAGGGTCTGGATGGACGCGACAACAGCAACCGGCCTTCCATCATCGGGAGGAGCCGGATTGGGATTGCCGCCCCAGAGTCGCACGATGCGCAAGTCCGTGCCCCTGGCTCCTAGGTTGATCCACACTTGGCGGAAAGCCTGGACGGCCTGCTCGCAAAGCTCGTCAGTCTGTGCCACCCAGATCACACACCGTCTCCGTCCTGCCGGCGATAGCACTAGGCGGACCGCCGCCTCGACGCTGACACGCGTCTTGCCGCCGCCTGTCGGCAGGCTCACTACAGCACGCCGGCGCCCTTCCCCGATCGAGATCAGCTGCGCGATACCTGCCAGCACCTCTTTCTGGAAGTCGTGGAGAGGAGGTAGTTCCATGGGCCCTGTCACGAACTCCTCCGCCTCGCGCCGCGTCTCTGGCGAGATCGCGAAAGTCTCGGGAAAGCCGATGGCAGCAACAAAGGCTCGCGCCTCCGCGGTATTCCACTTTGTAGGTGGCTTGAGCCCTTCCTCCTCCAAGCTCGCCGTGAGCGCCACGAGCGTTACGGGGCCAAGTTGCGAGAGAACGAGTTCGGCCAAGCGAGGCGAACTGGCAGCGCCGACGACATCCAGATCGCCGAGCTCCCCGAGCACCTCGAGCAGCGGCTCACGGCGCTCGCCGACAGCCTTCAGCAGACGGGCTGCAAGACTATCCCGCCTCGCCACCGCCTCGCGCAATTCGTCGACCTGCTTATCACCGAGCTTCCCAAGTGCATCCTGCGCGCTACATATCAACCAACCTGCTGCTGCCGCCTCACCAAGCATCAAGCGAAGCCTCTCGGCGCGCGGAAGCCGGCCAAGCTGCTCAAGGTCGGCGAGCAAAGTGCCCTCCCAAAGCAGGCACGGTACCGGATCCACTTCTTCCTCGAGACGAAGCGTCAGGTCCTTCACTGCCTGACCACGACCGACATCCTGGCCACCGTTCCGGAGTACCGCGGAGAGCTCAGGAATCACCATGGTGAGCATCGCCGGGGCGCCAACCGCGTCGCTCCAAGTGGGCTGCACCGATCCGACGAGATCGCGGGCCCCAGCATTGACCCATGCTTCACGGGTGGTCTCATCGAGGAGATACACCGGCCTCGGGCCCCGGTGTGCCCGCCGGGCTAAGTCCCGGGAACTGGTGACGAAGACGTCGCGCAAATGGACCATGCCGGAACGGCCTGGCAAGGTCTCCGGAATTGCGCCGTCCGAGGCTGCCGATGTCCACAACCCCTTTGCCGTCGCGTCGTCGGCCTCAGTCGGCGTCGTCACAGTGCACATGAGCGCAACCCACATGGCCGTGACCTCCTCCCGGGAAGGAGTCACAGCTGGCAGCGTCTCGGACAGCAAGTCAGCGATCGGACCGATGTCATCTGGCCACCGAGCGATGCATGACAGTCCGGCAGCGTGACGCCGTGCCACGATAGCGGACAGCGAAACGCATCGGCTTCCGATCGCGACCTCTCCATGGCTCAGGAGAATCCAATGCACTGGGTGCGACACCTGCAGCGTCTCGTACCGGGCGACCGTGCTGTGCCCGAAGTCGAGCGGCGCCCTGAACTCGCCTCGCGCAAGCCGATTCAGATACCTCCGGCTGAGCCTCGCATTCGCCGTTCCGGATAGCTCAGCGAGGAGATCGATCCCCCTGGGCAACGCGAACTTCGAGGGCTGCAGATAGTCGCGCGATGCCGAGCTCGCGAACTTCGACTTGTAGGCGTCGCGGCAACGATTGCGCCAGTCGATCAGCATCGACCTGTCACCCGCGATCTCCCTGAATGGGGCTGGCCCCTGGTCTCCCTCCGGCACCGCGCGTGCGCCGATGGATACCAGCAATGCTGAATCTGCCTCGTGGAAAGTCGGGTCAATCAGAGTGCCGCGGTTGTCGGTCGCATCGTCAGCGGCCACAAGCGCCCCTGGCATCAATGCACTGTCGATTGGTGCCCACGTTCCGTCACGCCTCTTGACCCGCACAGCATCACGATGGGTGGCGAGGAACCGATCGCGACCAGTGACAGGTGCCTGTCGGAATAGTGACCAGAACGCCTCCCAGGCGCGGGAGTACCCATCAAGCCACGCGAGGCGCGGAACTGCTCGGAGCCGTTCGGCAAGTAGGGCACCCCAGACGCCCTCGTCGAGCGGGCGGACCTTCAGGACGGTCGTGAGGATCCGCAACGATTCCGCGTCAGCCTGCAGCGCCGCTGCGACGGTGGTGATGCCGGGCAAGTCCGCAACCTGCGGCCCTATGACGACGCCCGCCGCATTCAGCAGTCGGCCATCACTTCCGGGCACGATCTCGAGCGCACCGCGCACTGCGTCCCAGTCCGCTGGCCGGCAGTCGGCGGCGAAGGCCTCTGCCAGACGAAGTACCTCGGCAGCCTTACCGGTATCAACCGCAGCGACGGCGGCGAACCAGGTCTCGGCGCTGCACTTCCTCAAGCAGGGCTCGTTGCTGCCAGTCAGAGTGACCTTCAGCCGGTCAGCCAGCGTCGCGAGGCGACTGATCCGTATCCTGTCCAGGCAGGAGGGGTGGACGAACCGGGCTGATGCCTCGGGTCCGGACATACCCGTCCATCGAACGGCCAGATCACCGCTATCTCTAGGCGGTCGCCAGAGCGTGCTGGCAACCCGCAGCACACCTGCTGCATCAGGTATCACGGCCGCGTTCTCGATGGCCAGCCAGAGTGCCTCGACCAGCGGCGCTGCATCCTCGTCCCGACGTTCGAGCTGCCGGGGGAAAGCGTCGAGCGGACGTGCCGGATCGTCCGCCACCTGCAGCGACGGCAGCGTGCCGGCCACCAGCGCAGCGGCCTCCTTCATCAGCGCGGTGTTCCACTCGCCACCGATGATCGCGTTCCGGTCGCTGTTCAGCTTCCACGGCGCATTCAGGATCCCGCGCAAGTACGTGGGCGTCTTAGTCGGGAAAAACGCCCAGAAGCGCCCCACCTCCTCCCGTCTGGCATCGAGCGGCATCGCCCACACGAGCGGCACAGACTCCCGCTGGTGGATGTGCGTAGCATCTTGCCGGGCACGCTCATCCTGGACATGCACTTCCTTGCGGGCGACTCGCCATCGTGAAGTCCCCGGCCCGTCATGCAGCACGAGGTCAGGCCCGTCAGGCACGACATCCAGCACCCGTGCCTCGGACGATCCATCATCCAGTAACAGTTGCGCCTGCACCGGGAAGAACAACAGGAATTCGGCGGGGAACGAGAGCATCTCGTGCCGCAGGTGATCGAGCGTGCCTGCTGCCCCGACATCGACGCGGATGATCGTCTCAGCCCAGGAAAGCCTCGCGAGCTCGTCATCGAGTCCCGCCTCGGCCGTGTCGATCGACCACGCAAGCCGCAGGCGAGGAGCGTGGTCGACGCCGAACCGTCCGGACAACTCCTTCCGGCAGCGCTCCGGGTCGAAGCGGATTCCTCCGGCAGTACGCGAGAAGACGTCGATCGTGCCGTTCAGCGCAAGCAGCGACTTGAAGCCCAGACCGAATCGGCCGATCTGGTTCCCACGCTTCGGTGATGAGTGCGAACTGAGCAGGGCCTCGACGCCTTCAGTGGTGAGCGGCGCGCCCGTGTTTGCGACATAGAGCCGCGATCCTCGCAACAGGACATGCACACGATCGCCTCCGCGGGCCACCGGGTTCCGTTGGGACGCCTCGAGGATCGCGTCGGCGCCGTTCTGCACCAGTTCCAGGATCTGGCGGTATCCGTACCCGCCCGCCAGCACGGTCTGCTCGATGCCGCTATGTTCCCTGAGCAGCGCCGGTAGCGCCTGGTATGCGGCGAGCAGCCCTTCGGTGTGCTTCTGCAGGAACTGCCGCATCACCTCGACGGCAGTCATGCACGCCTCGTGGCACGACGCGATACGGCATGAACTGCCGCCCAGCGGTCCATGACGCGCTCGTAGCTGAGGATGCCGACAGGCAGCCCTTCATCCTGCACGTCAATGACTCTGCACGAGGTCGTCCCGCCATTCAGCGGCCCTCGCAGCCCTCGGCCGACCATCTGCTCGTAGAGGGCCGCGCTCATGGTGGGACGCGTGATCACGACCGCCCCGACCTTCGGCGCATCGAAACCGGCGGCCAGGACACCGACCGTACAAAGCACTCGTGCTCCCTCGTTGCCGCGGAACTGCTCGATGACGAGTGCACGTTCGGCCCGTGGCGTCGCCGACGTGACCGCGACAGCTGTGCCCGTGCCTTCCAGATGGTTGAGACAAGCCGCGAGGGTGACGGCGTGCTCGATCGAGCACGCGAACACCAAGGTCTTGCAACTCTTGCCAAGGCCCAGTACGCGTTGGACGATCTTGCGGTTGCGTACCGAATGGCTCGCCAGCTGGTCCAGGTACTCGGCCGGAATCTCGTGAAACTGCTCTACGTGAGCCCGCTGCCGGTGCGTCATCTGCGGCACGTGACCGATGGCGATACGCTCGGCCTTCACCTTCGACAGGACACCCCTGGCCTGCAGGTTTGCAACGGGCTGCGCACCGAGCTCGGATGGCGTCACCAAGTGATTGCTGAAGAAGCGACGCAGTGCAGCATCCTGCTCGTCCGCCGCTCGCCACGGCGTGGCCGTCATCCCCACCAGCAGTGGAGCACGGGAGGCCGGCAACCATCGTCGCTCCGCCTTAAACTCGAGTGCCTCAAGCACGGCCTTGAACTCGCTCGTGATGACACCGTGCGCCTCGTCGATGACCGCACAGGCGAACCGCCGGGCCTTCAGCTGCTCAAGAACGTGCGGAGCCCTGCGAACCCAGCTGGCCAGCTGATCTACGCTGGCGATCAGCACTTCCGGGCCCTCGTTTTCGTCGCCGATGGTTTCTGGATCTCGTCCGCCCCAGAGCCTGATCATCCGAAGCGGCTGCACACGGCGGATGCTCGGTCCTTTGGTCTTCTGGGGCGGGACTTGCCAGACTTCGCGAAAGCACTCCCAGGCCTGCGCCTGCAACTCGGCCGAATGGGCGATCCAAAGCACTGCGCCGACGCCAACATCACCCGCGCTTTCGGCCAGATAGTCGCAGATGGCTTCGACGACGACCCGTGTCTTGCCCGCCCCAGTAGGCAGGGAGAGCAGCGCAGTGCGCCCTCTGGCACGCCGAGCCAGCTCTGCACGCAATCGGACATACGCTCCCTGCTGGTAATCGTGCAGGGGCGGAAGCGGCTCGGACGGGATGACGTCTTCATCGTCCAACTTCGGTACCACCTGTCGCTGCCACACCCCGTCGGGCAGATCGAACGCCGCGCAGAACGCTCGGGACCACCGCCCGCCCTGATGCCAGTAGTCGGCGATGTCTGCCGGCACCCTGCCCCGCTGTGATGCATTGGCACGAACCAGGACGGTCTTCTTGCTGTCGAGGCTCGCGTACTCCGCCAGCAAGCTTTCCCACGTAGTGCGCCGGGCACAGCGCAGCAACTGTTCACGGATCCACACGCCGACCTTGCGGTCCTGCATGAGACCGTAGCCAAGCAGTTCTGCAACTCTCCCAGCCACGTCCTGGTAGCCAACCTGATACCGGGCCTTGTCGTGTGCGGCCCGAGCGGACCTGAGTGCGCGACCGATCACGGCGGGTACGTCGACGCCACTCGAATCGGCCATCCATTGCTCCCAGCGACTCTTCAGCCCCCGCCGGTCCAGTTCCTCGTCCAGGTCCAGTTGCGGCACCGTGGCATCCACCACCGCGTCAATGGAGGTCCGAAGCCTGCCACCCGGCGGGCTGGCGAGAAATGCCTCCCAGCGATCACGCTTGATGCGACGAAGCACCTTCCCGATGCGCTCGACGTCCTGGCTGTTCACTGCTCACGAACTCCTCGGCTGGTGACCACTTCCTGACCTCAGGCGACCTTGAACACTTTCATCACCTCATCACCCAAGTGGTTGATCACTTTCACCGCGATGCGACCCGACTTCGGCCTGTCGAACGGTCGCGAGGTGTCGCTGTTGAGGGTGGCCCAGGCATCGACGTCGATTTCGGCCTTCAGCGTGGTCTTCAGCGCCCTGTACGGATCGCTGGCGCCCAGGAAGTAGGCATGACGGACGAAGAAGCTCTCCTCGTTGTAGTCGGTGTCGATGAACCAGCACGCGATGCCGTCGGCTCCGTCGCTGCGGACCTCGCCCGTGTTGGGGTGGAACACGTCCACGCCGTTCACCTTCACCTGCACCCTGCCGCCGCCGACGTCGAGGACATCGATGTCCGGCTCGCCGAAGATGACGAACAGGTTGCCCTTGCCCGTGTTCTTCAGGTCCTCGGCCATGTGCAGGTCGGCATTCATCCGCGCCTTGAGGACGGGAATGCGCCCGAGCTTGTCGAACTCCGACGAGTGGGCGTCGTAGTTGAACGCGCAGGCGATCAGAACGTCGAACCCTGCATCGCCGGCCTCGCGCGCCGCTGCCACCAGGTCGGGGCGTGCCACCGTACCGAACTCCGGGCCGATGAAGATCGCCGCGCGCTTCTCCGCGGAGCCCTCGACGTAGCGACCCTCGGCGCACACGAGGTTGCCAGGCCAGGGCGTCAGCGACGTGAAGTCGATCTTGTCCTGCTTGTGCGCCTGCTGGACGCCGGAGGTGCGCAGGTTCTCCAGGATGATCGAGACGAAGTCGCGCTCCTTGTCGTACTTGGCCTTGGGTTCGGCCGCCGTATCGACCAGTTCGTCGTTCTCGTCGACAACCAAGACGCGGTGGGGCGACAAGCTTTCGACCGTGAACGGGCCGGCGACCCGAACCCTGTTCTTATCCTGGAAAGGACTGTCACGCAGGTACACCGGCTCAGCCTTGGCGGCTATTGACGCATCAATCTCCCGTTGCCGCGCAAGGATGGCCTGCCACCACTGCGCGTGCAGGTCCTTTGACGCCTTGGACCACTTGACATCGCTCTCACGCGGCACTTGCCATGGCTCCCAATCTTTGCCAACCGACTTGTTAAGCGCATCGCGAATCGGCTCCAGATGCATTTGATGTCGTTCCCAGATGACATCAATCTCAGAGTTCTTTGCGATAGAACTGAGCATGACATGCGGGAGTCGCTCATATACAAAGCCCTGCCTGACACGACCGTGAGTCGGAACATTCAAAGGCGCACTCCTTGTGAGTTCCGCCTCTTTGAGTTGCCCCTCGCGGCTATCCGCCAGAAGGAAATATGGGTAGCGCGCTCCCATCACGCGAGCGCGAGCCAGCGCTAGGGCCACGCGGGATGTATCTATCGCTATCCAGCGTCTCCCCAGGTGCTCGGCAACAACAGCTGTGGTCCCTGACCCGCAAGTTGGATCGACGACTAGATCACCCGGATCTGTGACCATCAGAAGGCATCTTTGAATTACCTTCTCTGACGTCTCAACGACATATCGCTTTTCCGATGCGTAGCCAGCGATGCCAGTGTCGCTCCAAACGTTGTTATCTGGAAAAGCGGCGAAGTCGTCAAAGTAGCGGACGTAGTAGAGGCCCGTTGTCGTTGCGCTCAAACGCCCAGCTCGCAGTAGACGATTCATCCCCTGTTCGTTCGTCTTCCAGCGAACCTTCTCGGATGGGCGAATTACCTTGCCCTCGAAATTCACGGCAAACCATGACGCGGCACCCTCTCCCTTGTCCCGCCCCACGCTTTGGCTAGTCAAATTGTCGATTCGAAAGACACGCCCCCCTTCAGGAATGGGCTGTATCCCTGCCAGTTCTTCCTTCGTAAGGCTGCGTTCGGTCTGATCGGGTATTCGACGTTGAACAGCTCGTGCTCGTTCAGGTCGTACGAGTAGCGGCGCAGCGCCCGCCCGATGACCTGCTCGCAAAGCAGCTGGGTGCCGAACGCGCGCAGGCCCAGTACGTGCGTCACCGTGTTGGTGTCCCAGCCTTCGGTGAGCATCGACACGGACACGACGCATCGGATGGACTCGCCGAGGCGGCCCTTCTTGCCGACGGTGTTCATCACCTCGCGCAGTAGCTCGTTGTCCGGGATGTTCTGGCCCGCCTGGACGTCGCCGGTGCGCTCGACGATCTCGCGGCGGAACCGCTCGATCTCGTCAGAGGCAAGCGATCGGAAGGTGTCGTCAAGGGCCTCGCCGGACTCGAGCTGCTCGCTGTCGATCAGAAGCGTGCGCGGTCGGCCGAGCGCGTTGCCGTTCTCGTCGTGGTTGCGGAACAGCGGAAGCCGGCCCTCGACGAGGCGCGTGCTGCCGTCCTTCTGCGGCTGCTGGAAGCCGGCGATGTAGTCGTAGACCAGCTTGGACGCCGAGGTGTTGCTGCACACCACGATGAAGCACGGCGGGACGGGCAGCTTCTCCGCGGCCCACAGCGCATAGGTCGTCTCGTAGTGGCCGTACAGCGCGGCGAGCGCAGTCTGCAGCTGAGGCGGCAAATCGAGCGGGTTCAGGTTCTCGGCCTGGCCCCGGCCCTTCTTCGGCATCTTCCCGCGGATGTGCTCCCACAGGTTGCGGAACATCGGCATCTCCGCGCCGGGGATGTTGTCCGCCACGGGGACACGGGGCAGCTTGACGATGCCGGCCTCGATGGCGTCCATGAGCGAGAAGTCGCTCATCGTCCACGGGAAGAGAGTGCCCTCGACGTAGCCTGAACCGCGAAGGAAGAACGGCGTGGCGGAGAGGTCCAGAACCCGAGCGATGCCAAGCTTGCGGGCCACGGCTTCAAGACCGGAGATCCAGAGGCGCGCAGCCTCGTTGTTCTCCTCGGCTTCCTTCCGCTCCTCGCCCTTCAGATCCTCGTCCACGGCGGCGCCGGCCTTCTCCCGGTAGCAGTGGTGGGCCTCGTCGTTGATGACCATTACGTTGCCCAGGCCCATCAGGTCCGGCATCACGCGCTGGAGCATCTGGCCCTCGGTCTCCAGCGTGTCGAGCTCCTCGCCTCCGCGGCCCTGCAGAAGCAGCCGGCCGCCCTTCGACAGCTCCACGCGCTCGCGCCGCTTGAAGGCGTGGTAGTTCGTGATGACGATCTTGGCGCGGTCGAGGTCGGGCAGCATGTCGCCCGGCACGACCTCGCGATGCCGGAAGTAGCTGTCCGGGTCGTTGGGCTTGAGCACGCGCAGGCGGTCCCGGATCGTCAGCCCCGGCGCGACGATCAGGAAGCCGCGCGTGAACTTGCGGCTGTTCGGGCGCCGCACCGCGTTGACGGTCTGCCAGGCGATCAGCATCGCCATCACGGTGGTCTTGCCGGCCCCGGTGGCCAGCTTGAGTGCCAGGCGCGCGAGACCCGGATTCGCCTCCTGGTTGGCGCTGTCGAGATGCTCGATGAAGCGCTGGCCGGCCTTGCCGAGCTGGGGTGCGACTTCCGTGAGCCAGATGGCTGTCTCGGCCGCCTCGACCTGGCAGAAGAAGGGCCGCACGCCGGCGAACTGGTGATGCCGCCAGTGCTGGAGCAGCCGTGCGGTTTCCGGCGTGACCTTCCAGTCGGCCGGGTTGCGCAGCGCACGCCACTTGTCGACCTCGGCGCGCACGCCGTTGATGATGGCCGAGTGGTACTGTGTGTCCTGGGTGGACAGCCCCTCGTCGAAGAGCAGCGACTCCTGCTTGCCGGCACCCTTCTGCTTCTTCGGCTTGGGAATCGGCGTGATGAAGTCTGCGGGCCGACGAGATTCCAGGACACGCTGGGTCGGCTGCCGGCAAGCCCAGTTCGATGGCTGCGCTGACGAACGTGCGCGGATAGGCCTCGGCATACAGCTGTTCCTCGTCGGCTGCATGGCCCAGTTGCCCTGCCATTCCGGCCGCATCGATGACCTCGCGATATAGCGCGTGAACATGTCGGACGTCGACTTGCCTGAGCACGGGGTCGGCCTGCATGGACAGCCGGACATGTGTCGCGAGCAGCTGGTTGAAGCAGAGGAAGAGCACTCTCGCACCTGAAGCGGCCAGCTGTCTGGCTCGCTCCATGGCGATGACGGTCTTGCCCGTTCCAGCCCTGCCGCGAACGATCGTGCGCGGATTGGCTGCCATGCGGCGTGATGCCCGTACCTGGTCGTTGGTGAGCTGGACAAGCCGCGCATCGATGCCGGTGAGATAGCTGCCGATGCTGAGCGCGGAGTCGACGTCCGGCCTCAGAACCGCACGTGCACGCTGTATATCGACTCGCGTCGGCAGCTTCGGAGCGCGTCCGTGCTTCGCTTCGTACACGCCTTGCCAGTGCCGCTGCAGGCGGCTGATGTACCTGCCGAGGTTCTGGTGGCGGAACTCACGGCTGTCTACGAGGACCGCTGGTTCGATCTCCGCACCGGTCGTGGTGAAGGTCTCGACGGGCATCACGACACCGAACCCGAACAGCAGGTCTTCGAACGCGCGGTCGGCCTGGGCGAGGCGCTCGCGCACGGCGAACATGCACCCCTTCGCCTGGGTCCACGGGTCTTCCTTCTTGGTGTAGCCGGGCTTGCCAGGCTCGCCGTAGTGCCAGACACCGTCCTTGCATGACACCTTCCCGCCCTTGACCTCGAGCGCGAAGAACCCCTTGGTCGAGAGCACGACGATATCGGCCTCACCCCAGATCTTCTTCTCGTGTCCGTGAAGGCCGAGCGAGTGAAGAACGACCCAGTCTGCGTCCAGGTCACGTCCCAGCTTCTCGTAGACGCTGCGCTCTCCGTACGGGCAGTCCTTGGGCTGCTCCGGTATCAGTGCCGCCATCGCTTCAGTCCACCGTGCTTCCGAAGAATCCTGTCCAGCCCGATGGGGCGTCGGGCTCCGGAGAGCCGACCAGCATCGTCCTGTCGAGCTCGCGGTTGAACTTCTCGCACGCCGTCTCCGGGACCAGCAGACAGCAATGGCACGCAGCCCCGCTGATTCGCTCTCCTGACTGCGCCGGATCGGTCTCCAGGCATACCGGATCACTACCGCACCAGCGGGCGCCGCGGATCGTCTGAAGCACGATCCGTTCAAGCTGCGACGACTCGGCAAGCCGGACAAGTCCGCCGAGACTTCCCTCGGAGTCGGGAGAGCCCGTGTAGATCAGGACGCCGTTCATGGGCGGCCGTTGGCCGTCAGCCTCGCTCACGTAGAGACGTTCCCTCAATGCCGACGACGAGTACCCGCAATCAATGGAGATGGTGCGGATCAGGGCATGCGCGAAGGAATGGACTAGGAGCAGTCGAGCCGTGATTCGGTAGTCTCGCTCGTAGCCCCGGTCGTTCGCCACCGCCTCGGACCTTCGCTCGAGCTGCGCCACGCGAATTGCTATGGCCGGATTACTCCTGATCCACTCATCCACCGCTTCGGTACGGAAGCGCAGGAACAGACCCTCGCCCCTGATCTCGGCGGCAGGCAGCCAATTGCGGGGTGTCTTGGATAGCGGCGCGATATGGCCGTCGCGGATCGCCGCGGCGACCCTCTCGCCGCTCACTGGATAGGGCTCGATGCGGCTGAAGCCTGTCAGCGCCCTCACCTCCCTCAGCCGTGAGACTGCACCGACCAGGTCGAACCAGGGACTGAGGGACTCTGGTGGATCATCCACCGCGTTGCAGAACTGCGGCACGACGCCTGCAACAACCGGATCGTCACGGTTGTTCGAGAGCGCCGCGTACTCCTCGGCGCGTGAGCCGGCATCGGTGATGTCTCCCGGATTGCCCTCTATCTTCTGCTTCTCCCGAAATGCCGCCATCAATGCGTCGAGGGGGATTCCGTATATCCCGGAAAGCCTTGAGAGAACCGGCACGACCGCTTCTGCCGGCATCCCTCCGAGCGACAGCCATTGATCCTCGATGATCTGGAAGGTCGCTTCGGAAACTGGCGGTATGGAGAGAGCGGAGGCGACGACCGGGAAGTGCGCATTCGAGGCGCCGCGCTGGATGACACGCGGTGGCGCATCACAATCCTGCTGCCGGTCGTGGAGCCAGGGACGCACACCACGGCAGCGCATGCTGCGGAGACTGTCGGGCCTGAACGCGTCTCCAAGGGATTCCGACGCATTGCATCTCTTGCAGTGAACGTACAGGTCAGCCAGTGCCGCAGACTTGCCCCTCGACTTGAGTTCCAGTGTCGGCCGGTCACAGATGCCTTCTGCTCGCCGACGATGCGCCCACCACTCCCACGGGAACTCGTCCATGTGGCCCTTGCGACACGCCATGACAAAGCGCACGGGTGTGGTGAAGACCGGCTTGCCGTGGGCAGTGCACTCGAGCTGGCTTCCGTCTGCCGAAAGCTGGAAAGGGTTGGCTTCAGTCCCGATCCGATCGCACTTCGGGCACTGATGCCACGCAGGAAACCTGACCGCAGGTACCGATTGAGTGGGATCGACCCGCCCTGGCGCGCCAGAAAGGTCTTCCGATACCGGCGGCAGTCTGAAGTGGGTCACGCCAAGCTGAGCCTGCAGGCGCGCTTCACCGATGGTGAGTGCTGGAAGTCGCGTGGCGAACTCCCAATCCTCCAGGCCCATGGGCATGAAGGAGCCCTTCTCCAGATCCACGATGGAGCCGATGCCGTAGGTCGCGATCAGCTGAGACCGTCGAACCTTGCCAAGCGGCTCTATACCGGCGACTGCCGGGGCCGGCTTCTTCCCGCCAGCTCCGGTACGAAAGGTCTTGCCTGAAGTCGCCACTATGTGCTCCCCGACTTGGGTGGGATCTTCTTCAGCACGAATGCCGTGGAAGGCTCGACCTCCCGCATCGTGTTGGGTGTCGGCCAAGCCAGGGAACTGCCGGCGACTCCCTCCTCCGCCGAATGCATCAGATAGGGTGCAGACTTGCCGAAAGGCGCCTTCTTCTGCCAGTACCTCAGGCGAGTCGACCCAGTGCGCGCCTCCTGGCTCCGACGCGCCCACTTGCCGACGATGGCGTCAAGTTCGGCGTCAGTGTCATCGGCCTCGACCCCGTCGGACGCAGCCGCGACGCGTGCCCGGATCGCAGCGAGGACAGAGGCCACTGCAGGGTCCGCCGGATCGAACCGGCTGGCATCCTCGTCTCCCGCCAAGCCTGGAACCAGGTGCCGGATCAGGGATGCGACCACTGCATGAAGGGCCTTGTCGCGCGCGCGCGGCGCCCACGGCGTCACGCTCGTGGCCTCGACGCTCCGGTAGAGAGCACCGTGATAGGAGCGGAAGTGCTCGAAGTGCGACAGGTCCCTGGGCCTGCCGAAGTTGTACAGAGTGACCACGAAGCCAGGCATCAGCCGGCCTACCCGGCTGCTGGCCTGGATGTACTCGGCTGTCGACTTCGGTTGGCCGTTGACGACCATGAGCCCGAGGCGAGGCACGTCCACGCCGACCGAGATCATGTTCGACGCGAGCACGACGTCCTTCGGTTGCTCGAACTCGCTCGGGTCGGCAAGGTACTGGGGCCGCGTGGTCGCCAGCTCGTTCAGCAGCTTGGGCAGTTCTCTGGACGACTTGCGGCTGCTGAGTTCCTCGGGTTCGAGCTCCAGGTCCCGGCGCTTCGTCTTCAGTCTGCCGGCAAGAAACTGCATCTGACGCGGGACGTCATCCTGCATGAGGACGTAGGCGCCACCGAGCTCGCGGAGGCTGTTGAAGTACGCCACACACGTCCAGTAGGTGTCGATGAGCTCGTCATCGACCTCTCCCTTCTCCAGCATCGCCGCGGCAGACTGGAGGAGCGCGGCGATGACCGCCTGAAGTGCGAACTTCGGGCTTCGGCCTGCGGTCGGTATGCCGATGTAGAGACGGTCCGGACCTGTCTCGTCTCGGACAGCGAAGAACGAGTCCGCAGAGTCGAACCCGGGGGGCGGGAACTGCAGGACGCTGCGGTCGAACAACGACCGTACCTGTGCGGCGGCATGACCGATGGTCGCCGTGGATCCGATGATCTTCGGCCGCACCCCTGCACGAGTGCAGACGGTGTCAATGATGGCCTCGTAGAGCCCGGCCATAGAGCCCAGCGGCCCCGATATCAGGTGAAGCTCGTCCTGGATGATGAGCCCGGGCGGTAGTCCGCTGTCGAGCCCGAAGATCCGGCGGATGTCCGTCCGACGAGGCATCTGCGCAAACTTGTCGATCGTGCCGATCAGCAGCGACGGCGGCTGTTCGTAGATGACCTCATCGACGGTGACGACCGGAAGCGGTCTCCCGCCTGTCTCGCAGCTCTTGTTCCGGCATGTGATGTCGATCCGTGGACGTTGCGGATCGGCGCGGTAATCCGTGCCCCGGAGGTCGGTTCCGCACACCGGGCATCGGAGCAGCTGGCGCGGTGTCGACTTGGGCTTCTGGTCTGCCTGTTCCTGGTCGATCGCCTCCCGTGCGGCATCCATCTTGTTCGGGGTCGCGTCGCCTCCGACGTACAACCCGAGCGAGATCTGCGCCGCACCGAGCCTAGTGTCGGCAGTCCGCATGAGTTCGCACGCCGTGATCAGGGCCGCTGCGCGCTGGAACTGCTGTACGGTAAGCAACCTCAATGTGTAGCGCATCAGGACGTCGACGCCACCCTGGGCCTTGCGCGAGTCATCGACCAGTCGCCGATGGAAGATCTGGAATGCGGTCAGTGCGAGATAGGCCTCGGTCTTTCCGCCGCCAGTCGGGAACCAGAGGAGGTCCATGCACTGACGCCCGTCGTCCTTGGGGTCGACGAGGCCCGGGAGCACCAGCAGCACGAAGGCCAGCTGGAACGGTCGCCAGACCAGTGGCCTGGCACCTGACCCCTTGCCGGGAAAGCGAGACTGCCGGTCCATGGCGGTGTTCGCGAGAGCGAAGGCCAACCAGCCGGCATCATTGGTCCGCAGGACATCGACACCTGCCCGGATGCGCGCGACCGTCGACTCGCAACGCGACAGGTTTGCCTCGGCGGCCCTCCTCAGCTCCCCAGTGAAGGTGTTCAGCCGGGACCGCAGCCGGGACTCGATCCACTGACCGTAGCAGTCGGTGAATGCCTCGAGCGCAGTCACCACTTCCACACGCGCGATTTCCTTTCCCAGGAACTCCGCGTCAAGCGCCTTGGGGTACGCCTGTTCGAATGTCTTGAGGAGTGCGTGTCCCTTCGGGCTGGTGCCAGCAACGGTGGACTCCGGAAGCCACGCCGTTCTGATCTCGCCCACCGACTTTCCTGTCGCGGTCTCCTGCCAAACCGCGGCGATTCCATGTCCGACCGCGAACTCACGCACGTCGCGGTATAGAAGCGCGTTGGTCAGCGTGTCCTCATCGTCGCCCGAGATCGGCGGCAGCGGCCGCGGCTGTATGGCACCGACGCCGTTGATGGTCGCCCGGATGACAAGCTCGGCTTGGAACAGGCACATGGCATCGCGCGGTCCGGCACTCTCCTCATCGTTCTCGTCATTGATGAGCGTGACGGTGAACACATGTTGTTCGGGTCCTGCGCGACGTCGTACATGCAGGGCTACTCGCGCGTCGACAACCTCCTGACCATCTGGCCCGCTGAACTTGTTGATCTTTGCGGAAGACGAGGTACCTTGTGCCGGCAGGACAAGTCGGTATCCGAGCTGCCGGCGCTTCCACACGCGTGACGCGCTCCTGCTGCCGCCGGATGCGCTGAGGCCGACGTCATTTGCTTCTGGCACATCTGCACCGGCGGCCGATACGCTCTTGTCTGTTCCAGCCGACGATGCCTGTTCGGCGGGCTCATATCGCGATGTGTCACCGAGGCTGATCGACACTTCGGCGCCTGCCTGGACGGCAAAGGTGATGCCAATCGAGCACGGCCGCACTGCGCGATACCCGGGAACTGCCGATTCGGATCCGGATTCCGGCTCGCTACCAGAGTCGAGTCCGGAGTCGTCGTCAATTCCGTCGACCGCGGCGCCCTTGGGCCAGAGTATTCCAGTCAGGTAGGTGTCGACAGGCGCGGATTCGATGACCTCATCCGAATTCAATGGACCGAGAAGCAGCGACGCCGCGACACTGCGCAATTGCGCCCTCACCTCCGACATGCGCTTCTGATCAGCCACCTTGCCGCTTCCAAGTCTTGAAGTCTCCGGTGCCCCAGAGCGAGACGCCGAGCCAGATCCGGCTGGAGCACCATGGTTCCGGGATCGAGTCCTTGGTATCGCCGATGCTGGCCAGCGTGACGACGTCGGCAATCCGAAGGTTGTAGATAAGACTTGGCAATGAGTAGCCCGGCTTCCAGACGACCTGCAGCAGATCCATCGTCACACTGCTCGACGTGCGCCCGAGCAGTCGCCCTGCCTCACGGCCCTGTTGCAGGTGGATGTTGTATCGCGCATCCCGGTACCGGGAGGAGTCTTCCACAGGGTCCACCCGCTTCAGGATCACCTTGTGGCCGCGCCAGGCAGCGGCATTGGCAGAGAGATCCTTCTGCAGGTCTTCAACCGCTTCGACAGACCCGTGCACATCGGCGTCCACGAAGGAGGTCGCTTCGACATCGCCCTGCAATCCGAGTTGGACGTTTACCATCCGCCCCCACGCGACCTGACGCGCGCGCCCGTGCTGGAACGACCAAGTGCGAGGTGCCTTGTAGATGCAGGTGGCGGGGATCCGACCGAGATGGCGTCCGGCGCGTGTGATCGCAACGAACCCGACGTTGGCCTCCTCCAGCGGATCCTCCGGTGCCTCCTCATCCTCGCGTGGGCGCGCCTCAAGGAGCGCCACGTTGTCGAACTCCATTCCCTTCGCCTGGTGGATGGTCGTGATGAAGACCGCTGCATCATCGACTGACTGGTCATCCGGGAACGAATCCGGCCAACCCAGCCGCTCCCGCAGATCGTCCATTGCGATTGCCGACGCCGAGTCGGGTGCGCCGCTCGCACGTGCCAGGCGCCGCCACGCGATGTCTCGAGTCGGCAAGTTGATCGCATCTCTCAAGTCACCCTCGAGAGTCGCCTCGACCTTGGCATACACGATGTCGAAGGTCGCACGGGACATCGATGATGGCTTGAACCTAGACAGAAGTTGCGCGATCCACGCCGGCGCAGGTGGAGCAGCGCCGGACAGGCGCAGTCGCACAGGCACAGCCGGGCCCGCTACTTCGTCGCCCAACAGCATCTTGGCAACCATCACTGCCTCGCCGTTGGTCCGTGTGAGCACGGCGACAGAACCGTCGGGCATCTTCTCCAGCAGTTCCGGGCCGATCTTCATCTCGGGCCCGGTGGAAGGCAGCTTATCGAGGTATCTCTGCATCGCGGCGAGCTTCTGCGGTGGATCAAGATCGATGCTGCGCAGGATCTTGCGCATGCTCGCTGCAATCGCGGCAAGCTCCTCTGTGCTGCGATGGTTCTTCAGCATCGAGACCTCGCGCAAGCCCGCGCCGATCCTTGCCTTGAGTACATCCCACGGATCCGGACCATCTGCCGCCGCATTGCCGTTTCGGACGGCGAACTTGTAGATGGCTTGGGCGGGATCGCCGAGCACCGTGAAACCGACTCGTCGATGGGGGTCCGAGGTGAGGCGTGCCAGCAGTTCGATGACCATCTCGGAGCGAACACCAGGCAGATCCTGAAACTCGTCGACGATCACATGCCGGACTGCGGCAAGGCGCTCGTCAATCACCTGATCACTTGTGTCCGCAATCGCGCGTGTGGCTAGTCGGATGTTCTCGTCATGCGAGTTCGACATGAGATCAGTGACCGTCGCCCCGTGCTGCCTCAGGATTCGAAAGGCCCAAGAGTCGAAGGTCCTGACCGCAAGATGTCGCAGATCCTCGACGATCCCGTCCTCTCCGACATCGAGACTCGCGACACGCTTCGTCAACGTCGCGACCGCACTTCGGGAGAAGCTCAACACGAGGATCTGCGCCGGCTGCAGGCCTGCCCCAATCAGATGGACTAGGCGCATCGCCGCGACCTGCGTCTTCCCTGTCCCAGGACCAGCCACCACGAGCAGCCTGCCGTCAGGTGCAGCTTCTATGACCTGCCTCTGCTCCGGGTCTAGGACGAGCGGCGCACTCGCCCCTGCGACGTTCTCACTCTTCATGCAGCCCGCCCTTCAAGCGTGCGCGGTTGGTGGGAGGCATCCCGTTTGGAAGCCCGGGGGCGCATGAGATCCAGTACAACGGCCGCAATCCTGTTCGCCAAGAGCGGAGGTACAGCGTTACCGACCTGCACGTATTGCTGAGTGCGAGTGCCCTCGAAGAAGTAATCGTCGGGGAACGTCTGTAGCCTCGCAGCCTCCCGGACAGTGAGGCTGCGACATTGAGTCGGGTCGTAGTGAATGTAGTAGTGCCCGTCCTTCGCAATGTGAGACACGATCGTGCTGGACGGCATGTTCGAACACTGAACCCTGAACCTGTCTGGAAACGGCGACTTCCGGAAGCCAGCCTCCTTGGCGTTCTCATGGTCTGGCAGCAATCCTCGCGGAAACACATCTAGCTTTGGCGAAAGGCCGAACTCCCGGGCAAAGGTGGCGGCGAATAGATACCTGGCCAGATCGCTGGCCATGTGCTGTCTCGCCTCGTGCTGAATGACTCCGCCGAGCGTCGGCCGCGACAGCCAAGCAGATATGTGCTCGGGCGCGCCGGCTAAGCTCGATCTGCAGGGGACAAACGGGCCACCAACGTTGTCGAGTTCACCAGCAGCCTTTGCTGCACTTGTCATTGCGCTGATGACTTGTCTCTCGCCACCGACGCCCCAACCGCGAACCATGCTCGGTGCGGCCTTGACAGCCTCCAGCCACGCGCGCGGGGAATCTGTGCCTCGCGAGAGTCGGCTCCGGATGCGGGGCAGACCACCCAGCACATCCTCCACCGAGACCGGTCTGGCGGCGAGCTGCAGCAGACCCGATTCGCGGCAGGCCAGGTCCGACCTGACTCCGAGCAAGATCACTCGATGCCTGGCCTGCGGAATGCCATAGCGCTCGGATTCGATGATGTAGTCCTCAGGGAGAAGTTCAAACACGTCGTCGCGCCTGACGAGGGACCGGATCTCGTAGTCGAGTCCTTTCGCAGGTCGTGCCAAGTCCGCGCAGATGCGAGAAAACATGGGCCGCCCGCCGTGGTGAGATGAGAGCAGCCCCTTCACGTTCTCCATGACGAAGACAGGAGGTGCATGTGCGCGAATGATGCGTAGGTACTCCCGATACAGGAAGTGCTTCTCGTCCGACTCGAATGCGTGGTCGTTTGCGCGTCGCGCGCGCCCGGCCAGCGAATATGCCTGGCATGGTGGACCGCCAATGAGAACCCATTCATCGGCGCCGGCGAGGGCATGACGGATGCGGGTATCGACACGCGATGCTTGGACCTTTCCGAGCTCCGCGTTCATCACTTCTGAGGTGGCGTGTCCGCTTGCCTCGGTGACTATCGGCAAGTGTTCGAACTCTGCCCTGCACAGCTCTCCGCGCAAAAAGGCATCGTAGTGGCCGAGGCCGCCGGCCGAATCGAGATAGCGTCGGATCGCGCGTGTCTGCAGTGTTCTGCACGCAACTTCGTCCTTCTCGATCGACAGAGCGATTCGGAAGGCGCTTCCTCCGCGCTCGTCGAGCAGCGCGGAGAAACCCTCACCTAGACCTCCCGGGCCGGCGAATATGTCGATGATCGGAATTGAACGTCTGCCTCCCACCACATCACGCCCTTCTTCTTGTTAGGCCATTCTGCCTTCACACGGCCCCGCGCGGCTCGCGCCACTACTTCAGGCAGGTCAATCCGGCTCGCGCTGGAGCAACCTTCGGCGAATCCCTTGACGCTTGCCGCCAGTTGACTGCGAGCGGAGCTGCGGTCGTGCGTGGCCTAGTCCACGATGAACGGGATCCCTGATTTCTTCTTGCGGGGTGAGCGCTCATGAAGCCGATTCAAGCCTCGCGAGACATCGCGAACTCAAGGAGATCCTTGTCAGTAACTTCGCCCGGCCACATGCTGCTGGCCAGCCAGCGGAAGAAGGTGCTGGCGGCGACGCGGCTCTTGATGCCATCGCGGCGCCAGGCCCTTGCGATTGGGCTGGCCAGCTCCGGGAGGCGTTCGGCTTCGAAGGCCGCAACCTTGGCGGCCTGGTCCGCGTCGGGCATTTCCTCGAACAACGCCTTGGCCTCAGCCGACTTGTGCAAGCGCCATTCCTCACGCAACTGCTGGAGGCGTTCGGCCAGTCTAGGCCGAGGCAGCGCCGGTGGCGTGGAGGTGTCGCCACCCTCCTCTGCCGTTCCGGCGTACTGCTTCTTCAAGGCGTCCCGAAGATAGGCGACCGGAGACTTGAGTGGTTCGAGCGCCGTGCTCTTCATCCGCTGCTCGACGTGGTCAACCGCGGCGCGCAGCACGCCTTCGTCAGTCACGGCATACAGGTCTTGGGCGTCGGCGCGCTTCAGCCCGAGGGCGATGACGCGCTCGATCAAGGAAAGATCGAAGACGTTCTTGCCGGCGTCGGTCAGGCCAGCCAGGGTGGCCTGAGGCTTGCGCACAACGCGGAACTGGATCTCTTCCACCTTGCGACCGCGCTTGTGTTCGATGAGCTCCAGCCGAAAGTCCTCGCAAAGCGTGTCGAGTTCTGCAAGCGCCTTCTTGATCGTGAAGCGGTTGAAGTCTCGGTATTCCACCTTGTCGATGTCGCTTCGTCCCGTGAGGACGGACGCCCACCAGAGCAGATCTTCCCGCATGGTCAAGCCGCCAGGCGACGTGAGGTAGCGTGCTCCAAGCTCGTAGAGCACCGCGGCGGCATAGCTGCGCATCTGGGAGCTGATCTCGAGCAGCACGCGCGTGTACTGGGCAGGCTTGACCAGACGCTCCCGGATCGGATCCGGGTAAGTCCAGGTGATCATGCAGGCATGGCCGCGGCCGGGCTCATGAATGTTCACCGCGCCCAGTAGTTGCGTTGAAGTCCACTGCTGCGTCCCGCCCGAGCTGGTGTGCCACTCGATCGTGGTGGCCTGCATGTCACGGATGTGTGACTTCAGAAGTTCCGTGTTGTGGGAGTTGAATCGGGCATCGTCAATCAACTCGGACAGGGGAACGGTGTAGGACGGGTTGTCGACGCCGAGCCTTTGCGCATGAAACAGGAAGGCGTTGTAGATGCGGCGCGAAAGCAAGGTGAGCTTCCCGCGCTTCGGCCGGATGGTGATGGCTTCGTTCGCCTTTGCAACGGCCTGATCGGCCCTTGCGAGAGACTGCTCCTCTGTCTGGGCGAGCCGCTGCATAGCCCTGGAGGTTGTAGACGGGGCGGCTACATCGTGCTGCGGTGAGTCCATCTCTTCCGCCGCAAGTGCTAGCGTCCGAAGCTAGGGAGTTCGCATCTTCTCTCTGTATTGTGAATCTGTCAATTCACCGTCATCGACTCGATGCCATCCGGCAGCGCCTTGAGCTCTTTGAGATGAAAACACTTGAGAAGTTGAAAAGTTGGCTAGGCGGAAAATCTTGCTGCGACAACGACTTAGGGCGAGCTTCCGGTGTGGATTTGGGCTTCATGGTGGAAGAGTTTGGGGATCTACGTGTGTGAACTTGGGGAACTCACGATCCGACTGTGGATGTTCTTGGGGAACTTCGGGTGTGGATTTGGGCTACTAGTTATGAGTGAGGGCCGTTGGGCACCTCGAATGGTTATGAGCCGGCGATCCGGCGCGCGGAAAGTGGCGTTCTAGGTGGCCAGCCGGCGCGCGGCGCGCCAAGGTTCCCAAAATCTCCCACAGTTGCGGCGCGCGGGTCCCCAAAGACTTCCACACTCCGATGCTGGCGAGGCTCATTGCTGTGTTCTAGCGATTCGATGGATTTCTGTACACTAGCCAAATTCCATCGAACGCTAGAAGAAATGGCCACTGAGGACCCCTTCGTTGCAGCCGGCGTCGCCGCTGGAAACCAGGTTTCCACCACTGAGCTTCCACGAGCGGCCGTCGCCCGGACGCCGATCGACATGACACGGATCGGAGCGTTGGCCGAGCGGGCGACCAGCATGGTGGAGCAGATTCGCGCCAAGCTGTTGGCGCCAGAGGTGCGCAAGATCGCCCCGCACTACTCGACAGCACAACTGGCCACTTTGTGCGCAGCTGACAAGTCGCACATCAACTACCGCATCGGCAAGGGGGACCTACCCATCGGGAAGTTGTCGCCCAATGGTGGCAAACGGGAGTTCCCGCTCAGTGATGCGCGGCGTTGGACCCGAGCCTATCGCCAGACCAAGATGCGCCCCTCCGGGCAGAAGGCCATCACAGTCGCAGTCGGCAACTTCAAAGGTGGCGTTTCCAAGACGACCAGCGCAATGATCCTGGCGCAGGGACTGAGCCTCAGAGGACACCGGGTGCTGGCCGTTGACACCGATCCCCAAGGTTCGTTGACGACGCTCCATGGCATCCTGCCTGAAACGGAGGTCGACGCCGACATGACGATTGGCCCGTTGTGCGATGGCAGCGAGTCAGACATTCGGTATGCCATCCGATCGACCTACTGGGACGGGATCGACCTTGTCGCCGCGGCGCCCTTTCTCTTCTCTGCGGAGTTCGCCCTGCCCGCGCGCCAAATGCGCGACCCGACTTCCAGGTTCTGGGACGTTCTGAACGCCGGGTTGGAAACAGTCCGAGACCTATACGACGTGATCGTGATCGATACGCCCCCGTCGCTCTCGTACGTGACGATCAATGCGCTCTGGGCTGCGGACGGCCTGGTTGTGCCCGTTCCACCGAGCGGTTTGGACTTCGCGAGTTCGGCCCAGTTCTGGTCACTGCTCAGCGACCTGGGCACCAACCTGGATAAGCAGGAAGCTGAAGGGTCCAGGAAGACATTCGACTTCCTGCACGTGCTCTTGAGTCGAGTCGACCAGGCCGACGCAGCGGCACCGGCTGTTCGGCAATGGATTGCCGCGACTTATGGCGAATACATGCTGCCGGTCGAGATCCCGAAGACCACCGTGACCAGCAACAAGGCGGCCGAGTTCGCGACGGTCTACGACGTCCAGAAATACGACGGTGCCGCCAAGACCTACAAGCGAGCGGCGGATGCATACGACCGGTTCGTCGAGCTGGTTGAGGAGTCCGTGGTTGAGACCTGGCGCAGTCGCGCCGCGCTGAAGTGAGCCGGGGGGTGGTTGATGTGCCCCAGTTTGGGAGGAGACTTGGATGAGTACTCGTGATCGCTTGTCGCGATTGACCGCCGACCTTCTGGCGCCTCAACAGAAGTCTGCGGGCGATGCTGACCAGATGCAGGCAGCGCCGGATGCCTTGATCGGGTCGCCAGACGAAAGCGCAGGTGGCCTGGAAACCAGGTTTCCGGGCGTCACTCCCAGACAAGCGGGACGCAAGACCGGCCCCGGAGAGATGCTCGCCTTTCGCGGCCAAATGCTTGCGGCAGAGGGCGAGGTGGCGAGGCTGCGGGATGCTCTGCACCAGTTCGACGGGTCTCTGCCCACAAAGAAGCTGGATCCACAGCATGTGGTTCCTAGTCGCTGGTCCAACCGACATGAGGCCAGCTTCTCGACAGCCGACTTCATCCGTTTCAAGGCTGATGTGGACCACGCGGGCGGCAACGTCCAACCCATCTTGGTCCGGCCGGTCGAAGGTGATTCGTCGAAATTCGAGATCGTGTTCGGGCACCGGAGGCATCGGGCCTGCCTCGAACTGGGGCTACCAGTCCTTGCAGCGATCGCGACGGCACCGATGTCTGACCTCGATCTCTTCGCTGCCATGGATCGGGAGAATCGTGAACGTGCCGATCTGTCTGCATGGGAACAAGGCGCGATGTACCGCAAGGCGCTCGACGAGCAGATGTTCCCGTCGCAACGGCGACTCGCCGAGGCTTTGGGCGTTTCGCACACCTGGGTTCGGAAGGCCATCGCGGTGGCCGACCTGCCCGAGCCCGTGGTGCAGTGCTTCCGCAGCCCGCTTGAACTGCAGTTCAAGCATGCCGAGCTAATTGCGACCGCCATGGAGTCCGACCGCAAGGGGGTCCTGCGGCGGGCAGAGAAGTTGCGGCAGTCGGAGCGTATGTCCGCGTCTGCGGTCGTCGCGGCGCTAACTGGCCGACATCGTGGGGCGGGTGAAGCGCCTCAGGAGATTCGGGTTGCCGGCTCGCTGGCAGGAAGAATCTCCTGGGACGCACGCGGGCAGGCCACCATTCGACTCATGCCGGGAGTGGTGCATAGCGAGAACGTGGCAACGCTGATCGAGGCGATCAGCCGAGTTTTTGAAGCTGGAACGCCCCAGTCCTAGCCAGAGCGACGGCCCTGGAAACCAGGTTTCCACCGCGATGCGCTTAGCGGGAAACGCCAGCTATGCCGACGTCTTCTGCGCCGCTCTCTATCCAGAGCCAGCGATCTAGATCCTGCCCTCATGAGCACGGATGGTGGAGTCCGCAGACTAGATTCTGTGGGAGTTGACACCTAAACAATCGGCCGCAGCACGCCCGACGGAACATCGCGTGCAAGCTGTTTGACCCAGAGAGATAGCGCGTGAGCCGTGCACTGGCGAACTGCTGGTCTCGCTGTGGCCGGCATCGTCACCCCGGCTCACGCGGCATCATCGAGCCGCGAACGCCTGCTGAACCGCCTTGTGTCGGCGAGCCTTTTCGGCGCGTACATAGATGGATGTTGTTGCAAGGCTCTCATGCCCTAGATTGGCTTGCAGCACGTCCTGCGGTACCCCACGCGCGGCTGAGTGCGACCCATAGGTGTGACGCAACCAATGGGTCGACGCCTCGCGTATGCGCTCCGCCGCCCGCTTGTCCCGTCCCCAGATCTGTGTTGCGCACCGTTCGAACCCCGCCACCAGGATTTCGTAGATCCGCGCTGCCGACAACGGCGCCTCCAGACTCAGTTTCGAGATCAACGGCGTCTCGGCGTCGTTGGCCAGCGGATCAGCGTCCAGGTTACGCATAACCAGGGACGCCCTCAGCGCCTCCACCGCAGGCTCCGGCAGCGGCACCTCGCGCCACTTGTTCCGCTTGCCCAGCACCATGATCGACCAGGCCCACTCCCCCTCGTCTAGCTGCTCGCGGCGCAGCCAGCCGAGCTTGGCGGCGGCCAGTTCCGCCAGACGCATGCCGGTCATGTACGCGAAGTCGAGGACGAACTTCAGCCGGTGCAGGGCAGGGGAGGGCGCTGACGCCAGCTCGCCGTCGATCCACTCCTGGACGAGCTGCCACTGCTTCTGCGAGAGCGCCCGCAGCTGCGGCATGGACGGCGCATCCGGCCGTGCCGGCACGTCGTCCCAGGGGTTCGAGTCCAGGTAGTGCCGCCGCACCAGCCACTCGCACAACGACCGCACGATGGTCATGGCGGTAGCCTGCGACCGCACCGACAAAGCCCCCTCGAAGGGCCGCCACGCCTCTGACCACCGCTGAGCGTTCCGCGGCCCGACCCATTCCGGCCCCGGCGCGGCCAGGAAGTCCCGGTAGGCCACGCAGTCGTCCCCGTCCAGCGACGACAGGGCCTTCCGCCGCTCCATGACCGCCCAGAGCAGGAAACGCTCAGCCTCCTTGCGGTAGGCGCGCCAGGTGTGGGTGCCCTGCACGCGCAGCCGCAGCCAGGCCTGAATCGCCTCGTAGTCGTTGGCTGCAGCGACCTTGCAGCGCTCGACCGGCGCGCGGTTCGCGCCACGGGAGCCGTCGCGTTCCGATGGTGGCCGGAACCGTTCCAGGGGCACGATGCCGATGCGGGGTGGCGGTGTGAGCGCGGCGGTATCGACCTGCGAGAGCGGCGCCAGGGCAGGGGAGGGCAGGGCACCGAGCGTCGCCTCGTGCTCCCGCAGCCAGCGCACGATGCGCGCCGCACCTTCCGGGCCGACCTTGGGGATGCCGCGGTGCCAGTGGAAGCCCTTCGTGCGGATCCAGAAAACCAGCTCCTCGAGCGTCCGGATGCCGACGACCGCCAGCCTGGCGGCCACGCGCTCGTCCAGCCATGCTGCTACGGGGTCGGCTGGGGCTGGCTCGCGCACGCCGACCTTCGTGAGCCACTGGACCGCCTGGACCAGGCGCTCGCGCAGCCGCTGCCGCCGGCGCGCCGCGCTGCGGGAGTCCGCCTGGCCGCTCTGTTGCCCGTACTCTTCCTGGTAGAGCTCGATGAGTTCCGCCTCGGTGTAGTAGTCGGCCGGCTGCTGCGCTGCGAACTCGTCCAGCGTCGGGGCCTTGCCGCCCTTGTCGGGGATGGCCTCGGGGTCGCGGCGGAGGAGGGCGGCGAGATC